>ENA-OQDT01001719-OQDT01001719.1-human-gut-metagenome-genome-assembly--contig:-NODE-1719-length-12313-cov-2.467011_pt1 | contig 12313 bp, 8 predicted proteins | sample MGYA00242786_ERZ504617 | MGnify/ENA primary metagenome ERZ504617 (study PRJEB26092, sample SAMD00036337) | human gut metagenome | host: Homo sapiens | study: EMG produced TPA metagenomics assembly of... | reverse complement strand
AATACAGTCAAGATTCAGAATTTCGATAATACCATTTCCACCATCCCGCCTTATACGTTGGTAAGCGCTTCGTTCCAGAACTGGCGGGGCATGGTCGAATCGGGAGGCCGCCGTGTGATGAAGTCCATTTTTCTCGACCTCAATACCATCAAGTTCTGTACTCCGGACATGCTCAACACATTCCGCAAGGAAATCCCTTTGCTTGCCGACTACAAGCCGGACGAAGGCGTGACACCTACCAATTCGCAGATGTTCCGTGTCTATGTGGAGAAATACCTGACAAGCCTTCCGGTCGTCAACACCGATCTCGATTTAATCATCAGCCAGTTGCAATCGACTGAATATGGCGTACCTATCCAGATCTATTTCTTCTCCCGCAATAAAATATGGAAGGAATACGAACGTATCCAGTCGGACATCTTCGACCATTTCTTCGCAATGGTTCCCAAGTTCGAATTAAAGGTTTACCAATATTCGGAGTAAGGATAATGAAAAAACAGACTTTATTGCCAAATTTGTGAAAATACCCATTGGTCCAAACCGAAACACATGGGCTTGAAAATTGATTTTTCCACAGGGGTAATATTTTTATTTGGTAATCGGCTGTATCTCAAAAAATGACCTTTTTATCGCTTTTTATGGGGAATATGTATTTTTATTAGTAGTTTTGTATACAAATTCAAGGTTATCACAAGTATACTTAACTAATCATTTAAAGATATGCACGCAATACAAGAATGGATTAACAATCATTTGATCGAATGGGGGATTATCAGCAGTTCGGCAAATGAACTGGACAATACGATCGTCCTGCTGCTGATCATTGCCGTAACGGTCGGCATCGACTATGCTTGCCGCTATATTTTTCTGAATATGTTCAAACGGCTTGCGAAGAGAACCCGCAACCAATGGGACGACTTGATCGTTGAGCGCAAGATTATCAACAAGCTGATGCACATGATCCCTGCCATCCTGGTGTATGTGCTGTTGCCACTGGCTTTCCCGGTTGATGAGACGCCCAAGATATTGGGAATCCTGCAAATGATATGCAAGATCTACATCATTGCCGTTTCACTTCGTTTCATCAGTGCCTCCCTGAACGTCGTGCATGAAATATATAACCGGAAGGAATCACTCAAGAACAAGCCGCTGAAAGGTTTCATCCAACTATTGCAGGTAGCCGTTTTTTTTATTGGTTTTATACTGATCATCAGCATTCTGATCGGCAAATCACCAACGACGCTGTTCGCCGGACTGGGCGCTTCCGCCGCTATCCTGATGCTGGTGTTTAAGGATACGCTCTTAGGATTCGTAGCCGGCATACAGCTTTCCGCCAACGATATGCTGCGTCCGGGCGACTGGATCACGATGGAGAAATATGGGGCGAACGGGACGGTTATCGAAGTCACGCTGAACGCAGTCAAAGTCAAGAACTTCGACAATACGATCACGACGATTCCCCCTTATGCCTTAGTGAGCGATGCTTTCCAGAACTGGCGTGGGATGTCAGAATCTCCCGGACGGCGGATCAAGCGCTCCATCAATATCGATATGAACAGCGTGAGTTTCTGTACGCCTGAGATGTTGGCAAAATTCCGCAAAATCTCCTTGCTGACAGACTATATCGACGAGAAAGAAAAAGAACTGAACGCCTATAACGAGGCGCACCGGATCGATGATTCCATCCGCGTAAACGGCCGTCGGCAAACGAATATAGGTGTGTTTCGCGCCTACCTGGTCAATTATCTGAAAAGCCTCCCGGAGGTCAGTAAGGAACTGACTTGCATGGTCCGCCAGTTGCAACCGACAGAAACTGGTATTCCGATCGAACTTTATTTCTCTCCTCCGTGAAAGACTGGGTTCCTTACGAAGGCATTCAATCCGACGTATTCGACCATGTGCTGGCCGTAATCCCGGAATTCGGACTCAGCGTCTTCCAGAATGTCTCTGGCAGTGATTTGAGGGGCCTGAAAATAGTGAGATAACAAAAAAGTGTTGCTTGCCATAGGGTAACGCTTTTTTTGTTCGTCTATAGGACATCAGTAAAAAATAATAGTCACACATGAAAAACACAATTCTTACTTTTTGCTGTATCCTGTTACAGCAATCGCTCTTTGCCGAAAACAAGGATTGGCTGATCGACGGAAGCCCGTATAAGACGGAGGTCAATCTTTCATCGGATAAGAAACAAATTGAATTGACAAACGGTCTTCTTCGTCGTTCCTTTTCACTAACACCCAACGGTGCGACAATCGCACTGGATAATCTGATGACGGGACAAAACGAATTGCGTGCCGTGCGACCGGAAGCCGTGCTTGTCATCAATGGAAAAGAGTATCCAGTCGGAGGTTGGAAGGCAGCCTGTCCATAATTTCCTGACAAAGATTCCTGTCCGGCATGCAACTGTGCGATTCGGCATTGTCTTGGCTGGTTATACGGTTAGCGAAACAAAAGAACGCTTTCCTTGGAAACCGAACGAGGCCTGGATTAGCAATCGATATCCGTGGCCTGCGCCCGGCAAACGCATCACCTTCACTTATAGGGCTCCCCGAAAAATTGTAGACGAATGCAAAGGGTTAACCATCCGTATCGTTTATGAACTATATGATGGAGCTCCGATCCTGTCTAAATGGATCGAGATCGAAAACAACGGACAAAAGGCTGTTACACTGGATTCATTCAAATCAGAAGTTCTTGCGTTGGTTGAGACTGCCCCGAAAGTCCACTATGGTGAGCCCCATGAGGTGCGCATGATGGCACAAAAAACGGGATACTATACGGAAGATTACCGCAAAAGACCAGTACAGACGGATGCTCCGCGTGACTATATCGACCGTTTCACCCAATTGTTCGTCGTTACGGATTATGCGATGGGTGGAGATATGGAAGCAATGAAAGACAATCCCGCCGTCCGTTGGGTATTCGATCATCCGGAATACGAATTTACCGGTATCCGCTATTACGGCCAATATAAGCCGGCACGGTTGGAAGTAACACCTCTGTTAGGACCGGCTGAAGAGATTGCACCGGGAGAAAGTTTCACCTCCTGCCGTGCCTTCGAAATGCTCCGCGATGCGACAGACCAGGAAAGACGAGGACTTGCCGAGTGTCGATTCTGGCGCATGATGGCTCCCTGGACACAGGAGAATCCGATCTTTATGCACGTAAGAGAATCAAGTGACCAGGCAGTCAAACAGGCAATCGACCAATGTGCGGCTGTCGGCTTCGAAATGGTAATCATGACCTTCGGTAGCGGTTTCCAGATCGAAAACGATTCGGTATCTTATCTCCAACGCATGAAAGCTTTGAATAGCTATGCTGCTGACAAAGGCATTGCCATCGGGGGCTATTCGTTGTTAGCAAGCCGTGGTGCCAAACCGAAAGATGCGGCGATTAGCCATCACACGGGCTATCCGGCAAAGACACGCGAAGAAGGCAGTCGTTTCGGGCTTTCTCCTTGTATCGCTTCAGATTGGGGCAGTGATTATTTCAAGCGTCTGAAGAACTTCTTCCATACGACCGGTATGAATGTTTTCGAGAACGACGGTTCCTATCCCGGCGATCCCTGTTCCTCTACTGTCCACAGTGGGCACAAAGGATATCTGGATTCGCAGTGGAAACAGTGGAATAGGATCAGCTCGTTCTATCAGTGGTGCCGGGCAAAAGGTATCTATCTGAATGTCCCGGATTGGTATTTTCTGATGGGTTCCAACAAAACTCCGATGGGGTATGTTGAAACCAACTGGTCCCTGCCAAGGTCCTACCAAGAAATTATCGAACGGCAGAATATCTACGATGGTACCTGGCAGAAAACACCCAGCATGGGCTTTATGTTCGTTCCCCTCACCCAATATCACGGTGGTGGAGCGGCTGCCACTATTGAACCGTTGAACGAACACTTGTCTCATTATGAGACAAGGCTGCGTAACCTGTTCGGTGCCGGTGTGCAAGCCTGCTATCGTGGTCCCCGCCTCTATGACACGGAACAAACCCGGAAACTGGTGACCCAATGGGTTGCTTTCTACAAGCAGTACCGCCAAATATGGATTCGGACATTATCCATTTGAGACGTCCGGACGGACAGGATTGGGATGGCATCATGCATTGTCAACCCGCAATCGAAGCGGAAAGCCTCATTTCGTTTATAATCCGTTGGATATACGCGATAGAGAGAGAAATCAGGAAGATTCCTTTATATTATACAGGAACTGACAAATAAGGCAATCGTAAAAGAACAGGACAAAAATGGGAAGGAGTACTCGCTCGCCCGCAATTATTCCATCTTGTTGAAAGATACGGATTCCGGCAAAAGGCTATAATTGGTACATCATCGAATAACATAATTCAACAAACAGAATGAAACTTAAATTACTACTGCTTACTTTCATCCTAGTGTGTACAGGATGTAAAAATGACCCGCGGATACAAGCGGCCTACGACTTGATCGAACGTGTGACTCCCGGATACGGGGAACAATTCAAACTGGAATTAATGGAACCAATCGACGGAATGGATGCATACGAGATCACGTCCGACAACGGCAAAGTCGTACTGCGTGGAAATAACACGATCTCACTGGCGACGGCGTTCAACCAATATTTGAAATACACTTGTAATGCACATGTTTCCTGGTTCGGCAATCAACTGGACCTGCCAAAGCAATTGCCCATGCCCGCCCCCGTTAAAAACACGATCAACGGCAAATACCGTGTCTATATGAATTATTGTACGGTCAGTTACTCGGCTGCCTGGTGGGATTGGGAACGTTGGCAGCGAGAACTTGACTTTATGGCAATGAACTCGATTAATATGCCTTTGTCTGTTGTCGGGCTGGAAGCTGTTTGGTACAATACCCTACTCAAACATAAGTTTACAGATGAAGAGGCTCGCCAGTTTCTGGCCGGTCCAGGACATTTCGCATGGCAATGGATGCAGAACTTGCAAAGCTATGGAGGGCCACTCCCCAAATCCTGGATTGACAAGCATATCGTTTTGGGAAAACAGATTATCGACCGGGAGTTGGAATTGGGGATGCAACCCATTCAACAAGGATTCTCCGGCTATGTTCCACGTGAACTGAAAGAAAAATACCCGGATGCCAAGATACAGTTGCAGCCTTCCTGGTGCGGTTTTACCGGGGCTGCACAGTTGGACCCGACTGATTCTTTATTCACAGTGATCGGACGTGACTTCCTGGAAGAAGAAAAGAAACTCTACGGAGCGCACGGTGTTTATGCGGCCGATCCGTTTCACGAAAGCCAGCCGCCTGTCGATACACCGGAATATCTGCGTGCCGTTGGTAACGCTATCCATAAACTTTTCAACGATTTTGATCCGAATTCGATTTGGGCCATGCAAGCATGGAGTCTTCGCGAACCGATCGTGAAAGCTGTTCCGAAAGAGAATCTGCTGATCCTGGACTTGAACGGGGCCAAAAGCCAGCAGGAAAATGCTTGCTGGGGGTATCCGCTTGTTGCCGGAAATCTGCATAACTTCGGGGGACGTATCAACCTGCACGGAGATTTGCGTCTGCTTGCTTCCAACCAATATGTAAATGCGGTGAAAAAGAATCCGAATGTTTGTGGTTCCGGTCTCTTTATGGAGTCTATCGAGCAAAATCCGGTATATTATGATCTGGCTTTTGAAATGCCTCTCCATAAAGATGAAGTCAATATCGAAGAATGGCTCTGCCGTTACGCAGACCGTCGCTACGGAAAACCGTCCGAAAACGCGCATCAGGCTTGGTTGCATCTGTTAGAAGGGCCCTATCGCCCCGGAACAAACGGGACAGAACGCAGTTCCATCATCGCCGCCCGTCCAGCTGTGAACGTAAAAAAATCCAGCCCGAATGCCGGCCTGGGGATAACCCTACTCTCCTCTGTCGGTAGTCCAGGCCGAAGGCTTGTTACTAAAAGATGCCGCCCGATTGGAAGACTCCGATCCTTATCGTTTTGATATTGTCGATATCCAGCGCCTAGCTGATGTCTAACCTCGGACAGGTTATCCATAAACAGGCGGCAAGGCGTTCCGTAAAAAAGACAAGGAAGCATTCTCCCTGCATAGCAAACCGTTTTCTCGAAATGTTGCGCGATGCCGATGAACTGTTGCGTACGCGTCCGGAATTCAACTTTGACAAATGGTTGACGCAGGCTCGTAGCTGGGGGGATAATAGCGAAGAAAAAGATCTATTTGAAAAAGACGCAACCGCGCTTGTAACAGTGTGGGGGGCCGATGGCGATCCGCTTATCTTCGACTACTCATGGCGGGAATGGACAGGTTTGATAGACGGATATTATCTGAAACGCTGGGAAAAGTTCTACGCTATGCTTCAGGATCATCTCGATGCTGGGACAAATTACAGCGAAAAAGATTTACCGCAAACGCACGGCCGTGAGTCTTTCCGTGCCAATGATTTCTACAGCACTTTAGGAGACTGGGAACTTCAATTTGTTTCCACTCCGGATAAAGTCCGTACCCTATCACACAAGGAGACGAGGTGGAAACCGCTACCCGCCTGTATAAAAAGTATGCTCGTCTTGCTACCGAGTATTATAAGGATGAAATCGAGGCAGATGAGATTCATGAAGGTAACATCTTTGAGAATTTGGGTGAATAACTCCTCAAAAAGATTATATTATGACAATAAGACAATTCCTTCTTGCTTGTTTCTGCTGTGTGACTCCCTGTCTGACGGCACAGACAAGCAAGATAAAACTATCGGAGATGAACCTCTCCTCCATCTATCAGTCCTACGGAACTCCACTACCCGGCAAAGCAGTCACAGGTGAACCTTTACGGGTAGCTGGTACGTTTTTTACGGATGGTATCGGTGTACAGGCAAACAGCAAAATAAAGATTTCACTTCAGGGAAAATCATCCCTTTTCACATGCAAGATCGGTATCAATGATCAGTCGGTTAATTACAAGGACAGCCATCTTGTCAAGATTCCCTTGACCGACGGGACGATGCTCTTTTACGACCAGACAAACGGCCGCAAACAATATGTCGGTACGGGAAAAGGAAACGGGGAAGTGGAAAAGGGAAGTGTAGTCTTCAAAATCACCGGAGACGGGAAAGAACTGTATAACAGCGGGATCATGCGTGGAGGCGAGACAGCCAGAGCAATCTCTCTTCCCGTCGAAGGAATCAAGATTCTGGAACTGGAAGCAGAAAGTGCAAATGATGGACTTAGCGGTGATCATGCTGATTGGTTGGAGGCCGTCATTACTTATTTCGAAATTCGACCGTCTCTGGTCGCTCCCGAATACCAAGGAGAGATTGCCTCCATGTCTAAAGAAGTGGAACGATCCCTGCAACAGAAAATCGGACAACTCGAAACAGTCTGCCTGCCCTTGCCGTCACCTAGTTACGATTGGCTGATCTGTAACCAGGAAGCCAAAGCAAAGGTTTATCAGGCAAACCAAGGAAAAGATATCGTATTGAGCAATGGACTAGTCAGTCGCGTATTCCGTATTTTTCCAAACCTGGCGACAGTCGATATCCAAAATCTGATGACCGGAGAGAATATGCTGCGTGCCGTGAGCAATGAAGGGATTTTGACGCTTGATGGCAAAACTATTCGCTGGGTGGCTTGACGGTCAACCCGAATTTGGTTACACCCAGTACAAATGGCTCGACCGGATGGAGCCTTTTGCCAATTCGTTCCGTGTCATCGATTTTCGGATTTCAGAAATACACCCCGCGTATTAACTGGAAAAGTAGACGATGGGCATTGGAAAAAAAACGGAACCCGTCCGGCAAACAGCTGACCTTTCTATTAGAAGGGCCGGACGAACTGAAAGGCGTAAAAGTCAAACTACATTACGCCCTTTATGACGGTCTGCCTTGTATTTCCAAATGGTTTGAGATTGAAAACCGGACAGGTGCGGATATCAATCTCGATTCTTTCGTCCTAGAACAGTTAGCTATGGCCGAGCCAGAGTCTCCGGTGGAAGCCAAGAGTCCGGAAATGTTCCGCAAACCCAATATCCATGTCGAAAGCGATTGGGGTTTTCTGGGTTTCATCGAAAAGATTGCCGACAAGACCGAGCACTGGAATCCCGATCCGCGCTACACTTCGCAGTGTAATTATCCACTGCTGACTCCTTGCCTGTTAGAGGTCAAACTGCCAATGGGACCGGACGAGCGAATCTGCAATGGCGGTTCTTTTTCCAGTTTCCATACTTGGCTGATGCCTTTCGATAGCGAAGACAGAGACCGAAAAGGGCTATTTGTCAAACGGATGTACCGGACGATTGCTCCCTGGACAACCGAAAACCCGATCTTCATGCATTGTACATCCAGTGATCCTAAGATCGTAAAGCAGGCAATAGATCAATGTGCTGATACCGGCTACGAAATGCTGATCATTAGCTTTGGCTCTGGCCTTAACATGGAAGACGAATCACCGGCCAACTATGCCAAGTTTAAGGAATTGCGCGACTATGCCGACTCCCGCGGTATCGAGTTGGGGGGATATTCGCTGCTATCGAGTCGTTGGATCAGCGATGATGTGGATGTGATAAATCCCGAAACAGGTAAGAGAGGCGGAATGATTTTCGGCAGTTCTCCCTGTCTTTGCAGTGATTGGGGCTATGACTATTTCCGAAAGATCAAACAGTTTTTCGAAAAGACAGGTATGACCGTGTTTGAAAACGACGGTTCCTATCCGGGGAATGTTTGTGCTTCAACCGTTCACGCTCACCACGAAGGGCTGAAAGATTCCCAATGGAAACAACGTAAACAAATTGAGAACCTATACCAATGGATGTGTGAAAATGGTATCTATATGAATATCCCGGATTATGGCTATCTGCTGAACGGAGGCAATAAAGTCGGAATCGGTTATCGTGAAGTCAACTGGTCTTTACCGCGTGAACGGCAGTTGGTTCTGGGCAGACAAGTCATGTATGACGGTCTTTGGGAACGGCTTCCGAGTATGTGTGGACTTTTGTGCCCTACCCAGTATCATGGCGGTGGGAGCAGCCGCTACATTGGAACCGCTCAGCGAACATCTTGCCGACTATCGGGCACACATGATGCAAAACTATGGAACCGGTGTACAGGCTTGTTACCGGGGACATCGGCTTTATGATACCGAGGAGACAAAACAGACGGTAAAAGAAATCATCGGCTGGTATAAACGATATCGTTATATTCTAAACAGCGAAGTGATCCACTTACGCCGTCCTGACGGTAAAGATTGGGACGGAATCATGCATGTCGCTCCCGGTAAAAAAGAGAAAGGTTTTGTCATGGTCTATAACCCTACCGACGAGCCGATGGAGCGTACCGTCAAACTACCTCTCTACTATACAGGATTGACCACGGAGGCGGTTGTAAAAGAGCAAGGCAAAGAAGGGGTTCTCCATACTTTGTCGCGCGATTATACGATTCTATTGAGAATAAGGATTCCGGCAAAAGGTTATAATTGGTATATAATAGAATAAAAAACAAACAAATATGAAGAAAACATTCCTAACAGTCGTTGTATTGCTCCTTGCCTGGAGTAATGTTGACTTGAAAGCTCAGGAGACAATCACGAATGCTTTCGACGACTTGAAGCGTACCGGAACTGTTAATGAACAGGACTCCGAAATGCGACAGGCTACCTCGGATACGGCTCTACAAAAATTGCTGACACAGAAACCGGCAGCAGGCTATTTTTGTTTTGTTGAAGATCGGATGCATGATATCCGTCTTGATCAAATCATTCCGGCCCGTTGGACGGAACGCGTTTTCGACACTTGGCTACAATTGAAAGGAGACTGTCAACCTGGTGAATTCTATACGTGGCAAATCGGTGTTTTCACACCTTTCAAGGAGTTGAAAGGTGTCTCCGTTTCATTCTCCGACTTGGTAAATGCCGATGGAAATAAAATAAAATCCACCTCATTCCAATGTTTCAACCAGGAAGGCACCGATACCGACGGACAAACATTCCGGAAAACCGTCTGTATCCCTAAAGGATATGTACAGGCTCTCTGGATCGGAATGGACATCCCTGCATCAGCCAAAGGGATATATAAAGGAAAAGCTTTTGTGAAGGAAGGAAGCTCCCAACCTGTCGAAATAGCAATTGAGCTAAACGTGTCCGGCTCACCGATCGCCAATCATGGCGATAACGAAGGTTGGCGGAAAACCCGTCTGCGCTGGCTCAACTCCACACTGGGAAATGCCGATGAACCGACTGCACCTTATACACCTGTAACTATCCGGAAGAAAACTCTTTCCTGGTTGGGCGGCGAAATTGAACTTTCTTCGAGCGGGCTACCTTGCAGGATAACCACTTGTTATGATGCCAATAACAGACTCAGTGATTCTATCTCAAATGCCGTACTGGCAAAGGAAATGGCATTTATTATCGAAACTTTCAATGGACAGGAAGCCTTGAAGCCAGGAAGTCTCCGTATCACCAACCGTAATAACGCTTCCATTAGTTGGGAAACGATACTAAAGAGCCAAAACTTCAATGTAGTATGTCAGGGAACTTTCGGGTTCGACGGTATTAGTAATATCCGTCTTCAAGTCAAACCGAAACAAGATATCGAAATCAAAGATATACGTTTGGAAGTCCCTTACACGACTTATGCATCCAAATATATGATGGGATTGGGGCACAAAGGCGGATTTCGTCCAGACACGCTGATATCATGGAAATGGGACACCGATAAACAACAGGACAAAATCTGGATGGGAAATGTCAACGCCGGCCTTAACCTTCATTTCATGGATGAGAATTTTGTGCGTCCGTTAGTCAATATCTATTACGCACTTGGTAAACTGAACCTGCCTGTTTCCTGGGGAAACAACAACAAAGGTGGTATCCGCATCCAGCCGGAAGAAGATGGTGAAACACGAATGATCGTTTACAGTGGCGAACGCTGTTCACGCAAAAACGAAATCCTGCACTACAATTTCGATATGCAAATCACCCCTGTTAAACCGATTGACTTGAAATTGCAGGCAACAGAACGTTTCTACCACTCGAACAGCGACGTAAGTGCTGGTTATATTCCGGCAGCTTTGAAAGCCGGAGCAAACTTGATCAATGTCCATCATAAGAAAGATATTTATCCTTTTATCAACTATCCGTATTATGACGAATCAGTCGCCGATCTGAAACGTTTCATCTCTGAAGCTCATAGTAAGAATCTCGGTGTCCGTTTATATTACACGACACGGGAACTGACCGTGAAAATCCCCGAACTATGGGCTTTGCGTAGTTTGGGCGGAGAAGTGATCCATGACGGTCCCGGAAAGGATACGCGTACATTAATTCATCGTAACGGACCGAACGAGTGGTTGAACAAGAACCTTGCCACGCATTTTATCCCTGCTTGGTATAACGCTTTCGAAGAGGGAAAATATGCAGGCGATATGGACATCTCCGTTATAACAACTCCCGATTCCCGTTGGAACAACTATTATCTGGCCGGACTGGATTGGATGGTGAAAAACTTGGAAGTCGACGGCATTTATATTGACGATAGCGCTCTTGACCGTAAAACGCTGCAACGTGCTCGACGCATCCTCGATGCAGACGGCAAGCGACGCCTGATCGACATTCACTCTTGGAACCACATGAACCAGTGGGCTGGTTATGCCAACTCCCTGCATCTTTATACAGAGCTTCTCCCTTACATCGATCGCACTTGGATTGGCGAAGGTTTCAAAGCTGACAACTCGGTAGACTTCTGGTTGGTGGAAATGTCTGGTATTCCGTTTGGCTTGTTAAGCGAGACACTGGACGCACGCAATCCTTTTCGGGGTATGGTATTTGGAATGCTTCCCCGTTTACCCTGGAGCGGTAATCCTGTCCCACTCTGGCAATTGTGGGATTCGTTCGGAATGGATAAAGCAACCATGCATGGCTATTGGGATGAAAACAACCCTGTTAAAACGGACAATGCAAATCTCCTTGCAACCGTTTATACGAATGAAAATAAAGCTCTTCTCGTGATAGCCAATTGGACGGATCTACCACAAAAGGCAAAAATATCCATCGATGAGAAAGCATTAGGTTTCCACCCAGCTACGATTTCATTGCCGGAAATAAGGGACATACAATGGGGTAGCCGGCTGAACAACTTGGAACAATGCGAAATTATGGGGAGAAGTGGTATGATCATCCTGCTTGAAAAATGAATATTCCCTGTTATAAGGTAAGGTATGGAAACAGGACATTCAGCTTACGTTTCAAGTATAAATATTGCAACTATGACAAAATACGCAACAAATCACTCGATTATTTTATGCAAAAACGGCTGTAAAATCGGTAAAACCGGGTGGTTTTCATTGCTCGGCAAGGCA
>ENA-OQDT01001718-OQDT01001718.1-human-gut-metagenome-genome-assembly--contig:-NODE-1718-length-12319-cov-3.258284_pt1 | contig 12319 bp, 10 predicted proteins | sample MGYA00242786_ERZ504617 | MGnify/ENA primary metagenome ERZ504617 (study PRJEB26092, sample SAMD00036337) | human gut metagenome | host: Homo sapiens | study: EMG produced TPA metagenomics assembly of... | reverse complement strand
AACTTCCTAAACAGTAATGATATCCAGTCCATGGAAGTTCTAAAGGATGCTTCTGCGGCTGCTATCTACGGTACGCGTGCCTCTAACGGTGTGATCCTGATTACTACCAAGAAAGGTATTGCCGGAAAAACAAATATCAGTTTCAGTGCATCGGCAGGTTTCCAAACGTTGGCTAAACCCAAGATGGCCAATGCTGCCGAATACAAAGAAGTGTTCAATACCCGCTATACAAATGATGGAGGTACCTCTATCTGGAATGACACCGGTGCCACTACCAATCCGAATGGTACTGACTGGTGGGATGAGGTAATCAATAAGACTGCTTTAGTACAGAATTACTCACTCAACATTTCCGGTGGTAATGACAAATTGGTTTATAATCTTAGCTTAGGTTATTTCCGTAATAATTCACAATACGACTACGGATACTGGGATAAAATCAATGCACGTCTCAATACGGAATATACCTTCAACAAATACGTAAAAATGGGTTTTGACATTGCACCGCGCGTAGAATCATGGGATGATACTCCCAACCTTTTCTCAGCTGCTATGTCCATGGATCCGACAACTCCTGTATTTAAACCACAAGATCAATGGGTGGACAATGAGTTTAACAACTATCAGCGTTCTTACAACAATCAGGAATGGAACCCAGCCGGTTCGTTGTCACGCCAGAATGGACATTCACGTGAAATGGGTGCCATTGTAAACACCTATTTACAAGTAAATCCGATTGAAAAGCTTACCTTACGTACACAATTCGGAGCTAATGCCCACTTCCGTCGCTCGGATGGATTCACACCCGAATTCTATATCGACGCTTTGGAACAATCTACATTGAGTAATGTTTCCCGTGAGATGCAAGAATGGCTCGACTGGAACTGGACCAATACTGCAACTTATTCTGACACTTTTGCTTCAAAGCATAACCTCAATATAATGGGTGGTTTCACAGCAGAACGTTTTGCATGGTTCCAGACCAAGGCTTCACGCGACGATGTGCCCAACAATATGGACATCATGCAGGAAGTAAATGCCGGTACACAGAATCAGAAAGGTGACGGTACTACCACCTACAACACGTTGATATCATACTTGGGACGTATCATGTATAACTATGACAACCGTTACTATGTGACAGCATCTATCCGTGCCGATGGTTCTTCCCGCTTCCCCAAAGGAAACAAATATGCTATCTTCCCCGCGGTATCTGCTTCATGGCGCATCATCAGCGAAAGCTTTATGCAAGACCAGAAGGTATTCAGCAATCTGAAACTACGTGGTGGTTGGGGTCGTGTAGGTAACCAGAACATCGATAACGATGCTACTCTTACCCTACTGGGACAAGCTGACTATGTATTTGGTTCAACTCCCGTCCGTGTACCCGGTACCATGATATCAGGCGTAGGAAACAATCAACTGCAATGGGAAACAGTGGAAGATTGGAACGTAGGTGTGGACATGTCATTCCTAAACTCCCGCCTAGGTGTAACTTTTGAATATTTCCAAAAGAAATCCAGCAACATGCTCTATCAGAAACAGAATATCTTCGCTATCGGTTATCCCGATTGGAACAGCACTGTATGGATGAACATCGGTAGTATGAAAGCCAGCGGTTGGGAATTAAGCCTGAACTGGCAGGATAAAGTATCTGATTTCTCTTACAATGTAGGTGTAAACCTTTCAGCTGTGAAAAACAGAGCTATCAAATTCTCTGGAGACGGACCTATTCAGACTGGTGGGTTCAATAGTGATCAGATCATCCGTAACGAAGACGGTGGTTTAATTTCACGGTTCTACGGATACGTGGCAGATGGGCGATGCTGATGACCGGACAGTCTACCATTCAGGAAGTATTGTTCTTCCCCCAGATGCGTCCCGAAAAGATTACTCCGAAAGACACTCCTGCCAAATTTATGGAACTGGGAATTTCAGAAGACTGGGTTCCTGTCATTCAGAAAGCAGGCTATAACCTGATGAGCGATATGAAAGAAGTGAATCCGCAGAAGCTGCATATGGACATTTGCGGAATCAACAAAAAATATAAATTGGAACTAACCAATCCTACGGTGGACGAAGTTGCCGGATGGATTGCGAAAATTGAGAATTGAGAATTTAAAGATTGAGAATTATTCCAATTGTCAATTATCCATCATAAATAATAAGCATGAAATTGCCCGGTAAAATAGCGATAATGGGTGGTGGCAGCTGGGCCACGGCTATTGCAAAAATAGTCTTGGCTCAGGCTGAATCAATCAACTGGTATATGCGCCGCGACGACCGAATTGAAGAATTCAAACGTTTGGGACATAATCCGGCTTATCTGACAAGTGTGCGCTTTGAAATAAAGAACATCAACTTCTCTTCAGATATCAACAAGATAGTAAAGGAATCGGATACCCTAATATTCGTTACCCCCTCTCCCTATCTGAAAAGCCACCTGAAAAAGCTGAAAACCAAAATAAAGGACAAGTTCATTGTCACTGCTATCAAGGGTATCGTCCCTGACGAGAACCTGATTGTTTCCGATTATTTTCATCAGGTATACGGTGTTCCCGAAGAGAATATAGCCGTCATTGCAGGTCCGTGCCACGCAGAAGAAGTAGCCTTGGAGCGTCTTTCCTATCTGACTATCGGATGTAAAGACATTGACAAGGCGAAGATATTCGCCCGGCAGCTGGCCGGACATTACATAAAAACTTCTGTAAGCCCGGATGTGGCAGGTATAGAATACGCTTCGGTATTGAAGAATATTTATGCTATCGCCGCTGGAATTTGCAGCGGTCTGAAATATGGCGACAATTTTCAGGCTGTATTGATTTCAAATGCCATTCAAGAGATGAACCGCTTCCTGAATACCGTACATCCCGTAGAGCGTTCTATTGATGATTCCGCTTATCTGGGTGACTTGTTGGTTACCTCCTATTCCAATTTCAGCCGGAACCGCGTATTCGGAACCATGATTGGTAAAGGTTATTCCGTAAAAAGCGCACAGATAGAAATGGAAATGATTGCCGAAGGATACTACGGAACGAAATGTATCAAGGAGCTAAACAAGCACTTGCACGTGAACATGCCTATCGTAGATGCCGTTTATAATATTTTATATGAGCGCATCTCGCCCATGATTGAGATTAAATTATTAACTGATTCATTCAGATAAAATATCAGATACAATGAAGAATATTAGTTTAAACATCGACAAAGTAGCCGGTTTTGTTTCTAAGGAAACAATCGCTGCTTACGAACCTCAGGTGAAAGCCTGCATGGAAACATTGGAAAACGGTACAGGTAAAGGTAATGACTTCTTGGGTTGGTTGCATTTGCCATCGTCTATAACAGCCGAACATTTGGCTGACTTGAAAGCTACTGCCCAGGTTCTGCGCGACAACTGCGAAGTAGTAGTCGTAGCAGGTATCGGTGGAAGCTATCTGGGAGCACGTGCCGTAATAGAAGCTTTATCCAATAGTTTCCAATGGTTGAAAGCAAAACAAGACGGACCCGTCATCGTTTTTGCAGGCCACAATATCGGCGAAGATTACTTGTTCGAGTTGACTGAATACTTGAAGGACAAAAAGTTCGGTGTAATTAATATTTCCAAGTCTGGTACTACTACAGAAACCGCCTTAGCTTTCCGTTTACTGAAAAAACAGTGTGAAGACCAGCTTGGCAAGGAAATGGCGAAGAAAGTGATTGTTGCCGTTACAGATGCCAAAAAGGGTGCCGCACGTGTTACAGCCGACAAGGAAGGATATCAGACTTTCATTATCCCCGATAATGTAGGCGGTCGTTTCTCTGTCCTTACTCCAGTAGGTTTGCTGCCTATCGCAGTGGCAGGATTTGACATTGAGAAACTAGTGGAAGGCGCACGCACGATGGAAACAATATGTGGTCCGGCTACTCCGTTTGCCGAAAATCCTGCCGCTGTTTATGCTGCCACCCGCAATGAATTGTATAAAGACGGAAAGAAGATTGAGATTTTGGTAAACTTCAATCCCAAACTGCACTATATGAACGAATGGTGGAAACAATTGTACGGTGAATCCGAAGGTAAGGATGGCAAAGGTATTTATCCGTCTGCCGTCGACTTCTCTACCGATCTCCATTCTATGGGACAGTGGATTCAGGAAGGTGAACGTACTATCTTCGAAACAGTTATCTCTATCGAAAACCCGGAACATACGCTTCAAGTTCCTTCGGACAGCGAAAATTTGGATGGCTTGAATTTCTTGGCAGGAAAGCGTGTAGACGAAGTGAACAAGATGGCAGAACTAGGTACTCAGCTGGCACACGTTGACGGTGGTGTACCCAATATGCGACTGATTGTACCCGAACTGAATGAATACTACCTGGGAGAAATCATCTATTTCTTTGAAAAAGCTTGTGGTATCAGCGGTTATTTGCTGGGAGTAAATCCGTTCAACCAACCGGGCGTGGAAGCATACAAGAAAAATATGTTTGCTTTGTTGAATAAACCGGGATACGAAGAAGAGTCTAAAGCTATCCAAGCTAGATTATAATATCAAGAACCTATTCAGAATGCCATTTATCAATGTCATTCCGAATAACAGTGAAGAATCTGAAAGCATCCACCAAATGCTTGCAGATTCTTCACTTTATTCCAATCCAACGGTCACACCTTTGGAAGTAATAACTATACATTTATTCTATGTTTAAAGAAGCGATAAATAACTATCTTCATACTCATGGATACGAATCCATCGACTTGAAAGCCGTATTATTCGATATGGACGGCGTGCTGTTCGACTCCATGCCCAACCATGCTGAGTCATGGCATAAAATAATGAAACGCTTCGGTTTCGGCCTCAGCCGAGAAGAAGCTTATATGCACGAAGGGCGTACCGGTGCATCTACGATCAATATAGTAAGTCGTCGGGAACGTGGGCATGATGCTACTGAAGAAGAAATAAAAGCTATCTACCAAGCCAAAACTGAAGAATTCAACAAATGCCCCAAAGCAGAACGGATGCCCGGCGCACTGGAAGTATTGACTAAAATAAAGAGTGAAGGACTGACTCCGATGGTAGTAACCGGTTCGGGACAAACTTCGTTATTGGACCGATTGAATCATAATTTTCCGGGCATATTCCAAGCCAACTTAATGGTTACCGCCTTTGATGTGAAATATGGGAAACCAAATCCGGAACCATATCTGATGGCCCTAAAGAAAGGCGGCTTTAAACCCAATGAAGCGTTAGTAATAGAAAATGCACCACTAGGTGTACAGGCGGGAGTTGCAGCCGGTATTTTTACCATCGCCGTGAATACAGGACCATTGCACGACAATGTGTTACTGAATGAAGGAGCGAATTTACTTTTTCATTCCATGCCCGATTTCAATAAAAATTGGGAAACACTACAATCTGCATTAAAACAAGATTAAATTTTGCAAGAATTCTTCACAATCAATAAAAAAGAGCTCCTTGCTTTCACCTAGATGAAAAACAAGGAGCTCATATTATATAAAAAATCACAGCCTATCAAAATACCTGAACCTACTTTAAAACTTTGCGTAACCAAGGAATAACCAGTTCGTTTTTAAAATAATGAGAAGGGGGATCTACATTGACCGCTTCGAAATAGGTCTTTGAATCCAGTCCTTCATCAAGGTGCTCCACATCTTTTCTAACTGCCTTATCAGCAAACTTCGGATAATGATGAAACTCCGCATTTTCCGGTTTTCCACTAGCAGCATAAGCAGATTGTACCAAACGGAAATCACGGTCCAACCCTCCCTCTGTAAAAATGATAGGACGAGGAGCTAATGACGCAACAACATCTGGAAAATTAAAATACCTCCAATAACCAGGTATCAGATGACGGATAGAATTTGGAAAAGGACGTCTGTTTTCCTTGTCAGGTTTAGTCATTACAACGGCACGTTCCTGAGTCTGGCATAGAAAATCATTGTACACAAAAGCATAAATATCCTTATCCAACACCCCCAAGACCATCATCGGTTCTGTACCTAATGAGAATCCGCTAATCACAATCCTGTCCTTTCGGATATAAGACTGGGCTTTCATCCAATTCAGCACCTGCATATCCAGATAAGAAGTATACCCTAGCCAACTCCATCCCAGTTCAAGCAAAAAACGGGAAACAACATCATAGTCATAATTCCATCCTTTATCATAACATTCCAAATCGGAGGCTTCTCCGGCAGCGGCATTATCCACCGCTACCGCCACATAACCTTCTTTAACCATATTCAAAGCCATACTTACTTTGGGATTATTATAATCCTCAGTTAACTTATCACAGATGCCGGGCTCACCAACCAATCCTTCTTTGGTCCTTCCGGACCCCGGAATGCACAAAACTCCGGGTACTGCACCCTTCAAATGTTCCGGTTTCAAAACCAGAAAAGTGGAAACTGACTTTGGAAAAGGATAGAACTCCCATTTCTCTAAAATATATCCCTCATTTTTTTTCCGTTTTCACACAGACAGGAGACGGTTGTCTCTTTATCTCGGGAAACTTCATGATCTCCACCATCGCAGCACGCACTCCATCCTGCCATTGCGTAAATTCCTGTGCGGACATACCGGAACGGTAAGCATATTGGGGATGTGTATCTTTCAACATCTCATGAACAATGGCATAAGTACTTAGTAACCGTCCATCCCCACGATCTGATTTCACAACTGCATGCTTCTCAGGTTGGTAATTCTGAGAATTACCAACCATACATAAGCTGCATACAGATACTAAAAAGAGCAATCTTTTCATTATCATCATATTATCTCACTATTATTCATACCCCGGAGTCTGCTTGATTTCCGGATCTCCATTCAAAACTTCCACATTAACAGGCCACAACATCATATACGCCTTATCCTCTGTTAATATAGGCAATGAACTTCCATAATGCGCTTTAACAGAAAAGACAAAAGGTTTTCCGTTGGAATCACGTAAACGCAATAAATCAAACCAGCGGCTTCCCTCACCTACAAACTCTTTATCACGTTCCTGCAAAATAGCCCACTCATTATCCGCATAATCTCCTGCAATATATTTATGTTGTTCAAATTTATCACCATAAGCACGCTTACGTACCTCATTTATATATGCAGCACATTTATCCGGAGCTCCCAACCCGTTTTCACACTCGGCCAGCATCAACAAAACATCAGCATATCTATATACCGGTACATCTGAATCATAATAATGAGTTCCTCCATCCGTATGTCCCATCAGTTTTTTTCCAACAAGCGCCACGAGTCTTTCCTTCGAACATATATTGAAAGAAAGTAGCATCCAAACGAGTATCTTCCTTATCATAAATCTCAATAAACGGCACTTTATACTCATAACGTAATGGTCCGGCTGTCAATAGCTTCAACGGATCCGGACCATATTTATTTCCATCCAAGTCCGTAGCATTGGTAAACAAGGCTACATTATAGAACCAGTTCGCCCCCAATTGGTCAATTCATTCTTATTAAAACACAGAGCGAAAATGATCTCTTTATTCTTCTTCCCTTCCGGAGTCCATAAATCCGCAAAGTTTGGAAGCAGTTCGAATTGTTGGTTCACCAAATTCAATAAAGCCTTCTTTGCTGTCAACAAGTCACTGTTATTAGGATCTACGGCAGTCAGAGTAGCTATATGATCTCCTGCAATATCATCATCTGGTAATCCTGTAGTGACTTTGGCAGACCACATATATATCTTGGCCTTCAAAAGTTCCGTTGCATGATAAGACCATTCATATTGGTTGGACATCTTCTTATCCGACTCATTGAAGAAAGCTTCGGATTTATTAATATCTTCTTTGATAAACTCCAACGTTTCCTCCGGAGTAGAACGAGCCTTATATAATTGCGTAATATCAATGCTACCCTCGGTAACTTTCGGTTCCGTCTCTAACGGCACACCACCAAATGTTCGATAAAGATAGAAATAGTAATATGCACGCAAGCCATAAGCCTGTCCCAAATAAAATGATTTCTCCGTTCCAGTCAGATAATCAATTTCTTTATCTACATTTCTGATAAACAAATTTATATGCATGATATTTGGGTACACCTCATACCAATCATCGATACCGGTATTATCTTTCGTAAGCAGATTATTAGTCATAGGCGGACCATATACCCCCTCACCCATAGAAGTAACATCACTTATCAGAATCTCACTTCTGAACTCTCCCAATGTGACAGGCATCTGATATTTATCTCTTAAATCGGCATGAATACCAGTCATAAACATTTCTACCTGAGACTTCTGATTCCAAAAATCATTAGAGCCATAATAATCTTCAGGAGACAGGTCCAACGCATCACAAGCAGACAATACCATCATCCCACTCAACAATATGCTATAAAATATTTTCTTCATAATCCTTCCTATTTATTAGAATGTAACATTTAAACCCAAAACAACTGTTCTAGGGAGGGGATATCCTCCATTCTGACTGACACCATATTCGGGGGTCGCCATATTTTTGGCTGCTGTAATATATCCCAAATTCTGTGCTGTTACAGAAACATCCACCTTGCTCAAACCGGATTTATGAATCCAACTCTGAGGCAAGGAATACGACAGGCTTATTTCACGAAAAGCCAAATAATCGCCACGATAACAATTAATGTCCGATATTCTGTCATAATTACGTTTGCCCAAAAAGTCAGCCCATCCATACACCGGATATTTTCCATTCGGATTACTTTCCGACCAGGAATCTTTAACTAAAGAAATGGTATTAAATGTTCCCTGCATATTACCCATAATCCAAGGAGTTTTCCAATCATGTACCCAATAGCCTAAAGCATAATCCAAACGGCAGTTCAAAATTAACCCTTTCCATGAAGTATTAATGTTAAAGCCTCCGGTCCAATGAGGTATCGTATTACCCAATTTCACCCGGTCATAATCATCAATCACACCATCCCCATTCACATCCTGCCATTTCACATCACCAGCCTGTATAGGCAGTCCTTTCTCCTTTTCGGCATCCGACAATTTAGCCCAAGCTTCAGGGCCATAAAGCACTTTGGCATCTGCTCCATTTTCCGTATAAGTGGATCTGTCTATCAGATTGCCTGGAATCTCACTCTCACTCTTATAAATACCAAGAGATTTAAAGGCGTAAATCACACCATATTCCTGTCCTTCCTGATAACCACCTACCCATTGTCTTTCATAGGTACCATCTGCCAGCTTGCGTCCCGTATAAACCTGATAGGCATCCTGCATATTATTCGGCAATCCATTGTACGGTAATGAGATAATCTTATTCTTATTATAAGCGGTATTCATACTAACTGTAAATTTCCAATCTTTGGTACGCAAAACATTGGCAGTCAATTCCAACTCCATACCTTGGTTTTGTACTTCTCCATTGTTAGAAAGGAAAGAGAACTTCCCGCTATGAGAAGGTCAGGGTGATTTCTGCAAAATTTATCCTGTGTAATGTCTATTATAATAGGTGAAGTTCAAGATATATTTGTTATTCAGAAAACCAATATCGAAACCTGTCTCGAATGTGTACGATTTTTTCCCATCTCATGGTGGGATTAGGCAAATCGTTTATCATCAAAGGAACTTTGCCATTATAGTTGGGTACTATTTTACCATCTTTATCTTTCATAATACCATAAGAACCTTGAACCGTATAATAATCAAGTCCTGTCACTACATTACCATTAGCATCCAGTACACCAGACACATTTCCATTGGCTCCGTAACTAGCACGAATTTTAGCATAAGAAAGTACATTGCTACAAGACTCCATAAAATTCTCTCTACTCAATACCCAACCGGCTGATATACCGGGAAAGGTTCCCCAACGGTTATCTTTTGGCAGTTTGGAGTATCCGTCGCGACGTAAAACAAGGCTCAGCAAATATTTGGACTTATAATCATAATTCACTCTGCCAAAGAATGAAAGAATACGCTGTCTGTAATGCCAAGAATCTATTTGCCGCACTCCGGCAGCAGTCGAAGTATAATTCAAATCCTGAAAATCAGATAATGGAGATCCATAACCAGATGCCGAAAAACCTTTCTTGTATGAGTCATAATATTCTACACCTACCATCGCATCCATAGAATGATCTTGCCGGAATGTAGTCTGATAATTCAAGATTCCATTGTAAGTCTGGTCTAAAAGCCGTTCATGTTTGTTGGAAGTACTATGATTAGTATCATACACCGGTCCTGTAGCTACAATATAGTCCCCTTTGAAGAACTCTCTGCTATCATCAAAATAGAACCAAGTTCCTGTGGTCTTGAATGTCAATCCTTTCATTATATTAAAGGTAAAAGACTGGCTCAGATTAAACTTGTCCGTATTATTATCATAATTCAATGCATCCTCATACACTTTCACTGTAGTCCAGCCACGAGCATAAGAAGCCACGGCAGGGCCTGCCAACCAATCACCGTCCGGACTTTTCACACGGAATGTAGGAGGAACGGACAAGGTAGTACTGAAAAAATTACCTTCACCGGCATATCCTGCACCACCATCGTCCCATTTTGCATCGGTAAATGTCAAAGAAGAATTAGAAGTAAGCCAAGGCTTAATTTTATAATCTGCATTGATCGTGAAGTTCAAACGGTGATACCAGTTGTTCATCGCATTTCCTTCGCTGCGATTATAGCCTAGGCTTGCATAATAATGTCCTTTATCATTGCCACCGGATACGCTCAAGTTATAATCCTGAGTAATAGCCGGAGATTTGATATTATAATCTTTCAGTTGATTATCACAATAAATCAATTTTTGTCCCGGATTCACCGGGTCATCCATTGTCTGCCAACCTTGTTTTAACAGGAAAGCCAGGTCATCTGTATAATTCATAACACCCCATACGGCTGTATTATCCTTATTACCATTAAGTACATTCCCTTTTTCATCAAAATATCTGTTTCCCGTTCCGTAAGGCTGTGTTCCGGATAAAGTCGCATCACTGGCAAATCCATGCCAAGCACCCGATTTATCCTGCCATATATGCGAAGACCGATAAAATGCCGAACGCATATAATACAAATAATCATGAGCATTCAAAAATTCATACTGGCTATGCAAAAAAATTGAAACCGACTTTCGCACTCAAATTTATTTCCGTATGTCCTTCCGAACCTCTTTTAGTAGTAACAAGAATTACACCATTGGAAGCACGCGCACCATAAATAGCCGTAGCACCAGCATCTTTCATGACCTCCAAAGACTCGATATCCTCCGGATTCACATCACTCAACGACTCGCGTACAGCACCATCGATAATAACCAAAGGTGAACCGCTACCATCCAGATTGGTACCACCACGAAGCACCAAAGTAGGAGTGGAATTCGGATTACCGCTAGTTTGCTGTACCCTTAATCCTGCCACTGCACCAGAGAGTGCTTGCGCCGGATTAGTATGGGCCCCCGTACTTAAAGTAGAATTGTCAACTTTAGCAATGGAATTAGTCATCTTAGAACGAAGTTGTGTGCCCCCATAACCTGTTATCACCACTTCATCCAAAGTCTTATTGTCTTCCTGCAGCTGAACATTCAGAAACGTTTTTTTCCCTACCAACATTTCTTGAGTCAGATAACCGATATAAGAAAAGACCAAAGACGTTTTTTCACTTACCACTAACGTAAACCGGCCGTCTATATCAGTTATGGTACCATTGGTAGTACCTTTCTCTATAATATTAGCCCCAATAATTGCTTCTCCTTTGGCATCGGTCACTATACCTTTGACAGTCACTTTATCTTGTTGCATAACAATGGGACGCGTTTCTTCTCTAGAAATGGCCTTGCGAATTATTACTTGTCTGTCACGGATATGATATTCCAAATCAGTACCGGCAAACATTTGTTTCAGTACCTCCTCTATTGTTTTATTTCGTACATCCACATTGACACGACGAGACAAATCAATATCTGTACGATATATAAAATAAATTGACTATTCTTTTCTACCCAATTAATCACACTCTTCAAAGTCTGGTTCTCCATGGAACGGTAAAGCTGGTTTGTTCCGCATAACTCATTTCCGCAAAAGCCTCTTCATAACCTGTAAATGTTAAAATCATGGCTAAACTCATACATTTTGTGAATTTAGGCATGAGTTTTATTCTATTCGTGTATTTTTTCATATATTTGATTGTTTTTTCTATTTATTTCAAGGTAAATAATTAAACAACGATTCAGTGACCAGATAGTATCGGCAAATTACTGTCTTGGTTTTCTTTTTTTACATCCTTCTTTTATCCATAGGCTAAAGTATTTTAAGGTTCAACAATTCTCATTTAAGGCTCACATAGATTTCATCTTTTATCATTTATTGTATAA
>ENA-OQDT01001717-OQDT01001717.1-human-gut-metagenome-genome-assembly--contig:-NODE-1717-length-12326-cov-3.898270_pt1 | contig 12326 bp, 12 predicted proteins | sample MGYA00242786_ERZ504617 | MGnify/ENA primary metagenome ERZ504617 (study PRJEB26092, sample SAMD00036337) | human gut metagenome | host: Homo sapiens | study: EMG produced TPA metagenomics assembly of... | reverse complement strand
GGAACGAAGCGAACGTGTTTGAGGCGAACGCCGAGTTTGAGCGTAGTTCCTTTGCTTTTAGGTGGTTCTGACTCTCTTAGTGTTTCTTATGGTATGGAACCTGAACAAGAAGCCTTATCTATTGTTTCCTTCAAGGACTGAGAGGCCGCTTCCCCAGTTAATAAATTAAATCCCAACTAAATTTAAATAGCCCGGGTATACTCCTTCAACCACTCGCGTTCCTCATCACTAAGATGCGGAGCAACAATCTCATAAACTTTCTTATGATACTCATTTAACTGCTCGCGCTCCTGATCGGTTAACATTTCAGGAATGATTGCATCCAGATCGATCGGTACGTATGTGATAGGTTCAAAGTACAGGAATTGTCCATATTCATTCTTAGGACCTTTTCTTACCAGAAGTTCGTTCTCTGTACGGACTCCGTGGCTGCCTTCGATATAGATACCAGGTTCGTCTGTGATGACAAGTCCGTCCATCAGAGGAGCCTGCTCTTTTTCACGGATTGCGCAGCGGAATCCGCAGGAAGCTTCGTGGATGTTCATCAGATATCCGACATCATGTCCGGTACCGTGGTTAAAGTTGATGCCACGTCTCCATGCCGGCATTCTGGCCAGAACATCCAGGTTGTATCCGGTAGTTCCTTCAAGGAACACGGCATGTGCAAGATTGAAGTTACACTGTAATACAGTTGTGAAATCTTCTTTCATCTGCTGCGTGAGTTCACCAAATGCAAAAGTACGGCTGATATCGGTAGAACCTTCTAAGTATCCTCCGCCTGTATCGGTCAGGAATAATCCGTTCTGTGTCAGAGGAACATCTGTCTCCGGAGTCGGTTCATAGTGAACGATCGCAGCATGCTCAGCGGAAGCGCAGATTGGTTCAAAGCTCTGCCATAAGTAACCTTCCTGTTCTTTACGAAATGTTTCCAGTTTGGCAGCAGCACTGAGCTCTGTGATCTCGATCTTGCCGATATTTGTCTTCAGCCAGTACATCCATTTTGTCATGGCTACGGCATCTTTTTTATGAGCGTTGATGATGTTTCTGATCTCGACATCATTTTTCTTTGCCTTCATTGCAATCGTCGGGTTCACCTGCTGAACAACCTTTGTGCCGCCAGGAATGTTGTTGAACAATGCATAGTTCAGACGGTTCGGGTCTACCAGAACAGTAGATGCGGTGTCTAAGTTCTTGATGTCCTCATAGATTGCATTATACGGATGGATGGTGATGTTGTTCTTTGCAAGATCAGATTTCATATCGTCATTTAATTTGCGTTCATCGATGTAAAGCTTCATTTCGTCCATTGTGATGACTGCATAAGAAAGTAATAATGGGAAGAAATCTACATCATCTCCACGTAAATTCGTGATCCAGCATACATCGTCAAGTGCAGCGATAACATGTACATCGGCACCTGCCTTTTTCATAGCCTCACGGACACGTGCAAGTTTGCTCTCTGTACTTTCACCTGTGTATTCTTCGCCGAGTGCGAAAGCCGGCTTTTCAGAAAGCGCAGGACGGTCTGCCCATACTTCTCCGACAAGATCTTCGGAATAGTTGATCTTGGCATCTTTAGAAGCAACGGCTTCTTCCAGTGCAGCTCCCTCTTCGATGGCAACGACACGTCCGTCGAATCCGAGTGTACCACCTTCCGGTAATGCAGAAGCAATAAATTCTTCTACTGTAGGAACGCCAGGCTCGCCCATCTTATAGAGCTTTACGCCTGTTCCGGCTAACTGCTGGTCAGCCTGAAGAAAATATCTTCCGTCAGTCCAGAGGCCTGCTTCATCCTTTGTGAAGACAGCAGTTCCGGCAGAACCTGTAAATCCCGTGATATATTCTCTTACTTTAAAATGATCGCCGACATATTCACTCTGATGAAAATCATCGGTTGGAACCATGTAGACGTCATATCCTCGTTCTTCCATTAATGCGCGAAGAGCGGAGATTCGTTCTGGTATATTCATAACAAAAACCTCCTTATAATGAATTGAATAACCTACAAGAATGAATTTTAGCACAATTAATTGAAAATGAACAGAAAGAATTATATAATAAATCAATATGTAAAGGAGAAATTAAAATTGATAAAAATAATTCTGATAATTATGGCGGTTTTCATTTTATACTGTATGATAGAAACGGCAAGAGAACTGCGGGATTTCCGTCTGACGAAGTACCGGATTTGTTCGCCGAAGTTAAATGGAATCAGGGGGACAAAGAAGATCATATTTCTGAGTGATCTGCACAACCGGATGTACGGAAAAGAAAATGAGCGCTTACTGGAAAGCATCAAAAACCAACATCCGGATCTGATCCTGATCGGAGGGGATATGTTGGTCAGAAAGGATGGCAATTCCTATGACAGGACGGTACGCTTCCTGGAAAAACTTCCGGCAATCTGCCCGGTCTACTGTGCGAATGGTAATCATGAACAGAAGCTGAAAGAACTGCCGGATAAGTATGAACAGTCTTATGAAGGATATAAGAAGGCACTGACAGCATGCGGAATTCATATGCTTGAAAATGCTTCGGAGACGGTAAGATTGGATGAAGCACCTGTAAGAATCTCAGGGCTGGAGATTCCGCTTCGGGCATATGCAAGATTTGGAAAGAAAGACCTTCCGTTAAAAGAGATCACAGACCGTATCGGGGAGCACGGCGAGGAATATCAGATCCTGCTTGCACATCATCCCGGATATATACAGGAATATCTGGAATATGGAGCAGATCTGATACTGAGCGGACATTATCACGGGGGTGTGATGCAGCTTCCGGGGATCGGCGGGGTGATTTCACCGGATTTTACACTATTTCCAAAATATTCCGGAGGAATATACAGGGAAGGAGCACAGACGGTGGTCGTAAGCCGCGGACTGGGAACACATTCTGTGCCGGTAAGATTGTGGAACTGGCCGGAACTGATCGTTCTTGAACTGTCCGGCACTTCGGAAGAGATGTAAATGAGAGAAAGTAAATAAAAGATAAAGACTTGAGTAATTTCCAGATGTCCTGTATAATAATTAAGTTATGACAATGGAGGATGTGTATGGGAATTCCGGTAAAATTACAGGTGTTTGAAGGTCCGTTAGACCTGCTGTTACATTTGATTGAAAAAAATAAAATAGATATCTACGATATTCCGATCGTTGAGATCACGAACCAGTATATGGAATACATTAAAGCTATGCAGAAAGAAGATCTGAATATCATGAGCGAATTTCTTGTGATGGCAGCGACGCTTCTGGATATCAAATGCAGGATGCTTCTTCCCAAAGAAGTGAACGAAGAGGGAGAAGAAGAGGATCCGAGACAGGAACTGGTAGAACAATTGCTGGAATACAAGATGTATAAATTCATGTCCTATGAGTTGAAAGACCGGGAGCTGGACGGTGATCGGATCATGTATAAGACGGCATCGATCCCGGATGAAGTGAAAGGATATGTTCCGCCGGTGGATCTGGATAAACTGCTGGGCGATCTGACGCTGGTGCAGCTCAACCGCATTTTCAAAGAAGTGATGAAACGGCAGGAAAGTAAGGTCGACCCGGTACGAAGTAAATTCGGCAAGATCGAGAAGGAAGAAGTAACACTTCCGGACAAGCTTGATTATGTGACGGAATATGCGAGATCTCATAGAAAATTCGGATTCCGTGCACTGTTAAAAAAGCAAAGTTCTAAGGTGCAGGTAGTCGTCACATTTCTTGCAATCCTGCAGTTGATGAAAGAAGGCGTGATTTTTATCGAACAGGATCAGCCGTTTGATGAGATTATGATCACATCGAAAGTGGAAGAAGTATAGGGAAGAGAACATGGCAAAGTTAAAAATAAAACAGATGGAAGGAATCATTGAAGCGATTCTTTTTACAATGGGGGATTCTGTAGAGGTCGGGAAGATTGCCCGGGCATTGGAACAGGATGAAGCAACGACCCGTAAGGTGATACATAAGCTGATGGATAAATATGCGGCCGAAGACAGAGGAATCCGCATTATAGAACTGGACGGTGCATATCAGATGTGTACAAAGACAGAGATGTATGAATATCTGATCCGTGTGGCATCCCAGCCGAAAAAACACGTTCTTACCGATGTCCTTTTGGAGACATTGTCGATCATTGCATATAAGCAGCCGGTCACAAAGCTTGAGATCGAAAAGATCCGCGGGGTGAAATCAGACCATGCGGTGAATAAATTAGTGGAATATAATCTGGTGTGCGAAAGAGGACGTCTGGACGCTCCGGGGAAACCGATCCTTTTCGGAACAACGGAAGAATTCCTGCGCCGGTTCAGTATTCATTCGCTGGATGATCTGCCAAGTCCGAATCCGGAACAGGTAGAGTCGTTCAAGGAAGAAGCAGAAGAAGAAGTACAGTTAAAATTAGATATATAGAAGATGTGGCAGGAAATAACATGGAAAATCATTTCACGCGGCAGACAGCCGGTGGAGTGATTTTTTTGTTTTTTCGGGCATATATTTTCTTAACGGAATATACCCGGAGTGGAGAAATATGAAAAGACGGCCGCATAAAATCGTATCGGTGGTATTGCTGGTGATATTGATTGCCGGCATGGGCATGGCATGCCGTATACAGAGTCTGGAATCAAGGAATAAAAGGTGGGCAGAGAATACGGAGACTGCCGGAAAGATTCTGACCGAATCGGGGAAAAAAGAGGCACAGAAGCAGACGGATGGAACGGAGAACGATGCTGCTGCACAGAATGCGAAGCGGGTGTTCGGGGATGAACCGGCAGAACTTTATGCCAGATCGGCGGTGCTGATGGATGCGGACAGCGGCCGGGTATTGTTCGGGAAGGATGCAGATGTGGTCCGTCCGATGGCAAGTACAACGAAGATCATGACGTGTATCCTTGCGTTGGAATACTTGCGGGAACATCCGGATCAGACGATAGAAGTATCGGATCAGGCTGCGTCCCAGCCGAAGGTACATCTTGGGATGCAGAAAGGGGAAGTGTTCTACATCAAAGACCTGTTGTATTCCCTGATGCAGGAATCGCATAATGACAGCGCTGTGGCTGTGGCAGAGGGCATTGCCGGAAGTGTAGAAGAATTTGCAAAAGAAATGAATGCAAAAGCTGCAGAGATCGGCTGCAAGAACACCCACTTCATTACGCCGAACGGACTGGATGCGGAAGATGAAGGCGGCGTACATTCTACAACGGCGGAAGACCTGGCGAAGATCATGCGGTACTGTATTATGACATCCGGGGAAAAGGAGACATTTCTTGAAGTGACCCGGACGAAGGAATATCAGTTTCAGGATGCTGACAGGAAGCGTACATTTTCGTGTCATAATCATAATGCATTTCTGGATATGATGGACGGGGCACTGAGCGGCAAGACGGGATTTACGGCAGATGCGGGATACTGTTACGTGGGAAGTTTAAGACGGGATGACCGTACATTTATCGTGGCACTTCTGGCATGCGGATGGCCGGATAATAAAGGATATAAATGGAAAGATACCAGGAGGTTGATGGAGTATGGACTGGAACATTATCACTACCGGGAAGTGTGCAGGAATACGGTACCGGATAAATTACTGGTAGTGGATGCATTTGATCCGGAAATTCCGTATCAGACCTCAGAAAAGATCTCGCTGAGAGTGAAGGACAGCGAAGAATCAAAAAAAATCCTGCTGCGCAAGGAAGAAGAGATCCGCATGGAAATAAAGACGGTAAAATGCAAAAAAGCACCGGTGAAAAAAGGAGAAAAAGCAGGAACCGTTTCATATTATCTTGCTGATGAAAAAATTGCAGAAAATGTGGTTGTAACGGAGCGTGCGGTTGAAAAAAGAACATGGGAAAAATGCATGAAAATAGTGGCGGCGAAATTCTTGACGCTGGAAAGCCTTGTGTGGTATGTTAAATATGTCTGAACCACAGATGGTTGTATTCTTTTACATTTCTGTAGAGTATTCCAGAATATACAAGAGAAAAATGATGAGGGGAAAATTAAATATTGACATTCGGGATGAAATATAATACTATATTAACCAAGGGACGAACACTCGTTCGATGAACGGAAAAGGAGAATTAACATGGCAAATGAAGATAAAAAGCGCGCATTGGATGCGGCGATCGCAAAATTAGAGAAAGATTTCGGTAAAGGAACAGTTATGCGTCTGGGAGATCCGTCAGCACAGGTAGCAGTAGAGACCATTCCTACCGGTTCATTAAGTCTGGATCTTGCACTGGGACTTGGCGGAGTACCGAAGGGACGTATTGTTGAGATCTACGGACCGGAGTCCAGTGGTAAGACGACGGTTGCATTACATATGATCGCAGAAGTACAGAAGAGAGGTGGTATTGCTGGATTTATCGATGCAGAGCATGCGCTGGATCCTGTTTATGCGAAGAATATCGGAGTAGATATTGATGAACTTTATATTTCACAGCCGGACAGTGGAGATCAGGCGTTGGAGATCACAGAGACAATGGTAAGATCAGGAGCAATGGATATTATCGTAGTCGATTCTGTTGCCGCACTGGTTCCGAAGCAGGAGATTGAAGGAGATATGGGAGACAGCCATGTCGGACTGCAGGCAAGACTGATGTCCCAGGCGCTTCGTAAGCTGACACCGGTAATCAGCAAGTCTAACTGTGTAGTTATCTTTATCAATCAGCTGCGTGAGAAGGTGGGCGTAATGTTCGGTAATCCGGAGACTACAACCGGTGGACGTGCGCTGAAGTTCTATTCGTCTGTACGTATGGATGTCAGAAGAATTGAGACACTGAAGCAGAGCGGAGAGATGGTTGGTAACAGAACCCGCGTGAAGATTGTGAAGAATAAGATCGCACCTCCGTTTAAAGAGGCAGAATTCGATATTATGTTCGGTAAGGGAATTTCTAAAGAAGGAGATATCCTGGATCTTGCAGTGAAATGTGATCTGGTAAGCAAGAGTGGCGCATGGTTCGCATACAATGGCGACAAGATCGGCCAGGGAAGAGAGAATGCGAAGACATATCTTTCCGAACATCCGGAGATCATGGAAGAACTGGAGCAGAAAATCCGTGCACACTATCATATTGGAGCGGAAGGTGACATGGAAGAGACCGGAGAAGCTGCAGCAGAAGGAATCACAAAAGAGGAAGAATAATATATGATGACGGTTACGAAGATAGAACCGCTGTCAAAGACAAGATATAAAGTGTATTTAGACGGACAGTTTGCTTTTACTCTCTATAAGGGCGAACTGTCCCGTTATCATATAGCGGAAGAATCTGTGATCGGAGATGATATCTATGACAGCCTCCGTCTGATCGTTGTCAAGAGGGCGAAGCTGCGGGCAATGCATCTGCTTTCCGATATGGGAAGAACAGAATCACAGCTTAGGACCAAGTTAAAACAGGGCGGTTATGCGGAAGACGCAGTGGAGGCGGCAATCCGCTATGTGAAGTCATTCGGCTACATTAATGATATGGAATATGCGAGAAGTTTTATTGACAGCAGGAAAGATCGGAAAAGCAAAAAAGAACTTTATGCGGCACTTTTGCAAAAAGGGGTTCCGGCAGAAATTGTAGGACAGGTATTTGAAGAAACGGACTACAGGGAGGAAGATTCCAGACAGGCGATCGAGGCACTGATGCGGAAGAAAAGTTATAATCCGGAAACAGCCGATGTGAAGGAAAACAGAAATGATGGGTTATCTGATGCGTAAAGATTCAGTTATCAGGATGTCCGCAATGTGTTACAAGTTTGTGAGTGAAAGCTTGACATATTTGTGTAAAAAGTATAAAATTGTTTTGTTGTAATAATCGTACAATGAAAATTTAATAAGGAGGTGCTCCTGTGCCGATAGGAACAATGATTGTTGTAGCAATCGTACTTATCGTTGTGGCTGTTGCGGCCGCTGTGCTCAGTCATTTTTTGACAGTCTCAAACCTGAAGAACAATGCAGAATCCAAAATCGGAAATGCAGAGGCAAAGGCCAGAGAGATCATTGATGATGCAGTAAAGACAGCGGAGACCAAGAAGAAGGAGTCTCTTTTGGAGATCAAGGAAGAGTCTATCAGAAATAAGAACGAACTTGAAAAAGAGACGAAGGAACGCAGATCGGAATTGCAGCGTTACGAGAAGCGTGTACTTTCCAAAGAGGAAGCTCTTGATAAAAAGTCAGAGGCCATTGAAAGACGAGAAGCAGGATTTACAGCGAAAGAAGAAGAACTGAAGCAGCGCGAAGCGAAAGTGGAAGAGCTGAGTCAGCAACGTGTACAGGAACTAGAAAGAATCTCAGGACTTACCTCCGAACAGGCAAAAGAATATTTGTTAAAAACTGTTGAAGAAGATGTAAAACATGACACTGCAAAGATGATCAAGGAATTAGAAGCGCAGGCAAAGGAAGAGGCAGACAAGAAGGCAAAAGAATATGTTGTTACTGCTATCCAGAGATGTGCGGCAGATCATGTTGCGGAAACTACAATTTCGGTTGTACAGCTTCCAAGTGATGAAATGAAAGGAAGAATTATCGGACGTGAAGGACGCAATATCCGTACTTTAGAGACACTGACGGGTGTAGAACTCATTATTGATGATACGCCGGAAGCAGTGGTTCTTTCCGGATTTGATCCGATAAGAAGAGAAGTTGCAAGAATCGCGCTGGAGAAGCTGATTGTTGACGGACGTATTCATCCGGCAAGAATTGAGGAGATGGTTGAAAAAGCGCAGAAAGAAGTTGACACGATGATTCGTGAAGAGGGTGAATCAGCCGCACTGGAAGTTGGAGTGCACGGAATTCATCCGGAACTGCTCAAACTTCTCGGACGTATGAAGTTCAGAACAAGTTACGGACAGAATGCTTTAAAGCATTCCGTTGAAGTGGCTCAGTTGTCAGGACTTCTTGCAGGAGAGATCGGATTAGATGTCAGACTTGCAAAACGTGCAGGACTTCTTCATGACATCGGTAAATCGATCGATCATGACGTAGAAGGCTCTCATATTCAGATTGGTGTGGATCTTTGTAGAAAATACAAAGAATCTGCTACTGTGATCAATGCAGTAGAAGCACATCACGGAGATGTAGAACCGGAAACTCTGATTGCGTGTGTGGTACAGGCTGCAGACACGATTTCGGCAGCAAGGCCGGGCGCAAGAAGAGAAACATTAGAAACATACACAAACAGGTTAAAACAATTAGAAGATATCACCAACCAGTTCAAGGGTGTTGATAAATCTTTTGCAATTCAAGCAGGTAGAGAGATTCGTGTTATGGTAGTTCCAGAACAAGTATCTGATGCAGATATGGTATTGCTGGCTAGAGATATTGCGAAACAGATTGAATTTGAATTAGAATATCCAGGACAGATTAAAGTCAATGTAATCCGTGAGTCACGTGTTACAGACTATGCCAAGTAGAAGATAAATGAATGACAAAAACCGGTTGATCTATGTGTCAGCCGGTTTTTTTGTTATCAAAACAAATAGCAGAATCGGGAGGAAAAGATATGAGTGAAGACGTAAAGCGTATGGGAAGAGAACTGGCATACCAGGGGACTGTTTTGAAAGTATATAAAGACCATATGAAGTTTTCCAATGGAAATACGGAAGACTGGGATTTTATCCATCATGACGGAGCGGCAGCAGTTATTCCGGTTATGGATGATGGTAAGATACTGATGGTAAAACAGTATCGGAATGCGTTGGAAAGAGATACATTGGAGATCCCGGCGGGCAAGCTGGATGATCCGGATGAAGAAGGGATTGTATGTGCATCTCGGGAACTGAAGGAAGAGACCGGGTACAGTTCCGATGATCTGGAATGGCTCCTTACAATCCGTACAACGGTTGCGTTCTGTGATGAAAGAATTGAAGTCTTTGTTGCAAGGAATCTGATTCCGGGGGAACAGCATCTGGATGAAGATGAATTTGTAGATGTGAAAGCTTACAAACTGGAAGAACTCAAGGAGATGATCTTTGAAGGGAAGATTCAGGATTCCAAGACGATGGCAGCAATCCTTGCGTATGAGTCGAAGTATCTGCATGGACAGAACGCATAGAACAGATAAACTGCGATAAAAGCATATCCACGGGAATAGTACATATAATGAAGTATCCGGACGAAAAAAAGGAGAATGCTGTGTGAGGATACAAGGAGAACAAAAATATGTGCTTTTGGCAGGAATGACAGGTTTTCTGCTGGGAATATGCAGTGCAAATCTCTGGATGAAACAGTATGTGCTGGATATCGGAATACTGAACCAGTATTTTCTGGAACAATATAACCAGACGGACATCGTATATGAAGCGTATTTGTGGTATCTGGTGAAAACCAGAGGGACTCCGTTTGTGCTGCTTTTGGCTGCAGCAGGAACGCGCTACAGGAAAACGGCAGTTATGCTGACAGTGGTATGGCTTGGATTCTGTTTTGGTATGGTAATCTGTATGGCAATCATAAAATTAGGAAGCAAAGGGATCGTACTCATCGTTACCGCACTCGCACCACAGGGAATCTTTTATGCAATGGCAGGGATCGTGTTATTCCGCTATATGCTGGAATATCCAATGGTGAGATGGGATGCGGGAAGAAGTATCCGGCTTGGCCTGTTCCTGATGCTGGGGATCATTGCAGAGTGTTATGTAAATCCGGTACTTACAGGCTTGTTTTTGAAGACACTGTAAATATACAAAAATGTAGAATAAAAGAACCGATACATGGAAAAATATGTTTTATATCATGTATCGGTTTTTTTGTGCGGAAAATCAGTTAATATTTGCCGGCGTATACAGATAACCGGAGAATGCAGCAAAGAAACAGGAATATCTGGCTGATCAGCAGACCGTTCAGATATCCGCTGATTCCGGCGGCGGGGATGAAAAGAAAGACACCGGTGATCCGTATGCAGAGGCTGAAAAGGTTGAACAGAAAAGAACAGGTGGTCTTTCCCAGTCCGTTGATCATGCTGAGAAGTACAGTGTTCGTATACAGAAACGGACAGATCCATGCGAGTGTCAGAATAAAATTTCCGGCAAGCGGACTTTTGAACAGAAAAATTCCAATCCATTTCCCGAGTATCAGAAGAACACCACAACAAAAACATCCAAGCAAAATGCAGGAACAGGTGATTTTTAAAATTAAGGAACGAAGTTGCTGCCGGTCTTTCATTTCCTGAAGCCCGGCTACCGTCGGCAGAAGCATAGAAGAAACGGCATTGGTAACTGCGGATGGAAATAAAATACACGGAAGTGCCATCCCGGTAAGAACACCATAGGTCTGCAGGGATTGTGCAGCCGGCATTCCGTAATATTGGAGGCAGACAGGGATAGAGACAGCTTCCACACTTTGCAGGATATTTAAGAATACGCGGCTTGCAGTAAGTGGAAGAGCGTGTTCCAGAAGTCTCTGTAAATGCCGACGGAATGCAGCAGGGGAAGAAAAACACTTCTGCTTTTTTCTGAAATCTGCTTCCAGGACTGCCGGATGGAGTGCAGGCTGTAAAAAGAAGCGGCAATCTCTCCGAATGTGAGGCCGGCTACAGCGAATGCGATCGAGATGTTCTGCCCCTGTCCGGAACAGTACATACAGATGACAATGACGGACAAAATGCGGAATGCTTGCTCCAGAAGCTGGGATACAGCCGGAATCTTTGTCTGCTTCAGCCCCAGCGAGTATCCACAGATGCAGCTGTGAATGGATGCAAATGGAAATGTGTAAGATAATAAGAACAAAAGACTGCTGCATCTGGAATCGCGGAGAAAAGTCAGCGCAATGGTATCTGCATTCTGCCGGATGAAAAGAGAGATCATACAGGAAATGAAAAAAGTAAAAATCAAACTCGTTTTTAACAATTCCCGTGCTTTCTGTATTCTGCCGGCCGCGGCTTCCCTGGCAACGCATCGGGACAGGGCGAGCTCCATCCCTGCGCAGGATAGAGAGATACCAAGTGCATAGACAGGAAAGACAAGCTGATACAGCCCTACATTTTCTTCCCCGAAGGTATGACTCAGAAACATGCGGTAGAAAAATCCCATAAACCGGGTAGACAGACTCGTGACCGTGAGAACTGCGGTTCCGCGTATAAGTGCTTGCTTTCTGGACATGAAAGGCTCCTTTTTTGTGACAGGATTGTATCTTTATAAGTTATTCCGGAATAGTGCTTGACAGAACCAAAAATGCAGTGATATTCTACAGAAGTAAAAATCCTAGTAAAATGCTGGGAATTAAAAGAGGTGATAAGATGAAACTTTCCACGAAAAGGAAAATATGGACTGCGTGCCATGATAGATCTTGCCAGATACAGTGAGAAAGAACCGGTGTCGATCGGCAGTGTGGCCGTAAGACAGGGAATTTCAGAACGATATCTGGAA
>ENA-OQDT01001716-OQDT01001716.1-human-gut-metagenome-genome-assembly--contig:-NODE-1716-length-12333-cov-4.345404_pt1 | contig 12333 bp, 9 predicted proteins | sample MGYA00242786_ERZ504617 | MGnify/ENA primary metagenome ERZ504617 (study PRJEB26092, sample SAMD00036337) | human gut metagenome | host: Homo sapiens | study: EMG produced TPA metagenomics assembly of... | reverse complement strand
AATGTGTGCTAAACTGATAAAAGAAGGAAAGGGGCTCATTACAGTTGCCAAATATATGTTTATGGGACTATTTATAACCCGATATAATTGGAATATAGCAACTTGTTGCCAAATGCATGAGGAAAAAAGTAGCATAGCCAAAAGAAAATATAGCAGAACTTAAAATATAAATGAGGTTGTGCCAACGTTTTGACACAACCTCTTTTTTATCAGGGAAAAAAGTCTCATTAACTTTAAAATACCTGCTGAAAATATTATCAGAAAGCAAGAATAGGACGGATAGCTCTTGTGCTCGATGACTTTTTTACTCCATTAGGAGCGTCTATTTTAAACTTCGCATCATATCCATTTTCAGTAGATTGATTAATTGATATATCAAAAAGATAAGCATGGGTAGCAGACTTCTCAACACTAGTCCAATAAATGACACTATTCGTTCCAACAAGTTCCGTACCCCCCACTAATGTAAACTTCCCATTAATAGCCTTTACTACGGAAGTCAGTGCATTACGATTAGCAATATTGGATGATGTAAGATCTGTTCCATCACCATTCAAATTATTATAAATCTGAACAAACTGCCCACCACTTGGCAAGAACCAACCGGAAGTGTTTACAGGCGCTTTATATTTAGCCGTAGCTCCAGCCTCACCGAAATTCACAGCATTATAGAAAGCCGGATAAGTAGTATTCCAATTAGCCTCTTGTCCTTTTTGTGCAACGACATACCGAGTTCTCACATAACCTTGCATATCAGCCAATGCACCGGCAGCATTCGATACTGTAAAATCGGGCGTATTATCACCCTCGGCAGGAAACAAAACATTTTCCTCATCCGTAGCCCAAGCACAAGTAACTTTATCCAATGCCATTACATAATAATGATATTTATTTCTGAAGTCTTCATCTTCATCCCCACTTCCTACAGTAGCATAAATCATACCGATACAATTGGCAGAAGGCGCATTAGCCAAGTCCCCGGATAGATATTTCCATCTGCATAATAATAATCACCATATGTAATAGGCCGTATTCTGTTATAGCCTTCATAGGTGTAATTTACTTTCAATCTTTTATAGTTACCGGAAGCTAACTCAATTCCATCCTTACTAAAAGTAACAGGAGCATCCCCATCATAAAACAAACCTTCAACACTCAGTGCAGCATCCGTTGCCGTAGGTGCTACGATACAACGATAAACACCTTTATCAATGGCATAAGGAATATATTTTTCTTCGCCAATAGTCAACTCCAACGATATGGGAACATTGTATTCATAATAGCCGGCGGCCGTATTATCATCCCCTGTTACATATTCACGTACAGGAACTTTCACCTCAATCATCGATAACTTATGAGCAAAATTAAATGTCACTTTACCGCCATCGGACAAAGTAGCTGCATCCACCGGTGCAGTCAATACGTCACAAGCAGAATAAGCTTCCTTAGAATTTTGCTCCTTACTTAGCCTTGAAGTGAAATAAGACACAATGTCCTCTTCCGAATTGATATTTTGCATCGTGAGATTTTCGATATAAGGATAGTAAGCAATATAAGATGCGGCATCCTTGTAGTAATAGAGCTTATTTCCTCCCCATACACCTTCGGCATCTCTCGTCAGCACAAGATTCTTTAGCAAAGTCTTACCATCTTTAGCAATGACATAGACACCGATTTTGTCACCTTCTACAAAAGTTGTCTGATAACCGGTCTCTGTAGCACGTGTTCCTGCATCAGCCGCCTGAAAGTCACCGGCTGTAACAGTAACATTCAGTTCATTGCCTGCTTCCATAGGTGTATTGTCCAGTTCTTCATTTTGATTACAAGCCGTTACGAAAACCGCAAGCAGTAATATTACTGATAAATTGAAAATGTTTTTCATAATGATTTCTTTTTATTTATAATTTCATTCATTCTGTTTCTGCTATTTCCGAATAATACGATGATTCCTTTGTCATGTCTTCTTATTTCCTTCAACAATGTCTTCACCACCGCTCCAAGAAGCATCATTGCCCCCATCCGGATTGACTACGGGAGTTCTTCCGTCAGTATCCGACTCATCGCCATTCCAACCGGAGCCACCATTATCCGTATCTGGATGAATACCGGGTATATGCACATCTATAGCCTCCTCACTTCCATTCCAAGTAGCAAAGTCAGTAAAAGTCACATCAATCCCTTCTTCAGAAACCTCTACGTCCACACCTATCGAATGCCCTTCTCCCAATTCCAAATCCTGACCCAGTACATAAGTATACGTGCGATAATCTTTCAATGTAATTTCCATAAACTCCGTTCCTGCCAAGACTTTCTGTGGCATTACCAAAGCCTTGCAGTCGGCTGTGGTCTGTATGGAATTGCCTTTCTCCACACCTTGCAGATTAAGGTATCTCACACTAATGCCATTGTCGCTAAGCCCTGTTATCTTCTCAATATTGCATACCAGTTTGGTATTACGATGGCGGAACAAAACACCGGCCGCGGCTATCGATACTTTAGAGGTCACCACTTCCAGATGATCGCTCTCCCAATACCCGCTGCCTCGCTGGTCTGCCTTCACTATAGGAATCTCCGGCTTGATGCCCTCATTATAAGGATACCATGCATTTACAGTCAGTTCTGTTTTATTGCCCCAGTAAAAAGGATCTTGAGAAGTCAGGTTTCCCTGTTCGTCCACAATATAGGGTTTTACCATGCCGTCTATCTCTACCGCCACAATGCGGTCGGCAAGTCCTGCCCAATTGTCATTGGTTGTCAAACGGGTATTCGTACCCGAAGTATGCATCGGTACAAATCCGGCAGTAAACTTCACCTCCGTCCCATTAGCACCTTGAGATTCATCATCTCCGCAAGAAACCAATAAGAGGGTCAAAGCCGCTGTCAGTAATAATTTTCCTTTTATCATAGTATTCGATTAAAAATAATCCGGTTAATATCGGTATTTCATTGTTTTAAAGTAAGATACGGATGAGCGGAGCGTACCGCTCAAAACCGTATCTACTTTTTTTGTTATATCAGCCAGTCGGACACTCTTATTCGTAGTAGAACATAAGCGTGCTGTAGCCAAGGTGGTCGAGTGCACCGCCACTGCCGCCATACTGTTCCGGCCCTGCATCGGGACGAAGACGGGAAGCGAATTCCCCGCAATATTTGGCAGGCATACCCACTTTTTTGCAGTGTCCGTACCACAAATCCCATATGGGACGTTTGCCGCCACGACCGGTTTCCGCACCGTTGTTACGCAACTCCACAGCCGATGGCTCGTCCATCTGCTCGTCACAATAGAAATAGGAAGTGTACGGGAAACCCTCACGCGTATAGCTAAACCATTCGTTATTGCCACCCGGTACCTGACCTGCAAACTCCGGCTTGAAAACATTGTATTTGGCTACATATTCGGCCATTGCCACTACACGGCCGTTATCGTAAGCAAAAAGGTCTTCACCGATGTTATAAGCCATTTTGCAGAAATACCCCATCAACGCACAGCATAGCATGGCATGCCCCTGGTCACGGCCGGACTCCTGACACTGCCCCAACTTCTCGCCCGAACCGTCCGGGTCGTCATACAGGTGCAGCACCGCCGTATTCACATTGCCCGGACCGATACCGTTCTTGAAATATTGGATAACCTTATTTATCATTTCCTGATTATCACTCAAAATACCAATAGAAAGGATGGCAGTCATCTGCGCCAAATCCCAATTGAGCCAATAGTGGTCGGTCGTATTGTTGTGACGGATAAGAAAATCATCCGCCATGGCGTAGAATGTATTCTCCATCCACTGGACAAAAGCCTTAAACTCTTCCGTATCCCCCCAATTATCGTACCCTCTCAAAATCTCGGCAGCATTGGCAAGTTGATATGCCTGAATAGCAATCAACAGTTCGTTCGGGTCTATCAGACTGCCGTTTTCACGGTAAATACCCTTACAATTCTTAGCCCAAGCATTCAGAATGGTTTTAGCGGCGTCACCATACTCCGCCTCATCGGAAAGCTTCCAGCGCAATGCCAACTGATAGGCAGCGGCAGCATCATTTGCCAGATTGGTATAATTTACATAATCGGGATGTTTGCTTTCCCAGTTAGTCTTGTCCAAACGCTTCAACCATTCCACGGGTTCCGCCTGGTAAGCAGGGTTTGCAAATTTGCTGCTTTTCAATGATGTATAAGCGTCTGCCCAAGGCTGTGCAGAAGCGGCAAGCTTTTCTTTTACATACGTAAACTCCGCTTCCGAATGTAACATACACGGATGATTCAACGTAAACTCTATCTTTTCCGGGGCTTCCCATTCATCAAAATTAATGGGAGAGCCGTCCTCTATCTCTGTGCATGAACAGAAACCCAATGCGGCGGTAACTGCCAATGTATGAATAAAGTTCATTTTCATATCTTCTGTTGTTTTATTCTATATGATTATAACTTATCGTTCTTATTTATCTGCTGCAATTTGGTCTTCGGCAAACCGGACAGCTTCTTCTTTTGATGCAAAAGTACGTATCCAATATACCTCGTACTGACCGGATGGAAGTTCGGCCGGCTGCATATCGGCTATTTTTATCTGAAAAGTAGTGAAAGTCACCTCACCTTCCGCAAACTTATTAAGCGACTTCACATCATAAAGCAATAATTTGGTTCCGTCCGAAAGAGCTTCTCCTTTACTAAGTTTACTTTCCCCCTTTGTACCGTTGCTTGCCACCAGATCCAGCGTATATCCCTGTTTACTTATATCCGGAAGGTTAGTGTGAAGAGCGATGACCGGATAATTGGCAAGATCCATTATGACTTTCGTGTTTTTAGTGTCCAAAGTCAAATCGGCACGCAATGCACCGGACGACTGTGGGGCAGTGGTCACCACCATACGGTCTTCAGTCACTTCAAAACTTGTGCCTTTAGTACCCATGCCCCAGCCTTCGAAACTGCAAGCGGCATCCCATACCCACCAACCGGTAGCAACTTTCACTGTTGTAGAAGCCTTATTACCCGTAGCACGGCAAGTACCCGTCACGGTAGCTTCACCAAAACCTACGGCTGTGACCTTTCCGTTTTTCACCGTAACCACATTCTCATCACTCGATTCCCAATCCACCGAATTGACAACAGCTATTTCCGGAACGAATGTGCAGTTCAGTTTTGCTGTTTGATACATATGCAAAGCCGGCAAATCCTCAATGACAATATCTTCTGCATTTACTATCTCATTGATTACAAACGGAAATTCACCCCGATAGCCGCTTCCGTCATGAGTATAAGCGTAAATAACCACATTTCCAGGCGCAACGGCGGTTACAATGCCATCTTCCGTAACAGTAGCAACGGCTTCATCGCTACTGTCCCATGTAAGATAAGAGTAGGTATGATTCTCCGGCAGCATCGTATAAGTCAATTTCTGTTCGTCACCCGGATAAAGAGATGTAAGCAGATTGCCCTCATCATCTTTATTCGTCAACAGGATATCGGTAACTTCTATTATTTCAGGTATAACATTCACTGCAATCGTCTTCTCCGTAACATCGGTAACTCCAAAACCTATTATCGGTTTTACCGTAATGACAGCCTCACCCTCGGCAAGTGCCGTGATTGTACCATTTTGAGAAACAGTGGCCACCTTCTCGTTAGAAGAAACCCACAATACTTCTTTATTAGCGGCATTCTCCGGCGCAACCTTATACACAATCGTGGTGTCCATGCCAACAGCCAAAGGCAATTTGGAAGTCACTTCCAACTCAATGGAATTGATAAGCTGCTGTTCGGGCATACCTGTCGTAAACTCCTGTTCCTGGTCGCAGGAAGCCAAAAGCAGACATCCCGTCAATGTACCGGCAAGCAGGAATTGATTTATATATATCTTCTTCATAATACTCTTCTGATTTATACTGTTTATTACTTACTTATCCCAACCCGGATTTTGTTTCAAATTCGGATTCAATTGCAACTGGTCCTTCGGCAGAGGGAATAAATAATGTTTATCCTGCCACTGACGACCGGTTTCCATTACAATTACTCCTTCGCTGTTACGGGGATAAGGACATGCAGACCATTTGGTTTCAAAGTCCGTCCCCGCCCATTTCACACCGAGTATGTCTTGCGGCATTTCCACCTCTGCCGTTTTCCAGCGCTTCAAATCATCCAGACGGAAACCCTCATGGAACAACTCGACGGTACGTTCGCGGCGAATTTCTTCACGCATGCTCAATCCGTTGTCATTCACAAGTTTGTTGGTCAACCCCGGCATATTGGGATTTACTCGGGTACGGACAAGATTCAGGGAAATATTCAAATCCTTATCTTCTATCTTCCCGTCACGTTCATAAACAGCCTCGGCATAGTTCAACAGCACCTCGGCATAACGGATTATGGGATAATCAAAACCCTCGAAATTATCTTTCACCAAGCGTTCGGAAGCCCATTTCTGGTTATGATAACCGGTTCCGCTATTGGGAGTAAAGTTTTTGATAGCCGCATTGCTTTGGTCGGAAGCATCGTTCCATGTCAGGCGACAGCCCGGATTACTGTTGTTCCAGAAATAATCGCCCGGTTTGGCAAGTGTATAACGCATACGGTTATCGCGGTTCTCCCACTCGGAAGTCAACGTTGCATATTCTTGGAATTGCGCATTCTTCACACCGTTTATGTAGATAGGAAGTCCGTTCTGACAAAGGTACATATTGGCAAACTTACGGCTCACCCATACCATATTAATCAGATTGGCCTTTGTGATATTCTTGCCGATGGGAGCCAAAGACTCGTCATAGCGACGTGCAAAGACATACTCTTTGTTGGCACTCTTCTGTATACCTGCCGGATTGGATTTTGCATCTTCCAGAATAAACATATACTTCTGCGCCTTTTCTTTCAAAGCATCCGGCTTAAACAGACTGAATGCCTTGCTGTCGATAACCTGTTTGGCCGCTTTTGCCGCAATGTCCAGCAACTCACGTCCCCGTTCTTCATTTCCGCGAAACTTCTGCCAAGTTCCTTCGTAAAGAGCCACACGGGAGAGAAACGCCCAACACCCCTCACGGCTGATACGTCCAGCGTCATCCGTAGTCAGTTCGGTAAAACGAGGTAACATAGGAGCAGCTGTCTCAAGGTCTTCTATTATAAAATCGGCCACTTCGCTACGGTCATTCTGAGCAACTCGCAACTCCGGTGAAGTTACATCCAAAGGCTGGGTAATAATAATGGCATCGCCATAGAACTGCAACAAATCGAAATACGAATAGGCACGAAAGAAATGCGCTTCCCCTACATATTGTGCAATGTCCGCAGAAGCGGAATATTTCTCCGCATTCTGCAACAGCAGATTGGTACGCCGGATATGTGCATAGCACGAACCGTAATTACCATCGGACTCCTGTACCGAATTAGAGCCGTTGCTGAAACGGTTACGGTCGTCACGGCTTGTAAAAAGGTCGGAGTTATAATCCGAATGCAACGGTTTGACAGAGTTATTGTCTAATGAACCGAAATCCCGCGTCCAACTGTAGAACTGATTGGCAAACAACTGGAAATCGGAGGGAGAGCTCCACAAATTGGATTCGGCCAACTGGTCTTTCGGGTCCAAATCGAGACAGGATTGGGACAGAACTCCCATTGCTGCTACCGCCAAAATAGTTTTAATCTTATGTAATTTCATGATAATCTGTTTTTAGAAAGTTAAGTTCAAACCGAATGTAACATTACGAGTAAACGGATAACGGCCGTACGAGGTTACCGTACGAGAAGCTTCCGGATCCCAGCCGTCGCGTATCTTGCTGGTTTCCCATAAGTCCGCTCCCGTTACATAGACACGTGCATAAGTCAGGAATTTAGTCTTCTCCAGCCATTTGGCAGGGAAAGTATACCCTAAAGAGATGTTTTTCAGACGCAGGTAGTTGCCATTCTCCACCGACCAGGACGAACAACGGTAGTTATAAGTATTAATCTGATCGACATTCGTATAAGTCGGATAGTAAGCGCCCGGATTTTCCGGCGACCATACATTGCCTATCGAGAAGTTCGGAGAGTTCAAATGCGGCTTCATTACAGGAATACGCCATGCGTCATTACTTTTATTGGAACTACCCGTACGCCAAATAGAACGCATGCCTACACCCTGAAATACAACCGAGAAATCAAAGCCGTTCCATTCCAGTCCACCATTGAAAGAGAAAGAGATTTTAGGGTCGTCCGTTCCTAAAAAGACATAATCTTCTTCAGTCAGCTTACCGTCACCGTTCACATCCTCATACATATTATCGCCCAAACGCAGGTTGGTAGGCATATCGATTGTATTATTACCGGTATAGCGGTAAAGGTATTTCTCCAACTGCTCTTCATTCTGGATTTTGCCTACATACTTCAAACCGAACACGGAATTCAACGGATAGCCCTCACGGTCGGAGCGCACTCCGTCTGTAATCGTTGCGCTTCCGCCATTATCGGTCAGTTTGTTGGTGGTATAGGTAAATGTTCCACCGATACTATAACCCACTTTACCTATCTTGTCCGACCAATTGAGATTTCCCTCAAAACCGTTTGCCTTAAAGCTGCCCACGTTGGCAGTAGGAGCTTTATCCCCTAACGTTGCAGGGTAAGACACATCAATCAGCATGTTTTCACAGACTTTCCAGAAAAGCTCTGCCGTACCTTTCAAGCGATTGCCGAACAAGCCGAAATCAAGACCGATATTGTAATTCTGAATAGTTTCCCATTCACGATCCATACTCAATAACTTACCATTCGTATCGATATAGGAAATTTTTTCATCACCTATCAGAGCACCTTTATTCTGATTGAAATTATAAAGTTGAATACCGTCATAACGATCTATACCTCCCTGATTACCCACTGTGCCATAAGATACACGCAGCTTCAAATCATCAAATATATTAAGATTTTTCATAAAAGCCTCTTCGCTCAAACGCCAACCGGCCGATACCCCCCAGAAAAATGCCCAGCGGTTTTCGGGTTGGAATTTGGAAGAACCATCATAACGGAAGTTACCTTCCAGCAAGTACTTGGAAAGATAATCGTAGTTGACACGGGCAAAATAAGAGAGCAGCGCTTCCTGCCATTTCTCCGGTCCTTTATTGTTATCATTCACCAAAGTCACTTCTCCAATACCATTGATGATACCCAGTGAAGGCAGAATGTTTTTGGCTTTGGTGGTGGTATAGTCATATTCCTTAAAACTGTACTGCGTACCCAACATCACTCCGAGGTCGTGCTTATCTGCAAACGTCTGAGTCCAGTTGGCATAAGCATTGAGGGTATAGAGGTCGGTTTGACTGTTACTCTTGATGTAATTGCTCTCTTCCTGCTGGGGATTGGTCATCACCTTTCTGGTCCCGGCATAGTTATACCAATCGATAGACGTTCTTTGTATATCCCGTGTAGCGTTGTTCGTGTTATAACCAAAGGTTGCTACCGCATTAAAATGTTCGTTGAAGGTATACTTGAACATCTCACTGATATTAATGCCTGTGACTTTCAGTTTATTGTCGCCACCCAATTCACAATACCAGTTGGGAGCACCCCATGTACCCCAAGCATAAGGCTTTCCATCTGTTGTAGACGAAGGGAAACCCGGTTGCTGGGTAGAGGCCGTCAGTGCAGACCCTACTTGTGTAGGTGCCACCTGATCCTGCCGGAAAAATGAAAGCACGGACTCTATATCAAACTTATCCGTCACATGGAAAGTATTATTCAGACGGAGATTATAACGCTGGTTGTTATTATTGCCCCATTTCAAGTTACTGTCATCATACATATAGCGGCCGGACAAACGGTAAGTGGTCTTTTCACCACCGCCCGATACGCTCAGTTCATGAGAAGTCGACATTGCCGTACCCCATAGGATATTCTGCCAGTCGGTGTCAAAGAATACAAAGTCTGCAACATCTGTAAAAGCATTATTGAAGGGATTCACTGTATTATCCAAATCAATATAATGCCCCTTGTTTGCCTGAGCCAAAGCGGCATATTGCAGCCAAGTATCGTCTTCCGGTTTATAACCGTCGTTCAGTCGGGCTTGCGTAACGGCATTACACCATTGGTCCAAAGTCATCAGTTCCGGCTGAAGCCCGACAAATTTTGCAGTCACCGAACCGCCATATTCCACTTTTGCTTTGCCGGCTTTTGCCTTTTTTGGTCTGAATCAGAATTACACCACCGGCTGCCTTACTACCATAAATGGCTGCGGAAGCATCTTTCAAAAAGTTGATAGACTCGATATCCGCCGGATTCAACTGGCTGAATGATTCCGATTCGACCCCGTCGATAATCACCAGCGGATCGGAATTGTTCTTAGAGAATGAACCGCGCAACTTCATGTTCCAGCTTTCATCGCCCGGAGCTGCCGAAGTACGGGTAATCACCACACCCGGCACCTGTCCTTGCAACGCTTGTGCGGGACTGGAAAGAGCGCCTTTGTCTTTCAGCATCTTATCATCGACCACCGTAACGGCACCTGTCAATGTTTCTTTTTTCTGAGAGCCGTAACCAACAACTACTACTTCTGCCAATACCTCAGAGTCCTCACGCATTACAATCTTCTGAAAAGCTTTTGTGTCCGAAGCCGGAATTTTCTACTGTCTTTGTAACCGATATAAGAAATTACCACAACTGCACCCGGAGAAGAAACATTCAATGTAAAATTACCGTCGATGTCCGTTATCACTCCATTGGTAGTACCTTTTTCAAGTACGCTGGCTCCAATTACCGATTCGCCTGTTGCGTCAACCACCAATCCTTTCACCGTACCGGACTGCATGACGGACTGTACTCCCGCAGTTCCGGCAAAAGCAGACTGTGAAGAACCCGCCAACAACGCGGCAGCCAGCATAACCGAAAAGAAAAGTTTTTCTCGATGAAAATTTCAAGAAATCATTTTTCATACGTTTATAATTTAAAATTAACATTCTCATTGGATTATATATTTTATTATATACATTGTCTGATATATTCACGCACTTCATGGCGTCCGATGCGCAGGTGGTTTTCCACCGTACGATGTGAAAGGTTCAACTCCGAAGATATGTCCGCTATCGACTTATCCTCAAAGCGACTCATCGCATAAATCTTTCTGCGTTGAGTGGGGAGCACACTGAGCTTGCGTTGTTCCAAAGCAGCTAAATCATCAGAGATGATACGGCTCTCGGTATCATTGGTACAGGTTTCGGCATGGTCGTACATATAAGAGGATATTTCCTGCCGCTTATAATAACGACGCAAATAATCATTCACCAAATTGCGGGAAATGGTATAAATGAAAAATTTTACTGTATCCGGACGAAGCATCTGCTTGTATTCCATTAATCGCAGGAATACATCTTGTGATAAATCTTCAGCCTCTTTCTGGCAGTTTACCTTACGTAATATATACAGGTAAACCTGGCTGTGATAGCTCACATAAGAATCAGCTATTAATTGAGAAGTTGTCATCGTACTGTTTTCCATATCTCAGATTTTGGGGTTTACGTTTGTTTTACGAAAGCAAAGATATAGATACATATACAGATAACATCATTCTACCACGCCTAATAAATCTCGCTTAATCCTATTAGACTTAAACAAGCATAAAACACAATAAAACAGATATTTAAGAATTTGAGACTCCCAGTATCAACTAATAATTTGAGACTCCGGCAATCATTTCAGCAACAAATTCCACAGTTATTCATTCGTTTTTCCGATACTGCGAATATATTCACTGGGAGTAATCCCCGTAGCCTTTTTAAAGTAACGGAAGAAAGAAGCACGGGAACTGAAACCACAAAGTTCGGCAAGTGCACTCAGAGTATATTTGGAGTATTCATCTTCAGCAATCAGATGTTTGAATTCGGCAATACGGTAATCATTAACATAATCATAATAATTACGGTTCAGATGCTGGTTAAAGAGATAGGACAGAGTATGCGCGGATGTTCCTATCATAGCGGCCAAATCCGCCACCTTCAAATCCGGATTTGTATAAGCCTTCTCACGATGCATGATAATCTCCAGCTTCTCGGTGGACGCTCGCATTCTTCAAGACTGATTTTGCTGGTCTTGTATTTTTCTTCCGTGACAGTTGTTTTGGACTCAGCTTCGGCAACCGGCAAAAGCTCAACTATTTCCTCAGCCTTTCCTTTCTGCTTATAAAATAAAAAATACACAAAAGCAACAAGACAATCAGAATAGCCGCCCCAGCAATCCAGGCCATAACCGGATAGGCAATATGCACCGCCATACTGATTTCCGAATCAGCCACACCGACACGCCGTACCTTAAAACAATAATTGCCTGACGACAAATCATAATAAGTGATATCCGACCGTCCCATCAGCATCTGCCACTCTTCTTCCTTA
>ENA-OQDT01001715-OQDT01001715.1-human-gut-metagenome-genome-assembly--contig:-NODE-1715-length-12339-cov-3.654766_pt1 | contig 12339 bp, 14 predicted proteins | sample MGYA00242786_ERZ504617 | MGnify/ENA primary metagenome ERZ504617 (study PRJEB26092, sample SAMD00036337) | human gut metagenome | host: Homo sapiens | study: EMG produced TPA metagenomics assembly of... | reverse complement strand
CAAAAATGGCGAAGAACATACGGAACGCCCCGTGCGCATGGCGAAGGCCATTAGCGCCGGGAAATGTCCGTAGAGGTAGCGGAAGCGATCCTTTACGCGGACGACGGCGCGGACGAAGTGGTAAAAAGAATTCGTTTCCGGAGAGCTGACGCTGAATGTAAACGATCTTATGCCCGCCGATCTTGCGGCCATTTTGGGGCAGACGCAGGACGACGATCAGGTTGTATATGCGGGAGAAAACGACGATCCCCCGTATATGGCAATCGGCTTCCGCGCGAAGAAGGCGAACGGCATGTATAAGTATATTTGGCTTTACAAGGTGAAGTTTGCTATTCCTTCGGAGAGTTACCAGACGAAGGGCGATAGTATCGAATTCACCACGCCGGAGATCACAGGGCAGTTTATCAAGCGGCCTGACGGCCTTTGGAAAGCGGAGCATGTGGCACTTCCCACAGAAACCGCGGCGCAAGGCTGGTTTACGAAGGTTCGTGAACAGAACAACACTTCGGGCGGCTAATTCTGGCCGCCTGTCACAAAACAAAATATGAAAAGGAGGCACGGGGAAGCCCTTTGACGGGGCTTCCCCTATTTTGTTATGAGTGCGATTAAAGACGGGCGTTTGCCGATCGTCCTTGATAAAGAACGGCATTTGCTGTTTTCCCTGAATGTCATTGACGAAATGCAAGACAAATTCGGGGGCTTTGACAAGCTGGCCGAAATGCTGAAAGGCAAAGACGGCATTAAAAATCTTCGCTGGCTTCTTACCCTGCTTCTGAATGAGGGCGCAGACGACGGCGAAGAGCAGTTGACCGAAAAACAGGTAGGAAAAATGATCCACACAGGCAACTTCAACGAGGTTAAAACCGCGATTTTCAAGGCGTTTGCAATGGGAAACAGCGGCACAACGGAGCCGCCGCAGGACGATGAAGACGACGAACCGGAATACGCGGAAGAAGAGAGAAAAAACGCACAGGCGGGCAAGGAGTAATAGACCTTGCCCGCCTGCTTTATATCGGCGTTACGCTTCTACACTGGCCAGAACGCGAAGTGTGGCGCATGACACCGTATAAAATCCTTGCTTTGTTCCGAATTCACAGAGAATTCAATCCGGATCGCTTCAAACCGGAGGAAAAAAGAAGCGGACATTGACGATGTGTTAGGGGGGTTATAAGTGGCCGGAAAAGAAGACCAGATCAAAACCGAAATTGCCGTTGACGGCGAACAGGAATACAAGAAGGCTTGTAAAGAAATCGACGCTTCTTTGAAGGCCATTGCGTCCGAAATGAAGGTTGTTTCGGCAACTTTCGAGGGGAACGCCGACAGCATAGAGGCAATGACCGCGAAGCAAGATGTTTTGAACAAGCGGCTTGAAGAGCAGAAAAAGAAGGTTGCCGAAGCGGAAGCCGCCTTGAAAAAGTATCAGGACGCGGGGCAAGGGACTTCCGAAGCGGCTAAAAAGATGGAAACAAACCTGAATTACGCCCGCGCCGCAATGATTAAAACGGAAAACGAGATCAGAAACCTTGACGCAGGATTAGAAGAGGCGCGCAACGCTTCAAACGATTTTTCGGACGGCTTGGAGGATATTTCACAGGAAGCCGAAAGCACAGGCGGCGCGCTGGACGGATTGGGCGGCAAAGTTTCTTCCGTAGCTGACGCGCTTGGAAAAGGTTTGAAAACGATCGGCGTAGGCGTGGCCGCCATTGGAACGGCTATGGTTGCGGGGATCGGGTACGCCGTGGGCTTCGCTGATGAAGTCAAAGGCGCAATGAACGATTTTGAAGCGTCAACAGGCATTGCGGAGGCCGCCGCGAACGGCTTTGAAGACGCAATGTTGCGTATCTACAACAACAACTTCGGGGAGAACATGGACGATATAGCCGCGTCAATGGCAACCGTGGCGCAGACTTCCGGCGAAGTTGATCCGACGAAAATTGAAGAGCTGACACAAAACGCTTTGATGTTGCGCGATACATTCGGCTTTGATATTCAAGAGCAAATGCGCGCCGTCAATATGCTTATGGATCAGTTTGGGCTATCTGGTGAAGAGGCGTTCAATCTGATTGCGCAGGGAGCGCAAAACGGCCTTGATAAAAACGGGGATTTGCTGGACAGTATCAACGAATATTCCGTGCATTTCAAGTCGTTAGGGCTGGACGCGGAAGACATGTTCAACAGCTTTGCAAACGGCGCGGACGCTGGCACCTTTTCCGTTGACAAGCTGGGCGACGCGGTAAAGGAATTCGGGATCAGGGTTAAAGACGGATCAGACGGCACAATGCAGGCGTTCAAGGATATAGGCTTGAACGCCGATGAAACCGCGGCGGCCTTTGCCGCAGGCGGGGAGCAGGCCGCGAAAGCCTTTGACGATGTGACAACCGCCCTTTTCGCAATGGACGATCCTTTAGCGCAGAATACCGCGGGCGTGGCCTTGTTCGGTACGATGTGGGAAGATTTGGGCGTTGAAGGTATGCAGGCGTTGACGAACCTTAACGGGGAGATCAGCACCACAACCGACGCGCTTTCCAAAATCAACGCCGTTAAATATGACGACTTCGGTTCCGCTATGTCGGGGCTTGGCCGCGTGCTGAAAACGAATTTTGTTCTTCCGATTGGCGAAGAAGCGTTGCCCGCCCTTTCTGATTTTGTCAACGAGCTTTCGGCGGGCGCAGCTTCCGCGAACGGCGATATTTCCAAAATGTCCGACACCTTCGGGACAGCCCTTGCGGGGCTGATTGAAGACTTTTCGACAATCCTTCCGCAAGTAACGGACTTTGCAACCGAAATTGTGTTAGGGCTGGTCGATGGGCTTGTAGCAAGCCTACCACAGATCACAACGGCGGCGGTGGACATGATAACCGCGCTTGTGCAAGGGCTGGTTGCCGCGCTTCCGGCGATTGCGCAGGCCGCAACACAAATTCTTCTTGCCCTGATTGACGGGTTGATCGCCGCCCTTCCCCTGCTTGTCGAAGGCGCGTCGCAAATTGTCCTTGCGCTGGCAAACGGGATCGGACAGGCGTTGCCGCAGTTGTTACCGAAAATCGTTGAAGTGGTCGTTGCTATGGTGCAAACGCTGGTTGAAAATATCCCTATGCTGATCGACGCGGCGTTGCAGTTGATAACAGGGCTTGCGCAAGGGCTGATTGCCGCGATCCCCGTTCTAATTGCGGCCATTCCACAGATTATTACAAGCCTTGTCGAAAATCTGCTTGCCTCTATCCCGCAGATCATTCAAGCGGGAATTGACCTATTAACCGCGCTGATCGACGCGTTGCCGCAGATTATCGAAACCATTGTTACAGCTATTCCGCAGATTATCGACGGAATTGTAACGGCGGTGATCGGGAGCATTCCGCAGATCGTGCAAGCCGGAATTGATTTGCTGGTTGCGCTTATTCAGGCGTTGCCGCAGATCATTCAAACCATTGTACCCGCGATCCCGCAGATTGTGGGCGCGTTGGTGAACGCCGTTGTTTCCAATATCCCGCAGATCATTCAAGCGGGCGTTCAACTATTCGTTTCCCTGATCCAAAACCTTCCGACAATTATTGCCGAAATCGTGAAGGCGGTTCCGCAGATTGTAACGGGTATCGTGCAGGCGTTCGGAAGCCTTGCATATCAGATCGTAGAGATCGGCGGCAATATTGTTTCCGGCATTTGGCAGGGTATCCAGAACGCCGCGGCTGGTTGTGGGATCAGGTAACGGGCTTCTTTGGCGGCATTGTGGACGGTATCAAGAATTTTCTTGGCATTCATTCCCCTTCAACGGTTTTCGCTGACATTGGCGGCAACATGGCTGCGGGCGTTGGCGAGGGCTTCGGCGGCGGTATGGATACCGTTTCCGCGGACATGCAGGGCGCAATGGGAAGCGCGGGCACACTTACAGCACAAGAAGCCGTGCAAGCCGTAAACGATGGCATTATAGCGAATATCGGCGCGCTTGACGGCGCGGTATCGGCCATTGTCGAGCGGGTAACAGCAGGGCTTACAGCGCAGGCGGCGCGCCTTAATCAGATCGGCGTTGACATGACGAAGTATATTGCTTCCGGCATGACAACGGGAACGCCGAATATTACAAACATTATCCCGCAGATCGTCCAGTCGATTATTACCGCCTTCACCGCGCAACAACCGAAGTTCACCGCGGCGGGCGTTGATATTGACAAGGCCATAGCGTCCGGCATGGTGCAGGGCACGCCGCAGATTACGGCAAAAATCCCGCAGATCATACAGTCGATTTTAACGACGATCAACGGGTTTGTATCGCAGTTCACGGCGGCGGGTGAAGAAATGGTGCGCGGTATCTGGCAGGGCTTTCAAAATATGTCGGGGTGGCTGGAAAGCAAAGTGCGTTCTATGATGCGCGAAATTGTCGCCGCCGTAGAAGCGGAAATGCAGATTGCTTCCCCGTCGAAGGTATTTGCAGGGATCGGCGCATACATGGCCGAAGGTTTAGGCGAAGGCTTCGCCAGTGAAATGCAGAATGTTGAAAAGACAATCCGCAGGGCGACGGCTTCAACCGTTCCGGAGCCGCAAAGACCGTCCGGAAGGATCAGCAGGAACGACAACGCCGCCCGCGGCGTGCAAGTGGTTCAAAATATCTATGCGAACGAAACGAGCTATGCACAACAACAGCGCGAGGCGGCAAAGCAATTCCGCTTGATTGCACGGGAGGTTATGGGCTGATGGCAAAGAAAATCGAAAAGCTGATTTATACGAATGAGCGTGGGGAAAGTATCACCTTTTCCCACGCTTCTATTTTTCACACAAACGAGGTTAGCGGCCTTTCTGATGTGCGCAACGAGATTTACAGCATTAACAGCATGGGACAGGACGGCGACACCTATTTAGGCAACCGCATTCAATCCCGCGAAATTGAGATTGTCGGAAGTATCAGGGAGCGGGACAAGGACAGAATGCGGGATTACCGAAGGCAAATGAACCGTGTGTTAAACCCGCAGTATTCCGCGACACTGACATACGAATACGGCGACTTCCGGCGCGTGATTGGCTGCAAGATCGACAACGCGCCCGCCTTCACGCGGAAGGCTATTTTTCAGGACTTCACAATACAGCTTCTTTGCCTTAATCCGTTTTGGAGAAAAGAGGCAAAGACGCGGGACGATATAGCGACATGGATCGGCGGCCTTGAATTCCCCGTTGAAATCCCTCTTGCGGAAGGTTGGGAAATCGGGTATAGACAGCCTTCTTTGATCGTGAATGTCTATAACGAAGGTGATGTGCAAGCGGGTATTCGCGTAGAGTTCCGCGCGCTTGGCGTTGTCAAAAATCCTTCCCTTTTGAATGTGGACACACAGGAGTTTATAAAGCTGAATATCACGCTTCAAGCTGGCGACATTTTGAGCGTGTCCACGGGATACGGGGAAAAAGAAGTAACATTACAACGCGACGGCGTGACTTCTGACGCGTTCCGTTATCTTGATGTGGACAGCACATATTTTCAACTTTCGGTCGGTGATAACCTTTACAGGTATTCCGCGGAAGAAAACCTTGAAAATTTGGAAGTATCCATTTATCACGACGATCTTTATTTGGGGGTGTGACGAATGGAGCTATATATTTATGACCGCGACATGATATTGCACGGCGTAATTGATGAAATCAATTCGTTAATCTGGACGCGGCGGTATTGGTCGGCGGGCGAATTCAAGTTGCTTGTGCCTTTCACAAGCAAGCATGTTTCCCTTCTGGTAAAAAACAACCTGATAATGAAGCGCGGGGACACCGAGGCGGCAGAAATCAGGTATGTTCACATTAGCAAGAATTCACAGGGGCTTGAAGAAATCGAAGTGCAAGGAAAGTTTATCACGCAATGGATCGGGAAGCGCATTGTACGCGATCAGATCACCGCAACGAGCGGGACGCAGGATATTTTATACCGGATTGTCCGCGAAACGGTCGTTTCCCCGAAAGTGGCCACCCGCGCGATCCCGAATGTCTTAATTGATCCCACGGACGAAGACACCGGAAGCGGGAAAATAGACTATACTTCCGAAGCCTTCACAAACGCCCTTCTTGCCGTGGAAACCGCGGCGAAGGCGGCAAAATTGGGCTTCCGGTTGCGAACCGATGTGAAGACCGGAAAGCACTATTTCAGTGTGTATAAAGGCCGCGATTTGACCGCAGACCAAACCGAAAACCCGCCGTGCATTTTTTCACAGGAATTCGATAATATCACGGAACAGGAATACACAAACAGCATTGAAAACCTGAAATCAACGGCTTATGTGGGCGGCGAAGAAGCCGAACCGCGCGTTGTGGCCGAAGTTGGCGGCGGCGCGGCTGGCCTTGACCGTGAAGAAGTCTTTGTGAATGCAACGGACATTACGAAGAAATACACCAACGAGAACGACGAAGAGATCACGCGCACCGATGAAGAATATTTAGCCTGTCTTGAAGAGCGCGGCGCGTCGGAGCTGGAACAATACGCCGAAACATTGAGCTTTTCCAGCACGATCAACACGCACGCGAATTTGAAGTACAGGGAAGATTACGACTTGGGCGATCGTGTGACATGCGTTAATAAACGATGGGGTATAAAAATCAATGTCCGGATAACGGAGGTTGCGGAAACCTATCAACAGAACATGGAGGAAATAGACATTACTTTCGGGGAGAGCTTGCCCGCCCTGATTACACAGATCAGGCAGATTACAAAGTAAAGGGGTGCAAATATGGAAAAATCAAGTTTCTTCAACAGTGTTTCCGGCGATCGCGTGTACCGCGCGGAAGAATGGGCTGAATATTTTGCTTCATTCATTGGAAACGGCGTGTTCCCTGTCCCTTCCACAAGCCTTCAAGTGGTAGCGGGTTCAGGAATGGCCGTCGCCGTGAAAACGGGTAAAGCGTGGATCAACGGCTATTTTTATTACAACACAAGCGATTTGCCCGTAACGCTGGCAACCGCGGACGGCGTGTTGAACCGCATTGACCGAATTGTTGTGCGGTGGGATTTGACCGAACGCAAAATTTCCGTTGCGGTGAAGTCTTCCGCGCCTGCAACTTCCCCCGTCGCCCCTGCTTTGCAGAGGGACGCGGACGCATACGAATTGTGTCTTGCCGATGTGCTTGTAGGCGCAGGCGTTACGGCCATTTCACAGGCAAACATAACGGATCGCCGCCTTGATGGTTCCTTGTGCGGCGTGGTTGCGGGCGTGGTGGATCAGATAGACACCGACGCATTCAACGCGCAACTTGAAGCGTGGTTTGCTGACTATAAGGAAATGAGCGTTGACGAATTCAACGATCTTGTTTCCTATATGGAAAGTTTGGAGCTTTTGGGCGATCAGCAGTACGCCGCCCTTGAAGCCTACATGAACGACTTTAAGACCGACGCAGAAAACGACTTCAACGCATGGTTCGCAACCTTGCAAAATGTCCTTGACGAAGACGCCGCGGGGCATTTGCTGAACCTGATCCAGAACAACACCGCGCGAATTGAAATGCTGGAAGCCGTGCTTTTCAATGACATTACAACAAACCCGTTCTTGATCCTCTTTGACGATTTGGACGGCGTGACCGCAACGGGCGTTTGGAACGCGGCGTTGCAACGGATCGAATGTTGACGCGGTGCGCCTGCAAGGGCGCGGAATTGTCGTGCATTATCGGGAATATCTTCACGGAGCTTCGCCCACCGTGCGACATGTGCGGCGGCGAGGCGGTGTCAATCCACGGGATCACGCCCACAGGCCACGAAGCAACAATAACTTTGACGGCGGCGGGCTTTGATTTTGAGGGGTGCACGGAAGATACCGCGCTTTTGCAGAGGATCAGGAAGGCAAGGTGCATTTATGCAGGGACAAGAGAGGGAACGCAAAGAGCCGTCCGAATTCAATGTGATTGTGAAGGCGAAAGACCTTGTAAAGCATACCTTCACGATCACGAACAGCACGGAGCGTTACCCGAAGAAATACCGCTTTACGCTGGTGAACCGCATACAGGAAAAGCGGTTGATATTTACGAAATGACGCTTGAAGCGAACGAATTAGATTTGCGGCAAGCGGACGAACACAGACAACGGCAGAGGCTACAAGCAAAGGCGTTGACCTATGCAAGGAGCTTCTATTTTTTATAGAGCTTTCGCAGGAAATGGGCTTTATTTCTATGAAGAGTTGCGAATATTGGTCGAAACTTGCCCTTGAAGTAAAGTACATGATCGCCGCGTGGAAGAAGCGGGACAAAGCGAGAGTATAAAAACCGTTTAGGGAAGGCGTAATAGTGATAAGGTACTATTTAGCTTTGCGAGGGGCAGAGAACGGTGTGACCGTAATGGTCACGCCGTTTTTCTGCGTCCAGGGGTAGATTTCGCAACAACAGGCTCGGAAATCACAGGAATCTCTACGTCATCCACGAAGTTGAAGTAGATTTTTACCTTCTGTACCCGCTTGCCACTGGATTTGTCTGGCGCAAACACCTCAATCTTCTTGATATACTCATTGACTATCGTAGGTGTCAATTCCGGTACATCCACATACTTCTGTGTCAGGGCTACAAAGGCATCCACATCTGCACTCATGGTTTCCTGCGTTTCCAGCCATTCTTCCGTCACTTCAATTTCGAGTTTTAACCGCTCCTGCTCTGCCTCGTAATCGGCGGTCATTTTCTTATACCGCTCCTTACTCAGATCGCCCAGGACAAAATCCTCATAAAGTCGGGACAGAAGAACATCCAAGTCAGCCAGCCGTTTCTTGGCCTGCTCCACTCGCTTCCGATTTTCACGGATGTTGCGTTCCTGATCGGAGCGGCGGCATTGCAGCCACTCCTCCTGAAACCCCTCCACGTCCTGCCGGATATAGGCATTGACCGCACGGATGCGTTCCAACACCAGCTCCCGCAGTACATCTTCCCGGATATAGTGGGCAGAACAGGTGCCTCGACCGCTTTTGTAGCTGGAGCATACATAATGGTCTTGCTTGCCGTCAAAGCTCTTGCAGGTAGCAAAGTGCAACTTATTCCCGCAATCAGGACAGAACAGAAGCCCGGAAAACAATCCCTGCCGCTGGCTTTTGTGGGACGGCGTTTGTTTTTTCGCAGCTCCTGCACCCTGTCCCACTGAGCCTGAGAAACGATTGCTTCCTGCGTATCAGGGAAGATACACATATCTTCAATTGCATTGGGAATCCGTTTTTTCAGCTTGTAGGACTTGGAATAGGTCTTGAAATTGCAGGTACAACCGGTGTACTCCATCCGTTCCAGAATACCCGCAACCGATTGACCAATCCAATGGTAAGGGCGTTCCGGCATCTTTTTCCGCTTTTTTCGGGTCAGGATGGTTTTCCGACTGTTTGGCATACAGCGCCTTGGTAGTCAACACCTTATCCTTCTCCAGTATACGGGCAATCTGTTCCGGCCCCTTGCCGTCAATAGCCAGGTCAAAGATGCGCTTGACTACTGGGGCGGCATCCTCGTCAATGATCCAATGGTCTTTATCGGCTGGATCAGTGCGATAGCCATAGGGCGGTTTTCCCAAATGCTTTCCGCTGGTGCCTTTCTGACGGAATACGACCCGGACTTTTTTGCTGGTGTCCCGCGGATACCACTCGTTGAACAAATTACGAATAGCGGCAAAGCCATCGCTGTCGCCCCGTTCACTGTCCACACCATCGTTGACGGCGATAAAGCGCACATCATAGCTGGGGAAAATGATGTCCGTGTACTGTCCAACGGTCAGGTAATCTCGGCCAAACCTACTGAGATCCTTGACCAGCCAGCAACCGACAAGACCCTGCTTGACCAGTGCAAAGCCTTCCTGTACGCCAGGGCGGTCGAAATTGGTTCCCGTATAACCGTCATCCACCAGAATTTTCAGGTTGGTGTAGCCATGCTCGGTTGCGTACCGGGTTAAAAACTCTTTTTGATTCTGTATCGAATTTGATTCTCCATCCAGCGCATCCTCATTGCTGAGGCGGCAGTACAGGATGGTGATTTTCTGCTGATCCAACATAGCGTCCTCCTTTACGGTTGGGTCAGCTGACAGAATCGGTGTGCATGGTGATATTGTAGCATGAATTTGAGTCTGTGTCATGAACAAAGCGCCTCCTTATCCGAGAAAATGAGCCGTTTTACCTTGTGAGTAAGCGGCTCATTTCCGTCGCATACAGTCTCCAGCAGATACCAGGTATTTCCGATTTTTCGTTCCACCGTACCGGTGAACGGATTCATCCGGTTTTCCCAGCGTTTCCGGCATTCTTCCAGAAAATCAATCGGCGGTTCAAAAATCGGGTCAAAGCAGGATTCAATATCGATTTCGGCACAAGCGTTAATCAGTTTTTTTCGAAGGAGAATCATCGAGCACCAGCTTATTGAGTTTTGTTGTCAGATTGGTCATAAGCAAAAATTCCTTTCTGTTAAAGTTCCATATCTTGCGACTTGCGGCGGGAAGGTTGATCGTGCTGCCTTGTTTGTCGGGTCCGGGTCAAAATAGCGTTAAGAAAAGCCCGCACCTTTTCGGGTGCGAGCTTGACAGCTTCCAGATAAGGCCGTGCCTGTTCTTTCAGCGACTTATTATCGCTGTTTTCCAGACAGCGGCACTTTTTTGTGCGCTTTGCAGTTTTGCTTCCAAACGGCTGTTTTCCGCCTTGGCAAGAATCCCACTGACCGCATAGTCTTTGAGCGTATCGCACTCAGATGGAGTGAAAGTGACATTGCCGGTAATCGTCTTTTTCCCCATGGAGCGGATTTCCTGTACCGTCAGGGCGGCAGTACACTGTTCTTTTGTTTGCTTTTGCAGGGATTGCAGTTCCTTCTGCTTTTTCTCAACGGCAGCCTGTGCGGTATCCAGCGCCTGTTCTGTCTGAGCGATTTGGGCGGTCACATCTTCCAGCCGCTGCTGCTCCTGTGCCACCTTGAACTGGGTCACAGTCAGATGTTCCTCGGTGCTGCCACGCTCTCCACGCTCCACATCCGTATATCCGGCAGCTTTCATATAGTTGAAGAAATCGTCTTGCAGGACACTGTATGATGTCCGCAGGACTTTCTTGCCCTTGGAGGTCAAAAGCGGATTGCCCTGCTCATCCAGAGCTACCTTGGATTCCCACTTTTTACTGCGGCTGACCTGCATGATGGTCTCCTTGACTGTGCCCACAAGGGCCTTATCTTTGCACCGCTTCGACCAGAGAATCTGTTTTTCCACCACCGGGATATAGACCACGTGAAGGTGGTAGTGATACACATCCTGCCCCAGAGCTTCCGACATAGCCCGGTTGCGTTCATCGGCGTGCATGACGGCAGAGAGGATATACTGCTCACCGCCCACGATCTCTACGGCAGCTTTTGTATGCGTCGGTGTAGAATTGCTTGGCATATTCGTAGCCGCCGTGATTGTGGAAATAGGCGGAGTTCACATCAAAAATCAGTTCCCCGTATTTTCACCGCATAGGCTTTCAGGCCACGGGTGGAGATAATCCCATCAGCAATCATCTGATCGAACATAGCGGTATAGCTGTCGGTGGGAGCTTTGAAGTGGATATTCCGGTAGGTCTGGGTGGTATCAATATCCTGGTTGGAGTAGCTGCCCTTTTTCTCGTTCGTTATGTTCCTGAACTTTTGCCACATCATCAAGGGTGGGCAAGTCCTGGTTACGGGCAAAGGTGCGGTCGATTCCGTCGTTTCTGGCCATAAAAATCAGCTCCTTTCCGTTGTATGGCAGACGGCTGAGGGACGGGGATGCACTTCCTGCGGGAAGTGTAATAACCCACTATGACACTTTCATCCCGAAGGGCTGCAAAGTGCCGTGGGCTCTCCGAGGGGGAATGCGGCATCTACGGATGCCTTGCCGCCTTTAGAGGTTTGTGTGTGGTACCCAAATCCTCAAAAGGCGGTGTGACCGACAGCCTCTCCGCAATCTCGATTGCTTCATTTCTGCCGCTCACAGGCAGAGCAGATTTTGCAAACCCACTCTGCCATCCATCTCCAAATCTGCGGATTTTTCGATGGGGACGGGAGATACGGTGGGTAAGAACGGCGGACATTATTTGTCCCTCCGCTTCTGCCATACGAGATCATAGCCAAGGGCATCGGCGAGCTGTACCGCCTCCACATACCGCAGAGACTCCCGCTGGAGCTTGTTGGACAGGTTGGAAACGCTGTCGCTCCAGCCGTAATCCTCAGAAAGCAGGTCAACGACTTCCTGCATCGTGTAGCCGGAACGCACGATGTACGACTTAATTTCATTTCTAAATTGGATTTCATAGAAAAATACCTCATTCTTTCGTAAAAGTTAGTTTGCCGTGGAGCATACACGTTGCACGGTACAGTTCATCTTAATTACTTCTCAAAAATCGCTCAGACTGCGCCTGTGAAGAGCTGTCCAGAGCAACA
>ENA-OQDT01001713-OQDT01001713.1-human-gut-metagenome-genome-assembly--contig:-NODE-1713-length-12350-cov-2.221386_pt1 | contig 12350 bp, 20 predicted proteins | sample MGYA00242786_ERZ504617 | MGnify/ENA primary metagenome ERZ504617 (study PRJEB26092, sample SAMD00036337) | human gut metagenome | host: Homo sapiens | study: EMG produced TPA metagenomics assembly of... | reverse complement strand
TAAACAACACTGGACTTCCCAGTTTGATTCGAACCAGCAGAGCGATGATTGCATACAGCCAACAGAATACAATAATTGCCAATCCAGAGCAAAAAATATCAATCGCTCTTTTTATGTATCTTTCGTATGCTTTGTAAAAAAAATCTTTATAAATAGAGAAATATTCGTGTATGATATAGTAAGAATACAAGTCGGATTGAAGAATCTGCTTTGAAAATACAGGATGAGAGGAGAACAGAAATGGGGATTCTGATTCGAGGAGGCCGGATCGTGGATGCGGCTACAGATACAGATAAAACAGGCGATATTTATCTGGAAGACGGAATCATTGCGGAAATAGGCCAGAAGCTGAAAAGAAGATGGCGACCGTGTGATCGATGCGAAAGGAAAGCTGGTCATGCCGGGAATCATCGACCTTCATGTCCATTTTCGTGATCCGGGCCAGACACATAAGGAAGATATCAAGAGTGGTGCGGCGGCGGCAGCACGTGGTGGTGTGACAACTGTAGTTGCTATGCCAAACACAACTCCCACTATAGATAATCCGGACCGGGTAAACTATGTACATAACAAGGCTGCGCAGGTTTCCGGTATTCATGTACTTCAGGCAGGTGCAGCCACCATGGGAGAAAAAGGTACTGAACTTGCAGATATTGCCGGAATGGTGAAAGCGGGGATCCCGGCAGTGTCCGAGGATGGTAAATCTGTGATGAATACAGCGCTTTGTAAAGAAGCAATGAGGATCGCAGCAGAATGCGGTGTGCCGTTTTTTGACCATTGTGAAGATATCGATCTGCGTGGAGATGGATGCATGAATGAGGATGAGAACGCCAAAAGACTGGGGCTTCCCGGAATCTGCAATGCAGTGGAAGATACCATCACAGCCAGAGATATCATTCTGGCGCTGGAGACTGGAGTCCATCTTCATCTCTGTCATTGTTCCACTTATGGAGATGCCCAGATGATGAAGATCGTAAAAGAGAAAGGATACGACAATATCACAGCTGAAGTATGCCCGCACCATTTTATCCTTTCATCAGATGATATTAAAACAGATGACCCGAATTACAAGATGAATCCGCCGCTCCGTACACCGAAGGATGTGGAAGCACTGAAACAGGGCCTGAAAGACGGTACCATCGAGGTGATCAGCACAGACCATGCACCGCACAGTGCACAGGAAAAAACAGGTTCTATGAAGAATGCACCATTTGGGATCGTAGGTCTGGAAACAAGTCTTCCGCTCACTTATACAGAGCTGGTGGAAAAAGATGTGATCACACTGAAACAGATGGTTGAGAAGATGTGCCTGAATCCGGCGAAAATCCTCGGGCTTGACAGAGGAACTCTCCAGAAAGGCCATCCGGCAGATGTGATCATCGTGGATACGGAGCAGGAGTATGCTATCGATAAAAATAAATTTGTTTCCAAAGGACACAACACACCGTTTGATGGCTGGAAAGTAAAGGGAAAAGTGCTTTATACCATCTGTGACGGAAAAATTGTATTTAAAAACCAGGAGGAGAAAGAATCATGATTAACAAACTGATCAGCAATATCCGCAAAACAAATGCACCAATCGTTGTAGGACTGGATCCTATGCTGAATTATATTCCGGAGCATATCCAGAAGAAGGCTTTTGCAGAGTTTGGGGAGACTCTGGAGGGCGCTGCAGAAGCAATCTGGCAGTATAACAAAGGGATCGTGGATGCGACCTGTGATCTGATCCCGGCAGTGAAACCACAGATCGCCATGTATGAGCAGTTTGGTATCCCGGGACTGATCGCATACAAGAAAACGGTTGAGTATTGTAAATCCAAAGATCTGGTTGTGATCGGTGATATCAAAAGAGGTGATATCGGTTCCACATCTGCAGCATATGCAGTTGGCCATCTGGGACAGGTTCAGGTAGGTTCAAAAAAATATGCAGGTTTTGATGAGGATTTTGCAACGGTCAATCCATACCTTGGTTCTGATGGTGTGAAACCTTTTATGGATGTATGCAAGGAAGAGAAAAAGGGTATCTTTGTTCTGGTCAAAACTTCCAATCCATCAAGTGGTGAGTTCCAGGATCGTGTTATCGACGGCCGCCCGCTCTATGAGCTGGTAGGTGAGAAGGTTGCACAGTGGGGCGATGAGCTGATGGGTGATGGATATAGTTATGTTGGTGCTGTTGTAGGTGCGACCTATCCGGAAATGGGAAAGGTATTAAGAAAGATCATGCCGAAGACATTTATCCTTGTTCCAGGATATGGTGCTCAGGGTGGAAAGGGCGCAGATCTTGTCCATTTCTTTAATGAAGACGGACTTGGCGCTATCGTAAACTCTTCCAGAGGAATCATCGCTGCATATAAGCAGGAGAAATATAAAGAGTTTGGCGCTGAAAAATTACGCAGATGCTTCCAGAGCGGCAGTAAAAGATATGATCGCGGATATCAGCGGTGCGCTGGAGAACAGATAATACAGGAGGCATTTTATGAGTACATCAGAAAGTAAAAAAACAAAAAAGCCCTGTAAGATACTCAGCCAGGAATGTATTGGTACAGATATTTACAGTATGTGGCTGGATGCAGGTGAGATCGGAAAAAAATGCAGTGCCGGGACAGTTTGTATCACTTTACAGCCGTAATGGCGGTAAACTTCTGCCAAGACCCATCAGTCTCTGTGAGATCGATAAAGCAGAAGGTAAACTGAGACTGGTATATCGCGTTACAGGAAAAGGAACCGGTACGGAGGAATTTTCCAGACTTCATGCAGGGGTCCCAATTGAGACTATGGGACCTCTGGGAAATGGCTTTCCGCTGGATGCGGTAAAAGGCAAAAAAAGTGTTTCTCATGGGTGGAGGAATCGGAATTCCGCCAATGCTGGAAACTGCTAAGCAGCTGGACGCAGAAAAGATCATGGTTCTCGGATACAGAGATGAGCTGTTTTTGAATAAAGAATTTGAAGCTTACGGAGATGTCTATGTGGCAACAGAAGACGGCTCTGCAGGAACAAAGGGAAATGTTATGGATGCCATCCGTGAGAACAATCTTGAGGCAGATGCGATCTTTGCCTGCGGACCTGCCCCGATGCTCCGTGCCATCAAGGCATATGCGCTTGAAAAGGGAATTCCGTGCTGGATCTCCATGGAAGAGCGTATGGCCTGTGGCGTAGGCGCATGTCTTGCCTGTGTGTGCAAATCCAAAGATGTAGACTCTCATTCTCATGTTCATAACAAGAGAGTATGTAAAGACGGACCTGTATTCCTGAGCACGGAGGTAGAGCTATGAGCAGAATGAATGTAAATCTTGCCGGCGTAGAACTTAAGAATCCGGTGATGACAGCGTCCGGAACATTTGGTTCCGGAACAGAATACAGTGAATTTGTGGATCTGAACAGACTCGGCGCGGTTGTGACAAAGGGTGTGGCAAATGTACCATGGCCGGGAAATCCTACACCGAGAGTGACAGAGACAGCATCCGGAATGCTCAATGCCATTGGTCTTCAGAATCCGGGGATTGATGTTTTCTGTGAAAGAGATATTCCGTTCCTTAAAAAATATGATACAAAGATCATCGTCAATGTCTGTGGCAAATCTGCAAAGGATTATTGTGAGGTTGTAGAACGCCTTGGAAACGAGCCTGTGGATATGCTGGAAATCAATGTTTCCTGCCCGAATGTCAAGGAAGGCGGAATTGCCTTCGGTCAGAATCCGAAAGCTCTTGAAGAGATCACAAAAGAAGTAAAGAAATATGCAAAACAGCCGGTGATCATGAAGCTGAGCCCAAATGTAACCGATATTACCGAGATGGCGAAAGCAGCAGAAGCTGGCGGTGCAGATGTTCTTTCTCTTATCAATACCCTGACAGGCATGAAGATCGATATCAACAGACGTACATTTGCACTGGCAAATAAAACCGGTGGAATGTCCGGCCCTGCAGTAAAACCGGTAGCTGTCCGTATGGTATATCAGGTGGCAAATGCAGTATCCCTTCCTATCATCGGTATGGGAGGAATCGCAACTGCTGAGGATGCCCCTGGAATTTATTATGGCAGGTGCTACTGCAGTGTCTGTGGGAACTGCAAACTTTTTTAACCCTTATGCTACTGTGGAGATCGCAGATGGTATTCAGGCATTTCTTGAAAAACAGAAAGTGGAAGATATCAATGAGCTGATCGGAGTAGTGAAATAACGGAGGATTGCCGTATTTGCAATTCTGTTGTTCATATGTTAGAATTAACAGGATAAATAAAGGGATTTTTACACTGGAATTGCAGCAGAGTGTGGATCCTGGGTTTGTCGTATATATGAAAAACTTGGAGGATTAGATAAATGGAACAGTATAAGCAGGAATTTATTGAATTTATGATTGACTGTAATTGTCCTGAAATTTGGAGATTTTACTACGAAATCAGGAAGAAAGACACCATTTTTTTGTAAATACAGGATTTTACCGTACCGGTGCGCAGCTTCGCAAGCTGGGACAGTATTATGCAAAAGCGATAGAAAGCAAATTCGGACTGGATTTTGATGTGCTGTTTGGACCGGCATACAAAGGAATTCCGCTTTCTGTAGCAGCAACTATGGAGATCAGTGAAATGTACGGAAAGGATATCCGTTACTGTTCCAACCGTAAGGAAGTGAAAGACCACGGAGATAAAGGAATTCTTCTTGGCAGCCCGATCCAGGATGGGGATAAGGTAGTGATCATTGAGGATGTTACGACTGCAGGAACATCCATTAAAGAAACACTTCCGATCATCAAAGCGCAGGGAGATGTAAATCCGATAGGTCTTGTGGTTTCTGTTGACCGTATGGAACGTGGCCAGGGAACAAAGAGTGCGCTCAAAGAGATCGAGGAAACCTACGGTCTTCAGACTACAGCTATTGTAACTATGGCAGAGGTTGTTGAGCATCTCTACAACAAAGAATACAAAGGCCGTGTTGTGATCGATGATAAGCTGAAAGCTGCCATTGATGCATATTATGACCAGTACGGCGCAGAATAATATTGTTATAAAAGGTCATAAAAGAGCGGCGGATTCCGAAGGTCCGCTTTTACTGGGAGGACGCAGCCTTATGAATGAAAAAATTTATAAAACTATGGCGAGCAGCGGGGCGGGAAAGCCTTGCACTCGGTATTGTCGTTCTGGTGACGGGACTTGTCACAGGAATTCTGATGATCGTGAACGGTGCGAGACTGCTCAGAAGAAAATCAGAGATATTAATCTAATATGATCTGAAAAGCCGCACGTTGTTCCGTGTGGCTTTTCGGACTATTTAAGCAGGGGAGAATATTGGAAAAAGGGACAAAACGCAGAGTAAAAAAAATCGGGACAGCTTTTTTTGTACTGTATGTTACTTGTTCTTGTGATTATCTTCTGTTCTTTTCAGAAGGATACGGAAGAGTGGCGGATGCAGAAAGTAGAATACCGTTATAATCTTGTTCCGTTTGTGGAGATCAGGCGTTTCATGGACTTATCGAAAAATAGTGGGTACATTTGCGCTTTTCACAAATGTTTTTTGGAAATGATGCTGGGAATTTGTGCCATACGGATTTATTTCTTCCGGTAATAACCGGAAAAATGCGAAATAGCTTTTTTATCATATTATCCGGATTTGTTATCAGTCTGACGATAGAAGTGATCCAGTTGATCACAAAAGTTGGCTGCTTTGATGTGGATGATATGATATTGAATACTCTGGGCGCAGCGCTTGGATATGGGATTTATGCAGTCTGCGACAGGATTAGGAGAAAAATTAATGGCAAGAAGATATAGATATGCATTTGCAAAAAAAAGAGAAGCTTCCAAAGGAAAATGGTCTGTAGGACTTGCGGTGGCTTCCCTCGTGCTGTTTATCGCGGCAGTTGTGCTTGCACTCTTTTTTGATGGAAAGCTCGGGGGCCTGATCGGCGGAACCGGGCTTTTTGCCATGCTGCTTTCTGCATATGGGTTTACACTGGGGCTTTCCAGCTTTTCGGAAGAAAACCGGAAACACAGGACAAGCATGGTCGGGTCTATTTTGAACGGAGTGATCCTGGTTATCTGGCTGGGACTTTTTTTATCGGGGGTATAACAGATGGATAAAAAAGAACGCTTAAAAAAATCAGCTGAACTTTATTATGGAAATAGATAAAGTCAAGAATATTTTCCGTCAGACGTATCTTGCAGACGGAAAGCGGAAAGAGAATGATGCGGAGCATTCCTGGCATCTGGCGTTGATGGCAGTGCTTTTGAAGGAATATTCCAATGTGGAAGTGGATCTTTCGAAGGTGATTCCTATGGTACTGGTGCATGACCTGGTAGAAATCGATGCAGGTGATACCTATGCATATGATGAAAAAGGAGCGACAACCAAGGAATACAGGGAGAAGCAGGCTGCAGAACGGATCTACGGACTATTGCCGGAAGATCAGGGACAGTGGTTAAAAGCATTATGGGAGGAGTTTGAGGCTTACGAAACCCCGGAGGCGAAATTTGCCCATGTGCTGGATAATTGTCAGCCATTGTTTCTCAATGATGCTTCCAACGGGAAAAGCTGGGAAGAGCATCAGGTGAAGAAAAGTCAGATTTATAAGAGAAACCGGAAAACGGGAGAAGGTTCTGAAGTGATCTGGGAATATATGAAAGAACTCGTTGACAAACACATTGCCCTGGGGCATGTGATCGATGATGAAAAAGATGGGAGATGAAGTCTTGGAAGAATGCATGAAAGAACGTTATGGACTTGCTAAGGAACGGATCCGTGAGATCATAACAGAAGAAACCGTAAAAAAACCGTTTGGAGATTTTTCAGAAACAGGGCAAAGTTTCTTTCCATGGCAGCAGATGTGATGGATGAGAGCTCAGCAGAGCTTACGATGGAGGAGTTGAAGGAGAGAAATCAATGCTTTTATCAGGATATCCTCCCGGAAAATTATGAAAGCAGCTATGGAAATCCGGCGTATGCAGTAAAGCAGTTGGGAGAATACGGAAAAGCCTTCAGTTTTCTGTATGCAGAGATCGCAGGAACTGTAGCTTATGCACATGAGAAAAGGCTGTGGGATATGATCGTATCCATGGAACTGTTTCTGGAAGTATATTCTGCATTTTGCGAGGAAGAACTTCCGGAGGCTGCAACAGTGGAAGGGATTCTCCGTTCCTATGTGAATGATTACTGCCAGGATATGATGGAACAGAGGATACGGGAAGGTGTAGATCCTGAGCTTGACTTTGCGGCAGATATCATCATGAATTCGGATCTTTCCGATCTGAGATATCTATATCGCTATGGTGAGTTTGTTTCAGAGAATGAAACAGGAGTTGCAGAGTTTCTGAACTCCCTTTCTCAGGAAGAAATCGATAAGATGGCTTCTACCTATACAGAAGGCTATCGGATCGGATTTATCACCGGACGGAAGGATATCACAAAAAAGAAAACAGTAAATATCCGATATAGTCTTGGCTTCGAACGGATGGTAAAAGCAGCGATCCTTCAGTTTGAAAAAATGGGTCTGAAGCCGGTGATCTATCGCCATGCAACACATGTGGTAAATAAGAGAGGGGCAGTGAGAGTAGGCTATACAGGCGGCGTTGCCAATCCGCAGTACGACTACGATCATCGTCAGGACAGTGCATTGTTCCTGGATGGGGATTTTGTTCAGCGAAAACTTCGGGCTATGCAGACTTCCTATGAGAAGTACAGAGAACTGGCAGAAGTACATGGCGGTCCGGCCTGCATTGATACATTTGGAGAAAATCCTTTCTCTCCGGTAAGTAAGCCGGAAGCTTATGCATTAAGCGAGATGCAGCAGAAGCTTCAGACGGAGCTTGACAATGAATCCGGACAGATCGTAAACCGATACATCAAAGGTGATGAGAGAAGTTTTACGATCATTGCATATCCGGTTCCTGAGATTGGTGGAAATTATGAGGAAATTTTCCGTGAGATCGTAAAGATCAATACATTGGATTACCATCTCTATCAGGAAATCCAGCAGACGATCATCAATACCCTGGATACCTGTGAGTGGGTGGAAGTCAAAGGACGTGGAGACAATGAGACGGATCTTCTGATTCATCTTCATGAACTGACAGATCCGAAGAAACAGACGAATTTTGAGAACTGTGTGGCAGACGTGAATATTCCGGTGGGCGAAGTCTTTACATCTCCACAGCTGGCAGGCACAGGCGGAATCCTTCATGTGAAAAAAGTATATCTGAACGGTCTTCAGTTCCGGGATCTGAAGCTGGTATTTGACTGCGGCCAGGTTATTGATTACACCTGTTCGAATTTTAAAACCGAAGAAGAGAACCGAAAATATATTGAAGATAATATCCTCCACCACCATCCGAAGATCCCCATGGGAGAGTTTGCTATCGGTACAAATACCACAGCCTATGTGGCGGCGCTGAAATACGGAATTGACGGATAAGCTTCCGATCCTGATCGCAGAAAAAATGGGACCGCATTTTGCTGTGGGCGATACCTGTTACAGCTGGGCAGAGGATACACCGGTATATAATCCGGATGGAAAAGAGATCATCGCCAGGGATAATGAGATTTCCGAGATGCGAAAAGATGACGTAAGCCTTGCTTATTATGGCTGTCATACAGATATTACCATTCCCTATGATGAGCTTGGAAGTATCCGTGTGATCGATGATGAGGGAGAAATGCTTTCCATTATCGAAAACGGAAGGTTTGTTCTTCCGGGAACAGAGGAATTAAACCGTCCTTTTGAGAATCTTCCATTAATTAATAATATAAGTTAATTAGTAAATTTACAGTTTTTCCGATCGTATTGACAGAAAGTGAGAATATACGTAGAATAACCATAACAATAGTCAAAGGACACAGGTTAATATTCAGTTAGTGTACCATGAAAGGAGAACACAATGGCAAAAGTAGGAATTGTAATGGGTAGTGATTCAGATATGCCGGTTATGAGCAAAGCAGCAGATATCCTGGAGAAACTGGGAATTGATTATGAGATGAAGATCATTTCCGCACACAGAGAACCGGATGTATTTTTCGAGTATGCAAAGACAGCAGAAGAAAAAGGCTTCAAAGTTATCATCGCAGGCGCAGGAATGGCAGCTCATCTTCCGGGAATGTGCGCGGCGATCTTTCCAATGCCGGTGATCGGTATTCCGATGCATACAACATCTCTGGGAGGAAGAGATTCCCTTTACTCAATCGTACAGATGCCAAGCGGTATCCCGGTTGCCACAGTAGCGATCAATGGTGGTGCCAATGCGGGACTTCTTGCTGCCAAGATCCTTGCAACTTCCGACGTAGAGCTTCTTTCCAGACTGAAAGCCTACAGTCAGGATCTGAAAGAGCAGGTCGAGAAGAAGGACGCAAGGCTTCAGGAAGTTGGATACAAAAATTACTAAATAAATCTTTTACCATAAAAATAAAAAAAGTGTTGTCATAAGGAGGACATTATGGATTACAAGACTTCAGGCGTAGATATTGAGGCAGGATACAAATCAGTAGAGCTGATGAAAAAGCACATTGCCAAAACGATGAGACCGGAGGTACTTGGAGGAATCGGCGGATTCTCAGGTGCATTTTCCATGGAGAAATTCAAAGATATGGAAGAGCCTACTCTGGTTTCCGGAACAGACGGATGTGGAACCAAGGTTAAGGTAGCCATGGTTATGGACAAGCATGATACCATAGGAATTGATGCCGTAGCCATGTGCGTAAATGATATTGCGTGTGCAGGTGGCGAGCCATTGTTTTTCCTGGACTACATTGCCTGCGGCAAAAATTATCCGGAAAAGATCGCAGAGATCGTAAAAGGTGTTGCAGAGGGCTGTGTACAGTCTGAGGCAGCTCTGATCGGTGGTGAGACAGCAGAGCATCCTGGACTTATGCCGGAAGATGAGTACGACCTTGCCGGATTTGCGGTAGGAGTCGTTGACAAAAAAGATCTTCTTACAGGAGAGGCCCTGAAACCAGGAGATGTCCTGATCGGTATGGCTTCCACAGGTGTTCATAGCAATGGATTTTCTCTTGTACGTAAAGTATTTGACATGACAAAAGAGTCTCTTGATACTTATTATGAAGAGCTTGGAACAACTCTGGGAGAGGCGCTGATCGCACCGACCAGAATCTATGTAAAAGCACTGAAAAGCATTCGAGAGTCTGGCGTGCAGATTCATGCATGCAGTCATATCACAGGTGGTGGATTCTATGAGAATATCCCACGTATGCTGAAAGAGGGAACCAGAGCCGTTGTCAAAAAAGACAGCTATCCGGTACTTCCAATCTTCAAGCTCCTTGCCGAAAAAGGAAATATTGATGAGCATATGATGTATAATACATATAATATGGGTCTTGGAATGATTCTGGCAGTAGATCCTGCAGATGTTGACAAAACAATGGAAGCTATCCGTAAAACCGGTGACAAGCCATATGTGGTAGGAACCATTGAAGAGGGAGAAAAGGGAGTGACCTTATGTTAAAGATCGGTGTTCTTGTTTCCGGTGGGGGAACGAATCTTCAGGCGATCCTGGGATGCTATTGATGCGGGAGAGATCACAAATGCAAAAGTAGATATTGTGATCAGTAATAATGCCTCCGCTTATGCTCTGGAAAGAGCCAGAAAGCATGATATAGAGGTGGTATGCATCGCACCGAAAGACTATCCGGACCGAGAAGCTTTCCATAAAGCATTACTGGCGAAGCTTCAGGAAAAAGAGGTAGACCTGATCGTTCTTGCAGGATATCTGGTTGCGATCCCTCCGATGATGGTGGAAGCATATCCCAACAAAATCATCAATATCCATCCATCCCTGATCCCGTCATTTTTGCGGAAAAGGTTTTTATGGACTTAAGGTTCATGATGCAGTTCTTGCAAGAGGAGTGAAAGTAACAGGCGCTACGGTTCATTTCGTAGATGCCGGAACGGATACAGGTCCGATCATTCTTCAGAAAGCAGTAAAGGTAAAAGACGGGGATACATCCAAGGAGCTTCAGAGACGCGTAATGGAAAAAGCAGAGTGGAAGATCCTTCCGGAAGCAATCAATCTTATCGCCAATGACAAGATCACAGTGACAGATGGAATTGTTTCTTTAAAGTAATCAGCAGACAGATGAAACAAAGGAGTAAACAGATGAAAGTATTAATCGTAGGAAGCGGCGGAAGAGAACATGCAATTGCATGGAGTGTTGCAAAAAGCCCGAAAGTTGACAAGATCTACTGTGCACCCGGAAATGCAGGAATCGCAGAGTATGCGGAATGTGCAGATATCGGAGCAATGGAGTTTGAAAAACTGGCAGCCTTTGCCAAAGAAAAAGAGATCGATCTTACTATCGTGGGAATGGATGATCCTCTTGTGGGCGGAATCGTAGATGTATTCGAGGCGGAGGGACTGCGTGTGTTCGGACCGCGCAAAAATGCTGCTATTCTGGAAGGCTCCAAGGCTTTTTCCAAGGATCTTATGAAAAAATATGATATTCCTACAGCTGCTTATGAGAATTTTGATGATCCGGAAAAAGCTCTGGAATATTTAAGAACCGAGGCAAAATTCCCGATCGTTTTGAAGGCAGATGGCCTTGCTCTTGGAAAAGGAGTTCTGATCTGCCAGGATCTTGCAGAGGCAGAAGCTGGTGTAAAAGAGATCATGGAAGATAAAAATTCGGAAATGCCGGAAATACCATGGTAATTGAAGAATTTATGACAGGCCGTGAGGTTTCCGTACTTTCTTTTGTTGATGGAAAGACGATCCGTACCATGACATCTGCACAGGATCATAAGCGTGCAAAAGATGGAGATCAGGGACTGAATACAGGCGGAATGGGAACATTTTCTCCAAGTCCGTTCTATACTCCGGAAGTAGATGAATTTTGTAAGAAATATGTTTATCAGAAGACAGTAGATGCCATGGTAGCAGAGGGACGTCCGTTTAAGGGAATCATTTTCTTCGGACTGATGCTTACTGCAGATGGCCCGAAGGTTCTGGAATACAATGCAAGATTTGGCGATCCGGAAGCACAGGTTGTTCTTCCGCGTATGGAGAATGATATCATTGAAGTAATGGAAGCCTGTGTAGATGGCAAACTTGATCAGATCGATCTGAAATTTGAGGACAATGCAGCAGTTTGTGTTGTTCTTGCAAGTGATGGATATCCTGTAAAATACGAAAAAGGTATTCCAATCCATGGATTTGAGAATTTTAAGGACAAGACGATATTACTGTTTCCATGCGGGAAACTAAATTTAAAGATGGAGAGATCGTTACAAACGGTGGACGTGTTCTTGGCATCACTGCCAAAGGAGAGACATTAAAAGAAGCCAGAAAGAATGCATATGCTGCTACAGAGTGGATCAGTTTTGCAAACAAGTATATGCGTCACGATATCGGAAAAGCT
>ENA-OQDT01001712-OQDT01001712.1-human-gut-metagenome-genome-assembly--contig:-NODE-1712-length-12353-cov-2.887289_pt1 | contig 12353 bp, 6 predicted proteins | sample MGYA00242786_ERZ504617 | MGnify/ENA primary metagenome ERZ504617 (study PRJEB26092, sample SAMD00036337) | human gut metagenome | host: Homo sapiens | study: EMG produced TPA metagenomics assembly of... | reverse complement strand
TCTTCCGATGGTGAGATATTGGACAGGGTTTCTTCCAGATGTTCCTGACGTTCCCTGAGCCATGCATCCCAGACATCCAGTTCCAAATCAGTCATGGTGTTCCTCCTTTAAATCTGATGATAATCGTATTCCAGATAAACATCTGTTTGCCCGTCATTGCGTTTCATAGCAGCCAAACCACTAGCACCAGTCATTGGATTGAAAATCGCCGCACTCCGAGCTTCTGTACGAAGTGGAATCCAATCCTCTATTTTACGGTCGCTACTATTTTCTATAAAGTAATATTTTCCCGTCGCACTATTTCTTCGGATACATTGCAGACCTGCCTGATACATTTTCTCAGCACCCACATTCGCCTCATCCATCAGAGCATTAATATCATCTGACAAACAAATCTTCCCCTTACCTACCCGTGCACATTTAACAGCACCTTCAGCATGAAAGTCCAAAGCATCCAGCATTTCTTTAAAATGAGCCTGTTTCTCTTCCGAAAGAATCATTCCGGCCATATCTTGAGGAATTCCCTTATAAAACACAACGGTAGCACCTTCATCAGCCAAAGCCATCAGTTTTTCCATTGTTTCATAAGGAATATATTGCGCCGCCGAAACAAGAACGGTTTTATATGCGGCACCGGGCGTTACAATCATTTCTTTCTCAATATTAGTTTTAAGAAGTTGCTTGTCAGAAATCATATCCCACGCATAACCATTCTCTGTTAAAGTTACCGCACTTTCTCTGACCGAAGATTCCAACATATTACGATCCAATCCGCTAAAATGCTGAAGACTTCTGTTCCCTTGTTCAGACATCACATCGGCTATGTTATAGTATAAAAGAACATCATTGTCAGGAGTGCCATCCTGTAAAAATGACTGCACGCGAGTAACATACTGATTCAAATATTTAAAATCCTCCCAAAACGGATTATTCGGATGAAAATGGACTGCCGCATAAAATAACCATCCCGGCCAGGGAGCCTCCTGCGGACTGAAACAAGTGCCATGATAAAAAATATGATTCACCCCACCCAGAAAGAAAAGGTCAAGCGCTTTCTTTACATCTCCCAGATTCGATTGAAAATGTTCATCCAGCCAAGTCGCACTTTCTGAAGATGAGAGTTTCTTTCCTTCCGTATGAGCTACAGACGGAGCTGCTTTTATACTGACCAAATCACGCCCCTCTATTTCGGGCACATCACTCACTGCATACAAATCCAGAATATTGGCAGGAGAACCATGAGCCTGATTCCTTATACCCTTTCCTTGTTTTGCCGCCCAATGTTGCCAACGAATAGAATAATGATTTATCAATAAATCGTTTATGGTTTGTCTATAATCATACAACACCCTTGCATTCTTGTCCGGTGTATCCATACCTAACAATGCGGGTAAATGCTGACGCAAGTCATATCCCCTATATTTTTGGAATTCGTCAAAAAAAAGCAGGAGTCCAATTCGACTCGCCTCTTGCATCGTCCACTTCATAAGAGTCATTAAAATAATACCTCAGATAACTGATATCCTTTCCTTTAAAAGCCTCATCAAATTTACTGAGATAATGATCAATGGCCGAAGCTGAAAAATGATCTATCACATCACCTTCACCACCAGGTCCTGCACGTTCTACCATTTTTCCATGATGACCTTGGAACAGAGCGCAAATAGTCCAGTCACCTTGAGGAGCCGTCCAGTCCAATGTACCATCCGGCTTTATTTTTGAAGTCAAGTCGAGACATTCACCTTTATCACTATTAGCGGTCACTATAATCAAAGGCAGTTCCTTTTTATATCGTACCTGATCCAATGCCAATGTCTGTAAATCAGCATTCGCACTGACCGGTTCTTTCAAATCCTCCAGTTTTACCGGAGTATGCCCTGCCAATCTGACAAAGCCTTCTTCCTTATATCGGACAGGTTCACCTAATTGTTCGCCTTCTTTCAATTGATAAGTTTTATAACCCACCGTCTTGCACGCATCTTCGGGAGTAACCCAAGGTCCTCCAAACGGCCATCCCGAAGCATTAGCCAAATCAATTCCTAACCCCAACTGCTTTGCTTCCTGCAAAGTATACAGAAACAAATCAACCCATTCCGAAGAAAGAAAATCTTTAAAGCGGTCCTCATAACCATGTATTCCATAAATAGGAGTGATCTCTAATCCACCCAGATTTGCCTCCTGGTACTTACGCATAACCGTATCCAAGTCAGTAGTCCTGACCGCATTGCCTTCCCACCACCATCGCGTCCAAGGCTTGGTCTCGTTAGTCACTTGCGGCCATTCAATCTTCTGATTCTGTGTACAAGCCAAACAGCCACAAACTGCAAAAAGTACATAACAGAACTTACTGCATTTCTTTAAAAATAAGGATTGCTTCATAAATCTTACTTGTTTAAAAATGGAAACGGGCATTTTCAACACGTTGACCACCTATCATATTCTTTAATTTCCTTGCCACATCAGGATATTGCTTTATCACATTAGTAGTTTCTGCCGGATCTGTATAAATGTTATACAATTCTTCATAAGTTTTAGACGAATCACTAACTTCCAGTCTCACCAACTTCCAACCATCAGGTGTCATAATAGATTGCTTTCCTCCAAATTCAAAGAACTCATAATAAATACAATCATGCTCCTTCTGAGTACCTTTTCCCGTAAGAGTAGGCAAATAAGATATACCATCAATATTTTGAGGAATATCCGCCTGCACCAATTCACCTATAGTAGGCAAAAAATCCCAAAATGCAGAAATATGATTGGTAACTACTCCTTGTGGAATAACTCCCGGCCATTGAATGACGAACGGAGTACGGATACCTCCTTCATATAAATCTCTTTTCTGACCTCTGAACGGACCATTACTGTCAAAATAAGATGGATCGTGCCCTCCCTCCGAATGGACTCCATTATCGGAAGTAAAAACAATGATCGTATGATCATACAAACCTTTCTCTTTCAACTCTTTAATAATCAAGCCCACACTTTTATCCAAATAAGTAACCATCGCCGCATACGCCGCACGCGGATTTTGCTGCGATTTATAACCGTCTCTGCTTCCTCCAAAAGGAGTTTCACAAAATTCCCCCTCATACTCCGTCATCGCTTCCCCCATTATATCAAGATCCGCATGGGGTATGGTCGGTGAAAAATAAAGGAAGAAAGGTTTCTGCGCATTTTCATCAATAAAGTTCAAAGCCTTTTCCAACATCAAGTCATGCGAATAATATTTCCCATCCAGCATAATCTTCTGCTCATTCTCATGCAAGAACTCAGGGTAATAACTATGAGCAAAACGTTGTCCCAGATAACCGTAGAAATAATCAAAACCATGTTTACCGGGCATACCTTCCGTACCCGGTCCTCCCATTCCCCATTTGCCTACACATCCGGTAACATAATTCTTTGTTTTAAAAATATCGGCTACGGTAACTTCACCGGCAGGAAGCGGAGTTTCATATAACAATCCATCCGAACCTGCCACTTTTGCATTTCCTCTGATTGCGGCATGTCCCATGTGCTTTCCTGTAATCAGAGCACAACGGGACGGAGCACTGACCGTAGAACCGGAATAATGCTGCATAAACTTCATCCCGTTCTGAGCTATCCCATCAATATTCGGTGTCTTAATCTGACGCTGACCATAGCATCCCAAATCACCTATTCCCAAATCATCCGCCATAATATAAATAACATTGGGCGATTTCTCTGCCGTTGTAGTCTGGGCCATCGTAAGCCCTGAAGACAACAAAGCTGCGGAAAATAATATCTTACGTGTATTTTTCATATCCAACCTTACTTTATTTAAAGGATGAAATATCCACCATCATTAAATTCAATCTTTTTCCATTTGTAAAATGTCCGGATTGGAAAAGAACTTTCGTACCATCCGGACTAAAGCTGGGATGTGCATGATCTGGTTTCATCTTGGTATCCGACGCCAACCAATGACGCTCCCCGGTCTGTACATTAACCAACCATACATTTCCTCCAAAAGTATCTCCGGCAGCCCATTTATTATCACGGCTGGCATTACAATGCCAGAAACCTCTTCCTACCAATTGGCCGTCAATCGCTTGGCGGTCTTTTTCTAATTCCACCTGCCCTATCAACTCTACATCATCCGTACGCAAATTGATACGCACAATACCACTCGCCTGTTTGCGAAGGCGCGGCTGAAATCCTAAGATATTGAAATATACAAAATCTTTGGTTGCAAAAGTTTCATGAGTCACCCAATCTAGCGGAGTTTCTTTATATAAAGGTTTAAAGACTGTTCCATCTGCCGTGCAAAACCACATACGCTGATGGGCATCGCCACCGGTTTCGTTACAAAAAACAATTTCACCCGGAGTAAAACGGCTGGCTTGTATATGTCCTGTTTTAAACTCCGTATCAATAACCTTAGTTACTTCTCCTGTAATAAGGTTCATTTTACGAATTCCGCAAAGAGTTGGCTTTATCTTTACCGGCTGGTTACTTTCAGGCAGGAAAGCGTTTTTCATCATACGTTCCTTTTCCTCTTCCGTACCCTCACGCTCAACAGTTATGTAGGCATAATCATCATTACAATCCACAGCATATCCTCCCGGACGTCCCATCTCAGTGGGGAAAGTGCCTATGAAAGTTTCATAAGCGGATGGTTTACCTACTTTTCCTTGTTTTACATCGGCAAAGAATTTATTCAAGTCCATTACATACATGTTCCAGTTTTCTTTTTCTTTCCGGCTGACAAACATACGATTCGTTTTATTAGCCAAAAAAGCACTGCCCAAGTTCGGTCCTTCCGTAGCTTGAATAATCTTACCGGTGGCCATTTCAATAAAGTAAATCTGTGTAGGAGTCCATTTACGTTTTTCTCCGTTAGGAAGCGTACTTTCCACCTCTTTGTCATTTCCACGGCTGGAAGACCTGAACAATAAGTATTTGCCATCAGCCGTCCACATGGGATCAGTCTGATAAAGAAAACGGTCATTCTTCATCGTGTCGGTCAACATAGTGATAGTATTGCCGGTCGCACTATCTACATAAGTCCGCATTTCCGATGCAGTGCAGTTTCCAAACTGAGCCAATGCGGCTTTACTAAAAGCTAAAAATAATGTAATAGCTAAAAAAGTCTTTCTCATAGCATGTCATTTTTTATCTGATACTACAAATTTATGCATGAGAGAAATTATATCAAATAGAATTTTATCCATTTATATGGTTAATTGTTCACTTTTTAGTTAACTCATAAAAAAAAGTAAGGTAACACCGACAATGCCACCTTACTTTTTTAACGAGTTAATCAAATTTCCTAATTAACCTCATTTCCAAGAACATATTGATATTATCAATTTAATTAATATCCATAATTCTGATAAGCTTTTTTTGCAGCTTCATCCAACAACACACCATTTTCATCTGTCAGCAACTCTATGAAAGTTCTAGAGAATGGTTTCAATGTCATATAATTCTGGAAATTGCCTTTAGCATTTCCTGTTTGACCATTACCACCATTCACATTATCAGAAACATCCCATGAACCTACCGGATAAGTGTTATTAGCCGAATTTGCTCCCATTTGGTTATGCCACTGAATACGCTGAGCTTGAACACCTGCATGGTGAATCACTCCATAGTAGATAAATTCTTCATTGAACTCTCTCGCATATTCATTATATATAAATTCCAGAAAACGTTTTTCCGGAGTATCAGCAACAGGAGTATAATTTTCTAATTTTGATTTTTCGGAAGTTCCATCCCAATATGAAGCATCGACCTTTATTGCATCATAACTATTATTATCTACTTCATACGGCCATTGTTGTGACTCGTTACTTAAATTTTCATGTCCAGGATATAAACGTGCAAGTACTTCATTACGAGTTTCACCAGGTTTAAAGGCTGCACGTCTGCGTAATACATTAATATCTTCAATTGCTTTACCGTATTCTCCCTTACGTCCATAAGCCTCAGCACGCACCAAGTACATTTCAGCAGAACGCATAACCGGAATATCCCGACCTCCACTTTCACTATCCAAAGCACCACGATTAGGATCATCATACTTCATATTTGTAACCTTACCTGTTTTAGAAGTATTCTCCAATCCATAGAAAATTTTACTATCGGCAAACGAATAATCATCATTACCAACAATTTGTGGGCGATAATAATACTTATTGCCATCTTTCACCCATCTGGCAAATACAGGATATGGCTGAGCATTAATAACCTCCACATCAATAGCGGTTTCTTTTGTATTCTCAATCATAGCACGTGAGATATCTCCTGTTCCCATTTTATGTTCTCCCGCCACAGCTTTACGACCTCCCCAAGAAGGACGATTATAAGTAGGCAAAATATGTTCATTGAAATAAGCTGCTTGTTCCTCATTCCAAACATACGTTTTATTTCTTTCATCATTGTAAGCATAATAATCTCCATTTGCACTGGGAGTAGAAGCCCCCGAAGTGTTTATGCCTGTCACATATTCCAAACGGAAAGTTTTTTGATAACGAGAGTCATTTAGTTTATCTGTAAATACATCTATACCAAAATCATCATTACAAAAACCTTGATTTGACTTACCGCCATATTCCCACAAACGACTAGGAATACCATACTTGTCACCTGCATAATCACCGACAAAGAAAGTCAAAGCACGTACACCGTAACGATAGTTATCACCACTTTCTGAAAATACTGCGTTCAAAACATTCTCTGTTGTCTTTTCATTCGAGAAATCACCTAGGTCATGGCGGAACAATTCATGATAATCATCTACCAACGGATGAGCATTAATCACCATATTAGCATAATAAATACAAGAATCCAAATCCGCAGCCCCCTCACCTTTATAAAGCATACCCAAATATGACTTTTCATTGCCATTATCTATCGTTCCATCAGCTCTACGACCATATTCAGGAGTACCATACTCTTTACCTTGATAACGATTCAAATAAATCTTAGCCAATAAATGAGCCGCTGCATATTTTGTTGCACGTCCATATTCAGCTTCACTATATTGCTCTGGCAAATGCTCCACCGCATAACGCAAATCACCAATCAGTTCCTTGAACATGACAGATGCAGGAGTACGCGTATATTGATAATTTGAAGGCAAAGAAGTACTACTTTCCGTTGAAAAATAGACATCACCAAAAACTGTATTCAGCAAATAATACACGTAAGCACGATTAAATAACACCTCAGACAAACGTGCTGCTGCAAAAGAAGGGTCAGAAGCATATTTTCCTAAAGCATCCCCTGAACGAATAGCAGTAATAGCCTTATTACAATTATCGATAATCGGATAGCCATTGATCAAAAATCCAGCCTGCTGCTTTGACTGAAATCCCATAAACTGATTAGCCTGATTTCCTATGAGCCCCGAAGGAGACCACTCAGATATTGCAAACTTATTCAATGACGTCGCACCACTTTTCATAGCACAGTCATGACCTGTTTCCAACATATGCAGACCTTCAGTGTACAACAAAGGAAAACGAACCGAATTATATGAACTCACAATCAATTGATCCAAACCTATTTCAGTATTCAAATAGTCCTGTGTTATGGAAGATACCATTTTTCTTCCAAGAAACTATCAGAACAACTTGCCAATGCAAGTGCAAATGTACCAGCTAATATATATTTTTTCATTTTCTTCATATTATAAAATCAATACTATCAATTAGAAGCCCAATCTTACTCCCAAAACAAGACTGCAGAGTAATACAAGTATTATTAGTTTGTCCACCAATATGATTACCTGCATCCCAACCAGTCAAATCATCCGGATTAATACCAGCTTTAACCAATTCTCCACCAAAAAGGAACGGATTCAATACCTAGAGCATATACCTGTGCACTGCTTGCACCACACTTCTTCAACCAACTTTGAGGAACTGTATAAGACAAAGCTATATTCTTTATAAGAACCATATTTCCTTTTGTATAATTCTTACATAGTCATATTTAGTTTCACGAGTTGCTGTAGTAGGCTGAGCAAACTTTGCATCTGTATTAGTTGGTGACCATGTATCTTTTTCAATTCGACGACCAATAGTCTGGGTCAGACCATAATAAGTATTACCAAATCGAAAATAAGTAAAGAAGCTCAAATTCCAGTTCTTATAGGTAAATGAATTATTGATACCGCCTGTCCATTTAGGAGATTTATTATAAATTTTCTTATCATTATCATCAAATTTACCAAATCCATTATCCATATAGGAAACAACTTCACCTGTTTTATTACCTGCAGCATCTTTTATTTCTACAGTCTTTGATCCTTCTGTACCTTGTGGAACTTCAACTAATGGTTGATCCACAATCTTATATTGTCCAGGAAGGAAAGTCAATCCCAAAGAACGATAAACATCCATCAAATGATTATCCTCCTGAGTATTTTGCCAAATGCGGTCATACTGGAAATCATAAAAACTATTCAAAGGCTCACCCACCATCCAAGGACCTGTTGAATCATACGTAGCACCACCGGCCAATTCTTTAATTTTTTCATTATTCAAAGAGAAAGTCCAATCCGTTTGCCATGTGAAGTCTTTTGTTTTAACATTTACAGTTGACAACGAAACTTCAAAACCTCTATTTTCTGTCTTACCTACATTATTCAAGATTTGTGCATAACCGGTAATTACCGGAATCGACTGATTCATCAGCAAATCAGAAGTCTTAGCAATATAATATTCAACACTACCACTAATACGATTCTCCAAGACTCCAAAATCAACACCAACATTTAAAGATGAAGTTTTTTTCCCAACCAAAGAATAGTTAGGCATAATATTAGTCTTTGTACCAATAGTATTCGACGAAACATTGCCCACTCCAAATGGGATGCTAGCATAGGTAGAAGTAACAGAACCTGCTGTTTGATAAGGATTAACAGCAGAGTTACCTGTAACACCATATCCTACACGAAGTTTTAATTGGTTAATCCAATTAATTTGCTGTATCCATTTCTCTTGTTCCATACGCCATGCCAATGCAGCAGAAGGAAAGAAATCCCATTTGTTTCCAGCAGCCAACATAGAAGCGCCATCAAATCGTCCGGTAACAGTCAACAAATATTTATCCATCAATCCATAATTCACACGTGCCATATAAGAAGCTCTTGACCAAGTAGAAAAATTGGAGCCTGGAGCATATTTTGCATTATTCGATGCACCAATATTATACCACAAAGAAGAAAGGAAAATGTGATTTCATATCCACGCATGTTCAACCCTTCAGTACGATAACGTTCAGCTGATTGCAACAAAGTAATATTTACCGAATGAATATCTTTATTGTTTTATTGATATACAGCAAGTTTTCCAATGTCCATGACAACTTCTGACTGTGCTCATTATTGGCTACATTAGGAGCCATTGCAGGATTTTAAAAGGATTAGTATATCCCTCACCATAATAACTACCCACACGGGAGTTACGATATTGAGCGCCTAAATTCGTACGCCATTTTACACCTTTCAAAGGTTCCCAAAATTGTCCAAAATCCAATTCTGCATAAGAAGAGAAGTTCACGCCATAATAACGTGTTTCATTCCAAGCATCATCTATATTTCTCAAAGGATTATGATAAGCCTGATCATCGGCACTTGCAACCTCCAGTATAGAACCATCTTCATTATAAGCCGGTACCCATGGCATCATATCCATAGCCAAACCATAAGAGTCTTTTGCTCCTGTATTACTTGTATTACTTACAATACCATAATTTTTAATAGAATGAGTAGCATTCAATCCCATTCCCACTTTCAACCATTTAGTCGGAATAATTTCACCGTTTATATTGGCTGTATAACGTTTGAAATCTTGGTCTTTCATAGGTACTTTCTGATCCAAATATCCCAATGATACATACAATTTGGAAGTTTCCGTTCCTGCTGAAAGAGAAATCTGATGATTATGAGTAAATGCTGTACGTGTCACCAATTCGCCCCAATCAGTTGTTTCTAATTGTGAAGGATCATAAGAATAAGTTCCATCAGCATTTTGCTGATATACTTTTTCCAATCGTTTATCCATATATGACATATTGTTGGGATTCAGCCATAAAGCTTTATCACGCTCAGGATCAGGGTTGTCACCATATCTACCATTATAAGTACCACCCGTAATAGCTGACTGACGATTATAATCCAACAATTGACCAGAATTCATATAATCAGTTGTTGAATCCAAGAAACCAAAACTAAATGAGCCATCATAATTAATAGTAGTTCTACCCGTTTTACCTTTTTTGGTTGTCACCAAGATAACACCATTAGCACCACGAGAGCCATAAATAGCGGTAGCAGAAGCATCTTTCAAAATTTCCATAGATTCAATATCACTCGGATTAACATCAGCAATCGAACCTGCTGACATAGGTATTCCGTCAATAACATATAAAGGATTATTATCCGCAGTTAAAGAACGATTACCACGAATACGAATATCGCCCAACTCACCAGGACGATTATTAGACGTAATATCCACACCTGTCACACGTCCTTGCATAGCCTGCAAAGCATTTTGAACAGGACGATCCTCTATAACCTTACTCGTAACACGTGCCATAGCACCAGTCACATCACTTTTTTTCTGAACACCATAACCAACCACTACCACTTCATCCAGTGTTTCGGTATCCTCCTCCAAGATTATTTTAACGGTAGATTGTCCTTTCACTTGGATATCTACGGTCTTGTACCCCACAAAACTTACTTGGATCGTTCCATTATCAGGAACATTCTGAAGTGTGAACTTACCATCAAAGTCGGTAATTGTACCATTAGTAGTACCTTTCACCACCACACTGGCACCGATTACAGACTCACCTGTTTTGTCAAGGACAGTACCCGAAACGGTTTTGCTCTGTGCAAAGGCCCCTACAGCCAATACGGATAACAAAGCAACGAAGAAAAGCCGCTGGAACTTCTCCAAACGACGTAACAGACTTGAATTCTTTCTGTCTTTCATACTTTAATTATTAAGTTAAACAAAAGTTAACTTGATATATAAAGTTGAAAGTATCAAAAAAGCCCATTTCATCGAATTTTATAATATAGATGATACAATAATAGAGAATATAAAGTGCTCTTATTGCTGTTGGAAAAAAAATCTCTTTTAGTTAGTATTTATGAAATATTTTACTTTGCTCTCAAATTTATATGGAGTAGTTTACTGGAATTGATATCCTTGTGGCAAATAATCTTTCAACGGATCCATCCAACCACTATCATTGGTAGAAACCAGTCCCAACGATTCTTGTGCTTTGGGTGAGAAACTCTTATAAAGAACTCCATCAGTTCCCAGATAAGCTCCCAAGCCTCGTTGCCCTTTTATCAGCTTATGACCGGCCCAACGCATCAGGTCATCCTGACGAAAGCCCTGGAAAGCCAGTTCGGCACGTCTTTCCCGACGGATTTCCTGCATAACAGGAGTCAGAGAGTAACCAAAGGAAGTAAAGTTAGGATCAATCTGAGTAGGACGTATATAAGTAACACCCGCACGTTCACGCAAAGGTTTTAATGTCTTATTCAAGACATCATCGTTACAAAGATTCAATTCTTCCGCAGCTTCCGCATAAGCTAGTAGCGCCTCCGAATAGCGAAATAATATAATTGCCATATGGCTGCCTCCTTCTACAAACGTAGTGTCAATACCCAAGCGAATATGAAATCCGGTAATATTCTTACCGTTACCGTCTCCATTCAGATTGAGGAGAAGAATATCCTATTCTTCTCTTTTATTTCCTCGTCTGTTCCTGTATTATCATAGGCTCTCACATTCATCGGTTTAGAGCCTTTCGCTGTAGAACGGAACTTCGCTCCTGTATTCATGACCGACTGAATCAAACGAGGATCACGTTTTTCAAAAGTCGCATTAAAGTCCTTATACTTCTCATCATTCGGAATTGATAAACGTACCATCCGCATTCAGATAATTATCAACCAGCGATTTTGATACACCTGCCGGGCCATCGTTATCTACAACTCCGCCACCAAGCAATCCACCTAAACCGTGGAAACACACCATCGCCGGCATATTTCTTCCAGAATACAGCTTCCGTAATCTTAGAAAGATCATCCTTATTGAACAAATGAGCAAATGCATCACCTGGATTTACAGCTTCATTATCCGTAGCATCCGTATTCAGGCTCAACCCTGCTTTGAAAAGTTCGTCTCCCCATCTCATTACTTCCTTAAAGAAGTAGTCTGAGTTATCAGTTTCAGAAAATTCCGTCCCTTTATGATACTTTTCCCAGGACCCTTCATACAAAGCTACCCGCATTGCCAATATCATGGCTGCTTCTTTGCTGATACGCAAGCCACTGTATTTACTTCGCGACTGAA
>ENA-OQDT01001711-OQDT01001711.1-human-gut-metagenome-genome-assembly--contig:-NODE-1711-length-12356-cov-2.577643_pt1 | contig 12356 bp, 16 predicted proteins | sample MGYA00242786_ERZ504617 | MGnify/ENA primary metagenome ERZ504617 (study PRJEB26092, sample SAMD00036337) | human gut metagenome | host: Homo sapiens | study: EMG produced TPA metagenomics assembly of... | reverse complement strand
TCCGATAGAAGCACCAAAGTCGCTGGGTACATTAATATAGTCAGCAATGCTGTCAAAACCTAAAACTACATCCTGCATCTTACCGTTCTTATCGGGTACCATGACAGACACGATACGTCCTCCGAAGTTAGTGATGCATACTTCCATACCTGCCTTGTTCTTTAAGGTATAAAGAGCTGTTTGGGCATTGTTCACTTCTGTTTGAAATTTTACCGGGTCGAGACCGGACAAGGTTCAGCTCGGAAGCCGGCTTGTTATTGCACGCAGCCAGCATCAGCGCGGCAAATCCTGCAAGTAGAAAATGATTTTTTCATGGTTTAAATACGCTGTTTCTGTGTAATAAACTTATCAGAAAAAATGAATAGAAAAAAATTTAAAGTGGCGTTTTTATGAAGAATAGTTGAATATTTGGAAGTTAGTAATACAATGAAAACATAACTTTGTTAAGCTTGAGGGGGCGAAAATAGTGAAATCAGAAAATAATATTGTTGAGGGTGCGCTTAAGGTCCACAAACTTACCTTTTGGGAAGCTGCCATGATCATTGTCGGCGCTAACATCGGGTCCGGCATTTTTAGGACTGGCCTATTCGGCCAGAAAAGCCGGCTGGCCGGTATTGATGCTTTGGCTGATCATAGCAGGATTTTTTTACGACGGCGTCAATGCTGTATGTGGCTGAAACTACGTTAAGGACCAGAAAGGTCATGCAGCTGCCGGGACTTGCTAAAAAATATGTGGGCGAGCTGGGAGCCTGGCTTGTCTTTATCTCAGTGGCGGCAAATACCATTGGCTGCCTGATTGCTTATACTAATGGCAGCGGCAGGATTTTAAGCGAGATGTTCGGTCTCTCTACACAGATCGGCAGTTTACTTTTTTCTGTTCCGGCTGTCATTGTAGTCTGGTTTGGCCTGAAAGCGACCGGCGTAGCAGAGAAAGTTATCAGCTTTGGAATGATGGCGTTGCTGGCGGTGATCATAGCAGCATCTTTTTTAGCTGAGAACTCTGATTTGTCCAATGCGATTTTTACAAACTGGACTTATGCGATACCGGTTTTCAATGTTGCGATCTTTTGTTATATTGCTCAGTATGCCGTTCCTGAACTGGCAAGAGGTTTGGCACATGATCAGCAGAAGCTGGCGCCGGCTATTGTTACGGGAATGTCATTGACGATGGTTTTGCTGGCTTTGGTGCCGCTGGCAGTACTTTCTTTGACGGGGCCGGAAAATGTAACGCAGGTAGCAACTATTGCCTGGGGCAAGGCTTTGGGTGAATGGGCCTTTTTTACGGCCAATCTGTTTGCTCTTGCTGCGATGATGACTTCCTATTGGGCGGTTGCCGGCAGTTTTCTTACCAACATCGTGGATAAGTTTAATTTTAAATCGGAGGACGATGTTAAGACCAGGCTGTTTGTTTTGGCATGTGTGGTTATTCCTCCGTTTATTTTGGCGTATAGCGGCTTGGTAAGCTTTGTTGACGCTATTTATCTGGCTGGTACGTTTGGCGGTGTCATTATGTCCGTGCTGCCTGTTTTGATGCTGCGTTCGGCAAGGAAAACAGGTGATATGGAACCTTCATGGCAATGCGGCTGGATCGCGTCTGCCTGGGTGCAGTGGTCAATGATCGTTTTATTCTGCGGTGCTGCTTTGTATGCTGTTTTAGGGTTGTTTGGCCTGCTGCCTGCTGCCTGGTAAGGAGATGACGAAAATGAAAATTTTTGCAAAAGATAAAGTCGTTTTTAACTTCAGTAAAACTAATCAGCCGGTATATTTTGTGGAACCCGGAGAAACGTTTTGGGTCGAAACCGATGATTGTTATAGCGGGCAGATAAAAACAGAAACGGTTTTAAAGACCTGATATCAATATAAGCATTATGGACTGTTCTGTGGGTCCTATCGCTGTGAGCGGGGCTGAACCGGGTGACGTTCTCTGCGTTGAGGTACTGGCTATTCAGCTGGCTGAGCAGGGGGTGATGGTTACATCTCCCGGTTTGGGAGTGCTGGGTGAAAAAATCACAGAAGCGCACACTAAAATAATTCCCATCAAAAATGGCTTTGCTGAATTCAATGAAAAAATAAGACTGCCGTTAACGCCGATGATCGGCGTGCTTGGCGTTGCTCCGGCGGAAGGCAGCGTGCATTGCGCTGTTCCAGGTGATCACGGTTCTAATATGGATACCAAGCTCATTAAGGTCGGCTCCAAAGTGTATTTGCCGGTATTTGTCAGCGGTGCCAATTTGGCGTTGGGCGATCTGCATGCCTGTATGGGTGACGGCGAGCTGAGCGGGACGGGAATAGAGACAGCCGGCAGAGTATGCCTGCAGGTGGAAGTTCTCAAAGACCGGAAGCTGGCGCGTCCGATGCTTGAAACTCCTGATGCTGTTTATACGCTGGCCAGCAGAGCTGATATTCAGGAAGCTATCCAAACAGCAGTGCATGACATGGTAGAATTTTTAATGCTGAAAAAAGAATTGGATTTTGCTGATGCCTACAGACTGCTGAGTGCTGCCTGCGATATTCAGATCAGCCAGTTGGTGAATGATAATATCACTGTAAGGGTAAAAGCACCGAAACTGGATCTGCAGTTGGAGTCTGTTTTCTGAAACAGCAGAATAAACATAAAAAAATAAAACCACCCTGTTTATTACGGGTGGTTTTATTTTCAGCCCAGGCCGTTGAAGCGTGCCAAAGTATCATAAACTGTATGCGCCAGCTTATTTTTGTAAGCAGCAGGCAGCTGTTTTAAAACAGCAGATTCTTCTATCAAAGCTGCCAGGCTGTTTAAATTCGACATTTGGCAGCAGTTGGGCAGCAGGATATTGCTGATGATCAGCGACAGAGCGGGCAAATGTGTTTTCGGCTCCTGCTGCCAGTTATCAGGCAGGGCTTGTGCTATTGCAGTTTCTAAAAGAGTGGCGATATTTGTCATGATAGACCTCGGTTTTCGGTTTCTTGAAAATAGTATAACATAGGAAGGCTGATGTTGCTGAAACTGTAGACAAAAAAGAATTAATAGCATATAATTTGATGTAATATAAATAAAATAGTTAGAAGAATTTCAATAATATGCTTGTGTAATAATTTATGGGGAATTAAAAAGTTGGGTGTGAAAACGTGTACCATTATAAATTACAGGTATTGATTTTAAGCCAGGATAATCGTATATATGATGCTGTCAGTGCTCTTGAACCGCTGGCTGGTTTTGAGCACGAGCTGCTTTTAATGCAGTCGGCAGACGAAGCTGTTAAAACTGCTGATGTTATTGTTTGTGAATTGTCAGGAGCAGTTTTGGGAGAGCTTGTCAAAAACTCTAAGCCGGATGCCGCAATAGCTTTTTTGTGCTGAGCCGCAAACTGCAGAGCAGCTGGATGCAGCTGTTTACCAGTCGCTGACAGATCTTTGGATCAGGCCATGTACTGAAGCTTTTGTGGCTTTTAGGCTGCACAGACTTTTTGAACATATCAAGATCATAAAAGACTGTCATTTGGCGCAGCGTTATCTTGATACCGGGATCAACAGTATTCCCAGCCTGATCTGGTTTAAAGATATCCGCGGCGCGCATTTAAAGGTCAATGACAGTTTTTGCCGTGCCGTTGGTAAGACTAAGGCAGATGTTGAGGGCCGCGGCCATTATTATATCTGGGATATGAAAAAGGAAGAATACGAGCAGGGTGAGTATATTTGTCTGGAATCGGAAGAGATCGTCCTGCAGGAAAAGAAAACCTGTATTTTCGACGAAAAGGTCAAAACTAAGCATGGAATGCGGCAGTTTAAGACTTACAAGTCGCCGATTTTTGATGATAATGAGCAGTTGATCGGCACTGTTGGCATCGCGCACGATGTCACTGATCTGGAAAATATGGGGGCGGAGCTGGAAGTTATCCTGCGTAATCTTCCTTTTGCGGTTTTGCTGACTAACGAGGCCGGCAAGATTATCAATGCCAATGATATCTGCTCGCAGTATTTTACAGAAGGAAAAGAAGCTATGATCGGGCAGGAGTATCAGCAGTGGAAGCAGCAGAATTTAGCTGATATGAGTGAGATCAATGCAAAAGGCTATGCCGATGCAAAAGTGCTTGTCGGTCGGCGTGAAAAAAAATCTGGAGATTTACGAAAAGCCTATTTTTGATGTTTTCGGTACGGCTGTAGGTATGCTGTGTATGTGCCGCGACGTAACCGTTGAACGGCTGCTGGAAAAGAAAATTATTTACAGTGCCAACACCGACCAGCTGACAGATCTTTATAACCGCCGTTATTTTTATGAATATATGACGCGTAATAAAATCATGTCTAAGCATGTCAACCTTTTTTATATCGACCTTGATAATTTTAAAAAGATCAACGATGAATATGGACATCAGGCCGGAGATACGGTTTTGGTAATGGTAGCCAAGCTGCTGAAGCAGACCTTCGGAGCTGAATTTATTGCCCGTGTAGGCGGCGACGAGTTTTTAGCGGTAGTTTTAGGCTCGAAGACAGATGCGGAGCTGGCAATTTTGGCAGAAAGATTTTTGAGCAGTCTGCAGCAGACGATTGCCGACAATGCTAAGTTCGCCGTGCTGTCAGCCAGCATCGGTATTGCCGTCAGCAATGCGCTTACGGATGTCGACCTGCTGATACGTCAGAGTGACTCGGCCTTGTACGAAGCCAAAAGAAACGGCAAGAAACAGTATAAAATATATCACAAATGACCATAAAAGCACTTTGCCGGGTATATAAAGGTAAAGTGCTTTTAGTTTTCCGGCGCATCAGAAAAAATTTATTGATGTTTTAACAATGATAATGTAATTATTATTTGTTGCAATTATAATCATTATGGTTAAATTAAGATATAATAAATATATTGATAAAGGAGCGATTATTATGGCAGTTGTACATATTACTAATGAAACTTTCGAAAAAGAAGTTTATGCAGGCATGAAGGGAAAGTCCTAGGTAGATTTTTGGGACATCCTGGTGCGGCCCCTGCCGTATGCTGGGACCGGTTATTGATCAGCTGGGCAGCGAACTGACTGATGTGAAAGTCTGCAAGATCGATGTTGATGCCAATCAGGATCTGGCAGCAAAGTATAAAGTTGAAACGATTCCTACCCTGGTCGTGTTTGAAGGCGGCAAGGAAGTGAAACGTTCTGTCGGCGTACAGCCGAAGCCGGCTATTTTGGCAATGCTGAAATAAATTGCGGCTGGGAAGCGGTGAAACTATGACTGAAAAACAAATTATGACTGATGTTTTGATCGTCGGCGCAGGTACTGCGGGCTTGACGGCGGCAGTCTATGCCGCTCGTGCTGGTAAATCTGTTAAACTGGTCGAGCAGTATTTGCAGGGCGGGCAGATCATCAATGCTTCGCATGTAGAGAATTTCCCCGGCTTTGAATCCATTGCCGGCTTTGAATTTGCCGAAGCACTTTATAATCAGGCTATCAAAATGGGTGCGGAAATCGTTTACGATAAAGTGACCGGACTGCAGGATTACGGCAGCCATAAAGGCGTACAGACTGAATATGGCGGCGAACTGCTTGCAAAAGCAGTGATTCTGGCGACCGGTGCGCGGGTGCGTCCGCTGGGCCTGGAAAATGAAGACCGTTTTATTGGTTCCGGCGTTTCCTACTGCGCTACCTGTGACGGAGCCTTTTTTAAAGATAAAAACGTGGCCGTTGTCGGCGGCGGCAATACAGCGCTCGATGATGCGCTGGTATTGAGCTTTACCAGTAAAAGGTTTATCTCATCCATCGCAGCGATACTTTCAGCGGCGAAAAAATCGGTTGCTGGAAAAAGCTGCAGGAAGCATGATAACGTTGTTTTCATTCTTGACAGTGAAGTAACAGCCATCAATGGCTCTGAACGGCTGGAGTCGCTGGGCATCCGCAATAAGGTCAGCGGCGAGGAACAGACGCTGGATGTCGATGCCGTTTTTATCGCTATCGGCCATGTTCCGGATAATAAAGCTTTCGCGTCTTTGGTTGAGCTGGACGCTTATGGTTACATTAAAACTGATGAAAATTGTGCGACTTCCTGTCCCGGCATTTATGCTGCCGGCGACGGCCGCGTTAAAAAGGTGCGCCAGCTGACGACGGCTGCCGCTGATGGTACGGAAGCTGCCCTGGCAGCTTGCGATTACATTGACCTTTTATGATGGACGAATGGGTGGAACAATCTTTTTAAGGATCGTGATACCTGATGAATATTGATTTGGATATGTATCAAATGACTGCTGTAGCAGTAGTTGTATACTATGTTGGCCTGCGTTTAAAACGCAGGTTCAATATTTTTGACCAGTACTGTATCCCGGCTCCGGTTATCGGCGGTGTTCTGTTTTCTCTGCTGAATCTGGTCATGACGACCGGAGGCTTTTGGCAGTTGACGCTGGATACATCGCTGCAGGGATTTTTTATGACGATGTTTTTTACCAGCATTGGTTATACGGCCAGCTTGCGTATGCTGAAAGAAGGCGGACTCAGCGTTTTGAAGCTGGTAGCTGTCTGCGCCGTGCTTATCGTTATGCAGAACCTTGTTGGTATCGGACTGGCCTCGGTTTTTAATTTGGGGCCGCTGATCGGTATGGCAACGGGTTCGATCCCGATGGTCGGCGGGCATGGTACGGCTGGTTCCTTCGGTCCTCTGCTCGAACAGATGGGCGCGCAGGGGGCGGCGACTGTGGCTATTGCTGCGGCAACCTTCGGTCTGGTTATGGGCAGCGTTATCGGCGGGCCGATCGCCCGTTATCTGATCGATAAAGACAATCTTTTCTGTTTTGAATGTGTGCAGGAGCCGGTGCATAAAACTCCTGTTGTCGGGAAGGAAGCTTATGCTGTCGATAAAGAATATTTCCTTTTCGGTATCGGTCAGCTTTTGGTGGCAATGGGTATCGGGTCATGGATCACAGGCCTGATAACATCTTTTGGTGTTACCTTCCCTTCGTACATTGGTGCGATGCTGGCGGCTGCCGTTATTCGCAACCTGTCCGACCTGACCGGAAGGTACGAAGTTTTTTTCCAAAGAAATCGACGTTATGGGCAGCGTGTCGCTGTCGATCTTCCTTTCAATGGCATTGATGGGACTGAAATTGTGGCAGCTCAGCGAACTGGCACTGCCGCTGGTGGTAATGCTGCTGGCGCAGACGGCGATGATGGCTTTGTTTGCCCGCTTTGTTATTTTCAATTTAATGGGGCGCGATTATGAGGCCGCTGTTATTACCGCTGCCGGCTGTGGCTTCGGTATGGGTGCCACGCCTAATGCCATGGCTAATATGAATGCTATCGTTGCACGTTACGGGCCGGCGCCTAAAGCTTATTTTATCGTACCTTTGGTCGGCAGTCTGTTCATTGATTTTATCAATGCCTTTATTATTACCCTGTTTTTGAATATGTTTTAAAGTGCTGTTAATAAAAAATACCACCCTTTGGGTGGTATTTTTTTATTTTGCTTATTTCTTTTTACTTAAAACCTTCCAGCAGTTTGTTAAAGTTTGCCTGCGGCATTTTTTCAACGTTTTTAATAGTGTTGAAACCGGCAAGGCCGCTGGCCTGTTCGTAAGAAGCGCGGTCGTTTTCATACAGCAGCCCGGTCAGCATACCTTCTTTTTCCATAATATGCCGTGCGGCCGCACCTTTATCATGCGGGTCGTAGCCGGCAATATCTTTGACGTCGCTCAGATGCTCGCGGAACCATTCATAAGTATTGGTATGGTTAAAAGTTACGCAGGGGCTGAACACATTCACGAAGGAAAAACCCTCGTGACGTACGGCTGCGACGATCAGATCTACCAGCTGCGGCAGCTGGGCTGAAAAGCCCTGCGCTACAAAAGTTGCTCCGGAAGCTAAAGCCAGTTCCAAAGCAGCGATCGGGGTCTCAATATTGCCTGTGGGCGTGGTCTTGGTTTTAAAGCCAACATCACTGCGGGGAGATGTCTGACCTTTGGTAAGGCCATAGACATGATTATCCATCAGGATATAAGTGATATTGACATTGCGGCGCATAGCATGGATAGTATGCGCTGTGCCAATGGCAAAGCCGTCGCCGTCGCCGCCGCAGGCGATAACGGTCAATTCAGGGTTTGCCAGCTTAACGCCCTGGGCAAAAGGCAGAGCGCGGCCATGAGTTGTATGCATGCCGTAGGCGTATAGATAACCGCCGATACGGCCGCTGCAGCCAATGCCGGAAACCAGTGCCAGCTGATGCGGTTCCAGATTTAGTTTTACTGCTGCCTGCTGCAGAGCCATTTGAACGGCGTAATCACCGCAGCCCGGACACCAGTTGGGTTTTACCTGATTTTGAAAACTAGCTAAAGTCGACATCTTACAGTACCTCCTTGCATTTGGCCAGCAATTCTTCTTTATAGTCTTCCTGAGCTACTTCATAACCCCATTTACGGAAGCCACCTTCTGTGAATTTTTGAATATTCCCTTTATGAACCAATGTCACTTTCTTTAGATTGTTCTTGAGAGCATAGTCGATAGCCGAGCGAATGAGACGTTTACTTCCTTCTATTGAAATTGGCTTGATTCCGATACTACTTGATTCTGGGAAGCGAATTTTATTAACATTCATCTCTGTCTGGAGAAACTCAATCACGCGCTTGACATCTGCTGTTCCCGCTTCCCATTCAATCCCCGCATAAATATCTTCGGTATTTTCACGGAAGATAGTAATATTTGTTTTTTCTGGTTCCTTAAGTGGACTTGCTACTCCGTCAAAGTAACGAACAGGTCTAACACAAGCGTAGAGATCAAGTTCTTGACGTAATGCTACATTTAATGAACGGATACCACCACCTACTGGCGTCTCAAGCGGTCCCTTAATAGCTACTAAACTTTCTCGAATAGCTTCCAAAGTTTCTTTCGGCAACCATTCACCTGTTTTGTCATAAGCCTTCTTACCGGCTAGAAGCTCTTGCCATTCAATATGACGCTTTCCTTCATAGGCTACTTCTACTGCTTTATCAAAGATTGCTTGGGCATTCTTCCAGATATCATGTCCAACACCATCGCCTTCAATAAAAGGGATAATTGGACGATCAGAAACTTGAAGCTGTCCATTTTTCATTACGATTTTTTCTGCCATATAGCTTTCCTCCCTAGCGTTTTTTCTAAAGGAATATACGTCATATTTTCTTGTCCGATGTATTGTGAGCGTGGACGAATCAATTTGTTAATTTTTTTGTTGCTCTTGAATATGAGCAATCCAGCCGGCAACACGACTCATAGCAAAGATAAGTGTGAAGATATCGCTGTCAATTCCTAGAGTATGATATACAGTGGCTGAATAGAAGTCCACATTGGGAATCAATCCCTTCTTTTCTTTCATGAATTCTTCAATTTCTTGAGACATGTTAAAGAATTCTTCATTCTCAGTACCCTCTGTCAACTTTTTAGCCATATCTCTTAAGAAAATTTCACGAGGGTCCTGTTTCTTGTATACACGGTGTCCAAATCCCATGATTTTCTCTTTAGAGTCAAGTTTTTCCTGCAAGTAAGCATTAACATCACCAGATTCACGGATTTCTTTAAGCATATCAAAGACGCGTTCATTAGCTCCACCATGCAAGGGACCTTTTAGAGCACCAATAGCTGTTGTGACACAAGAATAGATATCTGTCAGAGTCGAGGCACAAACACGCGCTGCAAAAGTTGAGGCATTCAACTCATGATCAGCATGAAGAATTAAAGCCTTATTCATAGCTTCAATTTCAATTTCAGAAGGTTCAACACCATTCAGCATGTAGAGAAAATTAGCTGCAAAACCTAGATCTTCTCTTGGTTTGAGGGGCATTTTACCAGTACGTAAGCGTGCAAAAGTCGTAATAATTGTAGGCAATTTAGCCATCAATTCAATACTTTGCTGATAAATTGCCTCCATGGATCTTTCCTCGGCGTCCACATTGTAAACTCCAAGAAGGGAGACTGTTGAACGTAAAACACTCATTGGGTGCAAATGGGGACGAGATTGGATAAGAATGCATTGCTCTACAGCATCAGAAATATCATAGTTCTTACGCAACTCAGCTTCAAAATACTTGAGTTCCATTTGCGTAGGAAGATGACCATTCCACAAGAGATAAATCACTTCCTCAAAAGACGCTTTATTTTCCATAAACTCAGAAATATCATATCCCGAATACGATAAATGATCATCGATAATAGATGAAATCCTAGTATTACAGGCAATCATATCCTTAAGTCCATTAATTTCAACTGTTGTCATATTAGGCTCCCTTCAATTTTTTTCTTACAACCATTGGCAAGATACCACCATTTTTATAGTAGCGAATATCAGCATCTGCATCAAAGCGTACCAAAGCTTTAAAAGTTTTGGTTTGTTCAGGTGTTGAAGCTGTAACGGTGATAACATCATGGACACCTGGATTTTCTGAAAGGTCAAAGCTAAAGGTCTCATGTCCTGTCAATCCAAGACTTTCAGCATTTTCTCCTTCCATAAATTGGACTGGTAAAATCCCCATCATAACGAGATTTGAACGGTGAATACGCTCAAAACTCTCAGCAAGCACTACTTTTACACCAAGAAGATTAGCACCTTTAGCCGCCCAGTCACGACTTGAGCCCATACCATAATCCTTACCGGCAATTACAAGCGTATCTTGATTAGCTTCTTTATATTTCATAGCAGCATCATATATAGGTAGAATGTCACCATCATATTTAGTATATCCACCAATTTTTCCATCTGCTAGCTCATTCTTGATACGAATATTAGCAAAGGTTCCTCGCATCATGACTTCATGATTTCCACGACGGCTACCATAAGAATTGAATTCTTGATAATCAACACCATTCTCAGTCAAATAACGAGCTGCTGGACTATTTCTGGCAATATTACCTGCCGGAGAAATATGGTCTGTTGTTACCGTATCTCCGAATTTAGCCAAAACCTTCAAATCTTTCAATGGTTTAATGCTCAAATCATCTCCTAAAGCATCAAAGTAAGGTGGATTTTGAATATAGGTAGACTTCTCATTCCATTATAATTTGGCTCTTTCAGTAGTAATGGCATTCCACTTCTCACTGTCTGAGAAGACACTAGCGTATTCGTCTCGGAAAAGTTGACGGGTTACGTATTTATCAACATAAGCTTCAATTTCATCACGTGATGGCATAATATCTTCTAGATAGGACGGCTCGCCCATTGTCGTCAAAACCTAAAGGCTCCTTTGTCAAATCAATATTAATGTTACCAGCCAAAGCGTAGGCAACAACCAATGGTGGGCTAGCTAAGAAATTTGCTTTTACGAGAGGATTAATACGCCCTTCAAAGTTACGATTTCCTGACAGAACGGCACTCGCTAGTAAGTCCGTGTCTACAATAGCTTTAGCTACCTCAGGACGTAGATCTCCCGAGTTACCAATACACGTCGTACAACCGTAACCTACCAAATTGAAGCCAAGCTTGTCTAAGTAGCTTTGCAAGCCTGAAGCTTTAAGATAACCAGTAACAACTTTAGAACCTGGTGCCAAAGATGTCTTCACCGTTGGAGATACCTTTAACCCTTTCTCAACTGCCTTTTTTAGCTAAAAGACCAGCCGCCATAAGAACGTAAGGATTTGAGGTATTGGTACATGATGTGATCGCTGCAATGGCCACATGCCCCGTTTGAATTGTTTCTGAATGATCCTCAAAATCAACTTTTGCCGTTTTTTCTAACTCCTTCTTGTCCAATCCAAAGCCACGCACACCTGCTTCTCGTACCACTGCATCCTGAAATTCTTGCTTAGCATCGGACAAGAGAATCAAATCCTGTGGACGTTTGGGACCCGAGATAGAAGGTTTAATGGTTGACAAATCAATTTCAACAACCTTAGTATACTGGCTTCTTTACTTGGGTCATAAAACAGATGATTGGCTTTTGTGTAGGCTTCAGTGACCTGGATATGTTCCTCATCACGATTAGTTAAACGCATGTAGTTAAGAGTCTCGTCATCAATAGGAAAATAACCACAGGTCGCTCCATATTCTGGTGCCATATTAGCGACTGTAGCACGGTCAGCTAGAGACAAACTCTTCAAGCCAGGTCCAAAGTACTCAACAAATTTACCAACCACATTTTCAGAACGAAGTACCTGAGTAATCTTGAGAGCCTAAATCTGTTGCTGTAGCAATTTTCAGGCAACTCTCCCGTCAGATGTACACCAATGACCTCTGGAATGGGAAATACGATGCTTCACCGAGCATAGCTGCTTCAGCTTCAATACCGCCAACACCCCAACCAAGAACCGCCAATACCATTAATCATAGTTGTATGACTATCAGTACCAAACATAGAGTCAGGATATAGGAGCCCATCATTTTCAATAATAACATCACTCAAAAATTCAATATTAACCTGATGAATAATCCCTGTAGCTGGTGG
>ENA-OQDT01001709-OQDT01001709.1-human-gut-metagenome-genome-assembly--contig:-NODE-1709-length-12363-cov-2.850196_pt1 | contig 12363 bp, 11 predicted proteins | sample MGYA00242786_ERZ504617 | MGnify/ENA primary metagenome ERZ504617 (study PRJEB26092, sample SAMD00036337) | human gut metagenome | host: Homo sapiens | study: EMG produced TPA metagenomics assembly of... | reverse complement strand
AGTAGCATCGGTATTATTTTTGAAGGCACTGATGCATCCGAGCAAGGGTCTGTTCAATACACTTCTTGCAGCCATCGGAATTTCCGGACCGAACTGGCTTGGAGATACAAGCCTGGCACTGTTTTCTGTGATTGCAGTTGATGTGTGGAAAGGTGTCAGCATTTCCACAGTTATCTTTATTGCAGGTATTACTTCGATTGATTCCAGCTATTATGAGGCTGCTTCCATTGACGGTGCAACCCGCTGGCAGACGATCCGAAACATTGTAATGCCTCTGGTTCGTTCTTCAACAAATACTATCATCACACTTTCCCTGATCGGCGGGCTTCGCTGCTTTGACCTGATCTGGGCTATGACAAAGGGTGGTCCTGGATTTGCAACTGACGTACTTGCATCGGTTGTTTACAAGCAGTACGCAGCAGGCTTCTTCGGTCTGTCTACAGCAGGAAACGTTATCATGTTTGCGGTAATTGCGATCATCGCATTCCCACTTCAGAAGTTCCTTAACAGCAGGGAGGTGTACAACTAAAATGAAAAAACAGAAAAGAATTACCTTATTAGGAGACATCCTCGGATGTGTTTTCGGTATTCTCATTTTTGCAGTACCGTTTCTCTTCATGCTGATCAATGCACTGAAGGACAGAAAAGAAGCAAATCTTCTGAGACTCTCCCTTCCGACGGAGTGGATGTGGAGCAACTTCAAAGAAGTATTTTCCGCAAACAATTATCAGATCATCACAGCATTTAAGAACAGTATCATCCTCACGATAGGCTCCCTGATCGTGCTGATCATTGTAGGCTCCATGGCAGGCTATGTTCTTCAGAGAAGATCTGACAGACCTGTAAAGATCGTGGATACACTTGTTATGACAGGCCTTATGATCCCTCCTGCGATCCTTCCTACCATCTGGGTTATGCAGGGACTTCATATTTATAAAACCATGTTTGGTATGATCATGGTTGAGACAGCACTTCAGATTCCATTTACCATTATGCTTTATAAGGGATTTATGAATACGATCCCGGTAGAGCTTGAAGAGGCCGGATATATTGACGGTTGTACGAGAAACAATCTGTTTGTAAAGATTATTTTCCCTCTTTTGAAACCGGTTACTTCCACAATCATTATCCTGAATGCGGTAACGATCTTCAATGACTTTACAAACCCGCTGTATTTCCTTCCCGGAAATGACAACGTAACAGTTCAGCTTACTCTTTACAACTTCATGGGAAGATATTCCAGTTCCTACAATCTGCTGTTTGCAGATGTACTGCTTATCACCATTCCGATGCTGATCCTCTTCCTGTTCTTCAACAAGAAGATTGTAGATGGTATGGTAGCCGGAGCTGTCAAAGGCTGATGCAAAACAGGTTACCAAATATGCAAGATCAGTTTTGTATGGTAAGATTTAAGATGCCGTGCAACTGGGAAAAACAGATACTCTGCTGTACAGGCGGGGTATCTGTTTATTACTATATACAGATGAAATGCGAGGTGTTCTTATGAAATTCCGTACAAAACTGATCTTAGGTTTTTCTGTTGTAATATTTTTTATATCAACAATTTTGGGGATAGTCTGCTATAACTATAATTTTAGAAGGCTGTTCAGAAAAAGCAGCGCAAATTTGAAATTATATTCCAGGCAGACTGCTTCTAGTGTTGATTTTACCATAGATTCCATGAAGCATGTGACAGACTATATCCTGTCGGACCAGGATATGCTCAATGCGATGAAAACGCTTCCGAAGTATTATGAAAACGGCAGTTTTAGTGTCGGCAGGACAATAGTGCACAATGACCTTTTGGATGCGTTGAATTCAGGACTTGCTATGTATTATATCAACAGAAATTTTTACAGAGTGATTATTTTTAATGAATTCGGAGATGTGGCATCCAGTACCAATACCGGTTCCAAGCTTACCAATAAGGCAAGAAATACATCCAACATCAAATGGCTGGATTCAGCAGACAGAATGCACGGTAAACCGATCCTGATAGCACCACATATGGATGGCTGGGGAATCCGGGAAAGCGAGGAAGTTTTTTCTCTGGCCAGAAAAGTACAGGGCGGAGATTTCGGATATATTGAAGTTCAGTATGCTACGGATGAACTGAAGGATATATTTGAGATTCCGGATTCCGATATTAAAGTTGTGGCGTTTCTTCCGGGAGGAGAAGTATTGTATCAGTCTGAGGGACTGACTGGCGATCTGGTAAGCTACATGAAGAAGCATCCGGAAGTAACAAAAATGGATTCCATTACCGTTTCTTCAGACACGAGCATGTGGGCATCGGCATCAGAAGTGTCCGATAATTACGGGATCCGGGTGGTTGCACTGGAGAAAAAGACGGAGATCGTTGCGGGCATGAAGGAAGCGGTGATGATCGCACTGGGAATGGCTGTCGGCTGTTTTGTGATCTCTATGGGAGTGGTGATCTTTATTGCAAGCAGGCTTTCCAAGCCACTTACTGCACTGAAGGATCAGATGGAAAATACCGGGCTCGAGAATCTGGATGCAGAGCTTGCAGTTCCGGATACAGATGATGAAGTGCAGGCAGTAGGAATCGCATACCAGAACCTGATGCGTCGACTGAACGAATCCATTGTAAAGGAAAAACGAATGTCTCTTCTGCAGCTTCAGGCTCAGTTTGATACCCTTCAGGCTCAGGTTAATCCGCATTTTCTCTATAATGTACTGAATGTGATATCGAGCAGAGGCATTATGGACGGTGATGAGGAAATCTGTGAGATATGCGGCTGTCTGGCAGCCATGCTCCGATATTCCACAAACACAAAGGAGAGATACGCAACGGTAGAAAAAGAGCTGGAGTATCTTGAACGTTATATTTTTCTGCTGAAATCCAGGTATGAGCATCGCCTGGAAGTGGAAGTAGACTGTGAGGAATCCGTAAAACATGAACAGCTTCCCAAGATTGTGCTGCAGCAGCTGGTGGAGAACAGCATACAGCATGGATATAATAACAGCAAAAATATCATGAAAATTTATGTACGTGGCTGGCGGGATGAAACCGGCTGGTACTTTGAAGTACGGGATAACGGACAGGGTGCCACAGATGAAGTATGTGAAGAGTTAAAACAAAAAATGAAAAAAATCCGGAAAAAGATCATGTCCAGAGGAAGCAGCATAGAGATGGAAATCGGAGGTATGGGACTGGCGAATACCTATGCCAGAATGTTCCTTCTGTACAATGGAAGAGCAGTATTCCGGATACGAAACCTTGAAGAAGGATTAAGCGTCATCATAGGAGTATCGGAAAAGGAGGTCGAAGCCGATGTATCAGGTGATGGTTGTTGATGATGAGCCGATGGCCGCCAGTCTGATCGTCAACATTATAAAACAGAAATACAACAAGTTCGAGATTATGGGAACTGCCTATAACGGTGAAGAAGCACTGGAGCTGATACAGGAAAAAGGAGAACCGGATATTTTGATCACAGATATCCAGATGCCGGTAATGAACGGATTGAAGCTTGTGGAAGAAACAAAAAAGCAATATCCCAATGTGATCAGTGTGATCGTCAGTGGATATCAGGAATTTGAGTATGCAAAACAGGCAATTGCTTTTGGGGTGTGTGATTATATCCTGAAACCGATCGTGCCCTCGGAATTTTCCAAACTGATCACCAGGATAGAAGAAAAGCTGAAACAAAAATATTATAAAGAACGAAATACACTGATACACAAGATGGTAAATGAAATTCCTGTGGATGAAAAAACACTTCGGAGATATTTTCAGTCAGAATGTTATTACGGGGCCATTGTAAGACTGAACGGACTTCCCAGTCGTTACGGGGAACGGGGGAAAAAGGAAGTCTTTTCAGACATCAATGAGATGATGATCGCATATGGACGTGACACTCAGGAGACACTGTATCTCTGTCCGGGAGAACTGGTCAATGATGAGGATTATGAACAGATGATCAGGAGACGTATTGGAAAAGAACAGCCGGAAGCTGCATATGTGACGTCTGTGATCCGGCGGAGATCAGTTCCGGCAGCACAGATCGGAGAAATGATGCGAGAGCTTTACCGGAAGCTGGATTCTTCTATTATCCTTGGAAAAAAACTCAGACATTGCTCCTGGAGGAAACCGCATCGCAGGTTCAAGCTGGAAGACCGGGAAAGGATTACGAATATCTGGAAGAGCTGGAATATCTGGCTGGCAAACAGAAGTACGACCGGCTTCAGAAGGAAGTAGAATCACTGATCAGCAGGTGGGTGAAGGAGGAACATCCTCAACTGTGGATCGAAGGACGTGTGCGGCAGATAGGCTATCTGCTTCAGCGTTATGATGCAGGAAACCGGGATTACCGGGAGTCAGAATTTCTTATGGATGATATTTTTTTGCCACTGCAGAAAAATGTGGAACAGCTTTGCAACGGGATTTCCGATATCTTTTTTTAAGGATATAAAGGAAGATCTGGCATCCACGCAGAAAACAGATACCGAAGAATATTTTGAGAGTGTGAAAGAATACATCCGAAAACACATGGCGGAACAGCTGTCTCTGCACAGTGTGAGCAAAGCAGTGGGAGTTTCCCAGACATATTTAAGCAGACTTTTCAGAAGGTATGAGGATGCATCTTTTAATACTTATCTGACAGCACTTCGCATGGAGAAGGCAAAGCTTCTTCTTCAGCGTGAAGAGAAGATGTATGTGAAAGATGTTGCGGAAAAGGTGGGATACAAAGATCAGTTTTATTTCAGTCGTATTTTTTATTCCTATACAGGAGTGAGGCCGTCAGAATATGTTGAGAAAGAAAATCATGGGATGATATAACAAAAATAATATTAATCTAAAATGGAGGGTTAAGGTATGCTGTATCATAATGGGGAAAAGCTTACAAAAGAGAAATTTCAGGATCCGGGAAGCGAGTACAGAGCGGCTCCGTTCTGGGCATGGAACTGTAAGATGACAGAAGAGGAGATCGACAATACTCTGGATGCTCTGAAGGCAATGGGAATGGGCGGCGGACATATCCACTGCCGCACAGGAATGGATAATCCTTACATGGGCGAAGAGTTTCTGGATCTGGTAAAATATTCCTGGAAAAAAAGCCTGGAAAAAAATATGCTGACCTGGCTGTATGATGAAGACCGCTGGCCATCCGGAGCAGGCGGCGGACTGGTAACAAGAGACCACAAATACAGGATCCGTTTTCTGCTTTTCACTCCGGAGTGCCAGGATGGAAAAGAGATTGAAAACAGCGAACTTCGTTCTTCCGGACAGGCGATCCGAAGCAATGAGCGTACATTCCTTGGAAGATATCAGGTACGGCTGGAGGATGGTTACCTTACAGAGTATGAAAAGATCGATGAGGATGCACCGCTGAAGGAGGGATTTCAGGAATGGTTTGCCTACCTTGAGGTGTCCGGTGATAATCCATGGTTTAACAATGAGGCGTATCTGAACACACTGGATAAAGAGGCAGTGGAGCGTTTTATCCAGGTAACCCACGAGAAGTATTATGAAAATCTGGGAGAGGAGTTTGGGAAAACCATTCCTGCCATCTTTACAGATGAGCCGCAGTTTTCCCATAAACAGTGCCTGGATTTTGCAGATGAGCGGATGGATGTGACCATTCCATATACCGATGATCTGGAAGAAACTTTCCGTGATGCATATGGACATAGCCTTCTTAAGCATCTTCCGGAACTGTTCTGGGAACTTCCGGGAGATGCAGTTTCCAGAATCCGTTATGAGTATCATGACCACATTGCGGAGCGTTTTGCAGAGGCTTTTGCGGATACTGTGGGAGGCTGGTGTAAGGAACATGGCATTGCCCTGACCGGACATATGATGGAGGAGCCGACTCTGGAAACACAGACAGCGGCCCTGGGAGAAGCCATGCGTTCCTATCGTTCCTTTGAGATCCCGGGAATTGATATGCTCTGTGACAGAAGAGAATTTTCTACTGCAAAGCAGGCAGAAAGTGCTGTGCACCAGTTTGGAAGAGAGGGAATGACAAGTGAACTTTATGGTGTTACAAACTGGGATTTTGATTTCCGGGGCCATAAGCTTCAGGGGGACTGGCAGGCAGCTCTTGGAGTAACGGTCCGTGTGCCGCATCTGACCTGGACCTCCATGGCAGGTGAGGCAAAACGTGATTATCCGGCTTCTATCAGCTACCAGTCACCGTGGTATAAAGAATATCCTCTTGTGGAGAATTATTTTGCAAGAGTCAATACAGCTCTCACAAGAGGCGTTCCGCATGTGAAGCTGGCAGTGATCCATCCGGTAGAGTCTTACTGGCTTTTCTGGGGACCGAAGGAGCAGACAGCACCAATCCGTGAGGAGATGGATGAAAACTTTATCCATATGATCGAATGGCTGCTTTATGGTACCGTTGATTTTGATTTTATTTCAGAGTCTCTGCTTCCGGATCTGAATCAGGGACAGGAAGAGGAAAAACTTCTGAAGGTGGGAGTAATGAAATATGATACAGTTCTCGTACCGAACTGCCTGACACTTCGAAGCTCTACCTTGGAGATTCTTGAGAAATTTAAGGAAAGAGGCGGCCGGGTGATCTTTGCAGGACAGCTTCCGAAATATGCAGACGCCCGTCCGTCAGACAGAGGTGCGAAGCTGGCAGAGAAGTGTGAGATTGTGTCATTCAGTAAGTACCGTCTGCTGGAGGCTGTGAAAGAGGCAAGAGATATCGAGGTACTTGAGGATGACGGTAAACCAGCTACAAACTTGATCTACCAGATGAGAGAAGAGGGAGAAAACCGCTGGCTGTTCCTGTGTCATGTAAACCGTACAGAGAAGGTCTCCGATGCCTGTATCGTGATCAATGAACTGCAAGAGCGTAAGAAAAATCAGGATCTTCCAAGAGAAGAAAAACTCCGCATCCGTATCCGTGGATCCTGGAAGATGACAGGTATATGATGCCATGACAGGTGAAATTTATCCGGTGAAAGCAGAGTACCATAAAGGGGACACTGTTCTGGAACAAGCATGTTTGATCACGACAGTCTTCTTCTCTGGCTGGAGCCGGCTGGCACAGCATCCATGGTATCAGAAGAATTGCTTTCTGAAACAGATAATGCTGAGAATACTGAGAATGATTCTGCGAGTGAGGAGAAGAAATGTAGCTTCCAGCTGGATATTTCCGATCAGGTGGAGATTGTTCGCAGTGAGCCGAATGTAAGTATTCTGGATCTGGCTGAATATGCGTTTGACGGTGGGGAGTGGCAGCCGGAGGAAGAGATTCTCCGCATTGACAATTTGTTCCGTGAGAAACTGGGATATCCGCTCCGCATGGAGGCTTTTGCACAGCCGTGGACCAATGACAGAGAGGAAGGCTTTGAACATACTTTGTCCCTGCGATTCCATATTCATACAGAGGTTCTGTTGGAAGGGATTTTCCTTGCCATGGAAAATGACGAGAAAACCAGAATATTCCTGGATGAGAAAGTAGTGGAAAACCGTGCAGAGGGATGGTATACAGATCACTGTATCCGCAAAGTGCCGCTTCCGAAGATGGAATCCGGAGAGCATGAACTGGTTGTGAAGATCCCTTACAATTCCAAAGTGAATATCGAAGCAATGTTCCTGCTGGGAGAGTTTTCCGTGAAAGTTGTGGGAAGAGACCAGGTGCTGGATGCGGTGAGCCACAAGGCAGCCTTCAGTGACCTTACCGTTCAGGGGTATCCGTTCTATGGTGGAAATGTGACATATAAAATTCCATTTATCAGCAAAGGCGGAGAAGTAAATGTACGGGCAAATCTGTTCCGCGCACCGGTTATGAAGGCTTCTGTGGATGGAAAAGAAGCGGGGTATATTGCATTTTCTCCTTATGAGGTATCTCTTGGTGAACTGCCGTCAGGAGAGCATCTCCTGGAGCTGACTGTATTTGGAAACAGGGTGAATACATTTGGAACCTTACACAACTGTGACCAGAAAGAAGACTGGTATGGACCAAATGCATGGAGGACAACCGGTGACCTCTGGTACCTATGAGTATCAGATAAAACCGTCAGGCCTTCTGAAAGCGCCGGTTTTTTGTAGAGAAAAATTAAGGCTTGTAATTATAAAAAGAGCGCGTTATATGAACCATAAAAAAGAAAATTTCTTCGGGGCAGGGTGTGATTCCCTACCGGCGGTATAGTCCGCGACCCGCTTTGGCGGCTGATCTGGTGAGATTCCGGAACCGACAGTAAAGTCTGGATGAGAGAAGAACGCGCAGTATTTGAAGAACGTGCTCAGTGCCCCGGGAAGAAGCTCCCGGGGCTTTTTATGTGAAGAAATTTTTTTTCGCATAAAGATTTCTTGTAGAAATTTTCTTTGAATATTTCTGAAGAAGGAGAGAGAGTTATGAGTGAACAGATATTACAGAGAGGAAATGCCGTGGAAAGAAGCAGAACAAGAACCATCGCGCAGGTAGCCATGCTTGGTGCTGTGGCAGGAGTATTGATGAATCTTGAGTTTCCGATTCCTTTTCTTGCACCGTCTTTTTATCAGCTTGATTTTTCCGAGGTACCGGTTATGGTAGGAACTTTTGCCATGGGACCTGTGGCAGGTATTCTGATCGAGCTTGTGAAGATTCTTGTACATCTTGTGACCAAGGGAACTATGACAGCCGGTGTTGGTGATGTTGCCAACTTCCTGTTTGGATGTGCCTATGTGGTACCGGCCGGCCTGATCTATCGTTTCCATCACAAAAAAAGCAGAGTACATGCAGTTGCAGGTATGGCAGTGGGCACTGTTCTGACAGCGATCCTTGCATGTTTCATCAATGCTTTTGTACTGCTTCCGGCTTACGGTAAGGCTTTTGGAATGCCGATCGAGACCTTTATCCAGATGGGAAGCGCAGTACACAGTTCCGTAAACGGACTGCTTACCTTTGCACTGCTGATCATTGTACCGTTTAATATCTTTAAATATGCACTGACATCTCTGATCGTGTTTGTAATTTATAAGAAGATCCGTGTTGTACTGAAGGGTGACTGATCATAAGCAGTTGCCGGAGGATGAAGAAAAGATCAGAAATTGGTGGTTTCAGATAAATATCTGAGAATGTGAGAAATGCCATGTAATATATTGCCGATGGGCAGTAAATTACATGGCATTTTTTATGTCAGGCGTTTGTTCAGCAGCTTTCATGACTCCGAGCTCACGTCTGGCAAAAACAACGGCCAGTACAAATGCAGAGGTATCTGCAATTGGTCCTGCGTACATGACGCCATCGATTCCGAAGAAAATCGGGAAAATGACGATCAGTGGCAGCAGGAAGAGCACCTGTCTTGTGAGGGACATGATCACACCAAGCCTGGCTTTTCCAATGGATGTAAAAAAGCCGGCGGACATAGGCTGGATTCCGTTGGCAAAGGTCATCAGCATGAAGATGCGGAGATATTTTTCTGCAAAATGAAAGTACAGGTCGCTGCCGTTTCCGAAGATGCCTACGATCTGATGTGGGAAGAACTGGAAGCAGATAAAAAATATGGTTGCGATCACAGTACATAAGATTACGGAATAGCGGTATGTCTGGCGCACGCGGCTGTATTTTTCGGCACCGTAATTAAAGCCCCAGATGGGCTGGGAGCCCTGGGAGATTCCGATGCAGATGGCCATAAATACCTGGTTGACTTTGGAAATGATTCCTGCACAGGCGATCGGAATATCACTCCCGTAGGCTGAGAGTGCCCCGTAATGGCGAAGTGTATTGTTCATGACGATCTGCACTGCAGCAATGGCAACCTGATTGATACAGGATGCCATTCCCAGAGAAAAAATGGCAGACAGATTGCGTGCCTTAGGAATCAGCATGGAGCGGTCCAGGTACATTTTCCGAAGTCTGGAAAAATAAAAAATGATCAGAAGTCCGGATACGACCTGCCCGATCACGGTTGCCCAGGCTGCACCTTTGATGCCCCAGCCGAATCCAAAGATGAAAAGTGGGTCCAGGATGGTGTTGATGACAGCACCAGCCAGGATACAGGTCATGGAATAGGTGGGACTCCTGTCTGCACGGACCAGGTGATTGCCGCCTGTGCTTAAAACGTAAAAGGGAAGTCCAATGGCGGTGATCCCCATGTAATCAATGGCATAGGGCATGACGTCCGGATGTTCCGCCGAAAAAATGAAGCAGTGGCTTCAGGAACAGAGGACGATGACAGAGAGTATCGTACCGGAGATTATCAGCGAGGAAAGTCCGGTTCCTGCGATGGAGCTGGCTTTTTTTTCGTTTCCTGCGCCCATTTCCAGGTTGTAATTGGAGGCACTGCCGATTCCCAGGAGCAGTGCAGCAGCAGTAGAGATAATGGTTACGGGAAATGCGATATTTGTGGCGGCGTTTCCAAGCATTCCTACGCCCTGGCCGATAAAGATCTGGTCAACGATATTGTACAGAGCGCTGACCAGCATGCTGATGATGGCGGGAATGGCGAATTTGGTGATCAGGCTGCCTACAGGGGCGGTTCCCAGAGGGTTTTCGGTCTGGGCAGAGGTGGTCTGGTTTTTCAATGTTTTTCCTTCTTTCTTGTCTACAGTAGCTGTTTGGTAATGTAATAAGTAATTTTTATAGTAGGGTATTTATTATAGCACTATTGTGAAGTGAGTGTAAGTATAAAAAATTGACCTTTGGTTTTGGATGGGATAAAATGTTTTTAGAAAAAATTTTCGGGAAGGAGCTTTTCAGATGGGTAAGATCAACAGTGTGAAAAAACTTACAGATAATAAGTTCGTGAATCTTTATGGGGTGGATGCGACCAGTGTACATGATACGCCGGTTTCTTATTTTGTGGCTTCCAGGGCGAAGTGTGTGGAGGATTTGAAGCTTTCTACGGGGGAGAATCATCCGGACGGGGTGATCATTTACAGTATTTATGGAGAGCAGAGGGATAAGGTTGTGCTGATCCGTCAGTATCGGTATACGATCGGCGGGTATATTATGAGTTTCCGGCGGGACTTGTGGAGCCTGGGAGGATTTCCATGAGGGTGCTGTGCGGGAGATGTTTGAGGAGACCGGGTTGAAGCTGGAGCCGATCAAGGTTGCGGAGGCTTTTGAGAAGCCGTATTTTACGACGATTGGGATGACGGATGAATCTTGTGCTACGGTTTATGGGTATGCCAGTGGTGAGGTTAGTGCGGCTGCTCAGGAGGATAGTGAAGAGATTGAAGTTGTTATTGCTGACAGAGATGAAGTGCGAAGAATTTTGAAGGAGGAGAGGGTTGCTATTTATGTGTGCTTATATGTTGATGCACTTTTTGAAGGATGAGGAGCCGTTGGTTCCTTGGGGAGATTTAAATGATGGAAGGGGACGCCAGCGAGGGGCTTCTTTCCAGACTGGGGCTTCGTCGGGGGGCTGGCTTCTAAGGTGCCGGAAATTCTGCTAAAAAGCGCTTCAAATAATCTCGAACTCGCGTCTGAAGCCGCTCAAACAGCGAGATTTTTTGAAGCAACGCAGATTTCCGCCACCTAAGAATCAGCTCCCCTCCTGCAGAGTCAGTCTGGAAAGAAGCCCCTCACTGGCTGTGCGTTGGCCGTGAGACGTGTTAAATCTCGTGGGGAGTGTTGATAGTGTGGTGGCATGACGGGAGTTGGATGAGCCGTCAGCGCTGCGCTGGATGGCAGGGAGGAAAGGCTGAGCTTCCTTGTGGCATGACGGGAGTTGGATGAGCCGTCAGCGCTGCGCTGGACGGCTGGGAGGAAAGGCTGAGTTTCCTTGTGGCATGACGAGAGGAGTGGCCATCGGCGCTGCGCTGGATGGCTGGGGAATCTGCGGTTGCGGATTCCCCGTTTTGATCAGAGCTCTGTGAGTTTTCCCAGGTCTTTGTTGTATTTGCAGTATTTGCCGTTTTCGGAGATAAATGGCTGGTAGGTGTCGGTCCGGTTGTCTTTGACGTAGACGATTCCGGTGGCGATCATTTCTACCAGGGAGAAGCGCTTGCTTAAGCTTGAGATCCAGCGGTAGGTTTTTTCGTTGCCGGAGTCTGCCATGAGAAGGTTGTAGCCGCCAGGACAGGCCTCCAGTGAGAAATATACTTTCTGGGACCGGATGGAGGTGTTGAAGACTTGGCCGGTGATGTAGGTGGAGAAGTTGGTTTCTACAAATTGGCGGAAGGTGTAGAGATCGTAGATCACGCCGGTGGTCTCATCTTTGATCTTGTCGCCGCGTTCGATGCGGGCTTTCAGGAGTTTGAGGACTTCGATGGTCCAATTGATGAAGGAGATGCTGCTGTAGGTCATGCTTTCCTGAAGCTTGTCGACCAGCTGTTTTGACAGAATGTTGGATTTTGATGCTTCATTAAAAAGTTCTTCGTTCATAATGTTCCCTCCAGTGTTGAATTTTATATGGGTTTCGCTCTTTTTTTGTATCTTTTATTATAAGTCT
>ENA-OQDT01001708-OQDT01001708.1-human-gut-metagenome-genome-assembly--contig:-NODE-1708-length-12364-cov-5.255618_pt1 | contig 12364 bp, 7 predicted proteins | sample MGYA00242786_ERZ504617 | MGnify/ENA primary metagenome ERZ504617 (study PRJEB26092, sample SAMD00036337) | human gut metagenome | host: Homo sapiens | study: EMG produced TPA metagenomics assembly of... | reverse complement strand
ACTGAAAGTTTATCTCCGATAGCCACAATACAAACATCAAAGTTCCCAACACCAAGCGAACTTAAAAAATCCTCATTAGTCGCATCCCCAATCTGAGCGTTTGGTTACAAAGGGAAGTACAGCATCAACTCGAGTATCTTTCTTTTATCTACCGCCATTCACCTGATGATGCAATTCATCTAATTTTTATAGCAATATGCCGTCCGAATCTTCCCAGACCGATAAGTAATATTGATTTCATTTTTTTATTCTCCTTAACCTACTGTAATTTTTTTCCTGAGGATATTTTTGAACCGTTAGGCCTTTTTTTCAGAAATGGTAGCAAAAATCAAGGTCAATCCTCCCACTCTGCCAAAAAACATCAGGCAAATCAAGATTATATGGGAAAAAAGCCCCAGGTCAGGAGTTATTCCCAGCGATAACCCTACCGTCCCAATTGCCGACGCCGTCTCAAACAAAGCGGCCATAAGTGGAATATCTTCTGTGCTGCTAATTACCATTCCTCCGACAAGGAATAAAACGATATACATTAAAAAAATCGTAGCTGCATTTCTGATAGATGCCATCCGGAATTTGTCTGCCGAAAAAATGAGTGTGTTCTTTTTTTCTAAATACAGATAATGCCGATGAAACTAGAACTGCAAGAGTTGTCGTTTTCATTCCACCTGCAGTGGAACCGGGCGAGCCACCGATGAGCATCAGCATAATGATAAGCATTTGCCCAACTTCACTGAGTAAAGTCAAATCTGCCGTATTGAATCCTGCTGTTCTCGGCGTAACGGATTGAAACAAAGAAACCCATACTCTTTCTGTAAGAGGCACATTTGAAAACTCAAAATAAAAAAAGTAAAGAGCCGGTAAGAATATCAATATTCCTGTTACCATAAAAATCACCTTGCTTTGCATCCGGTATTTTTTTAAATGCCATTTATGATTCTTTATATCCTCCCAGGTAAGGAATCCAATACCTCCTGCAATAATCAGCATCATAATTACAAGATTTACAATCGGCTGTACAGAATAAGAGGTCAACGAGGAAAAAGGGGTTCTTATACCGATTAGATCAAATCCTGCATTGCAAAAAGCAGAAATAGAATGGAACAGTGAATACCATATTCCTTTCCAAAGCCCAAAATCCCTGCAAAAAACAGGGGCTAAAAGAACCGCACCAATGATTTCGATAAGAATAGTAGTCCGAATAATAAATTGCGTTCTCCGTACAATACCACCCACCGTTGGAGCCGAAATTGCCTCTTGCATAGTACTTCGCTGCATCAACCCGATTTTGCGTCCGGAAACAACAGCAATCGCAATAGCAATCGTAATAATTCCCATACCTCCGATTTGAATCAGCAATAAAATAACTCCTTGACCAAATAAAGACCAGTAGGTTGCCGTATCCTTAATAACCAGTCCCGTCACACAAACCGCAGAAGTTGCGGTAAACAAAGCATCCAAAAAGGATGTACTCTGACCGCTTTTTGTAGCAATCGGCAGCATCAAAAGCAGACTGCCTAAGAGGATCACGGATAAAAACCCTAAACTAATCACTTGAAATGATGTTATATGTCGATGTCTTGATCTTTTTGTCTGTTGCATAACTATATCCCCATAATCTTAATTTCTTTTTTATATTTCCTTTATTCTATCTTTATTTGTATTAAATGGGCGTAAGTAAGTTTGTTTTGAAATTAAGATTGTATAAAGATGAGCAGAAGTCTGAAATCTTTTGCTCATCTTTTGAGAGTATTTCTTTCCACCTTAAATGGATGTCCTGCAAATCTATGAAGCTCGTCCAATTTCATCAGTACAATGCCTGCACCCGGCTCGTTGCTCTTTAATGAACACATTTCTTTTTTTCTTGCCTTTTTTTATCTGCTCCTTTGATTTTGAGTAAAAGAAAAGGACACTCATCTTTCAGAAACTCTGAAAACAAGCGCCCTTTCGGTTCTTTTCTATGCTATTGAATAAAAAATGTTAATTCCATCCGAATGTGTTTCCTCATACCCGATGTAGACAACACACGACTTCGCAATGATAAGTTCCCGGGAATAAATCCACCCCGCTGATCTTCTCCACTTTATATCCACGTCCCTGTATCATCTCCAGATCCCGTGCCAAACTGGTCGGTTTACATGCAATATATACCAGACGTTCCACTCCGAAATTCAGGATCTTCATAAGTGCCTTCGGATTCACACCGTCTCTCGGTGGATCGAGCATGATCAGATCCGGAACTTCCCCCAGTTCATCAATGACTTTCAATACATCCCCGGCCCAGAATGTACAATTGTCCAGATTATTTAACTTCGCATTTTCTTTTGCTGCTTCTACCGCTTCTTCTACAATCTCCACACCAACCACTTTCTTCGCAACCGGCGCAAGGATCTGTGCGATCGTTCCTGTTCCGCTGTACAGATCGAAGACAACTTTTTCATTCGTATCTCCGATGTATTCTCTGGCTGTCTCATACAAGACTTCCGCTCCCAGCGAATTAGTCTGGAAGAATGAGAATGGTGTGATCTTGAATTTTAATCCAAGTAATTCCTCGTAGAAATAGTCCTGTCCGAACAGGACTTCTGTTCCTTCGTCTTTTACGACATCTGCAAGGCTGTCGTTCTTTGTATGCAGGATTCCGACCAATGTTCCATCAAAGTTCATTGCTGTCATCTTTGCTAACCATGCAGCCTTGAATGTCTGGATTTTTTTCATTGCCTCTGCCGGGTCAACTCCGAGTTCTGCCGTATCGGATGCTGTGACCAGATCCACCAGGATTTCTCCTGTCTTTACTGCTTTTCTTACCAGCAGGTGGCGGAAATATCCAACATGGCGCATACGGTGATAATATGGAAGTCCCGATTCTCCCGCACATTCCAGTGTACATGCCAGAATCTTTCTGTAATCCTCATCTACGATCTGACAATCTGTCACATTTACAATATCATGAAAACTTCCGCGTTTATGCATTCCAAGTGCCAGTGGTCCGTCTTTGTATTCATCTCCGAATGAAAATTCCATCTTGTTGCGGTATTCGGTTCTGACAGGACTTGGTTTGATGCCTTCCCAGATATACTCCCCGTCTACCGCTTCATCCATCATTTTTTTCACCTGCTCATTCTTCATGGCAAGCTGCTCTTCATACGGAAGATTCTGATAAGTACAGCCTCCGCACTGTCCGAAATGTGGACAGGCTGACGGAATCTCGCTGGCTGACGGTTCCAGTACTTCCAGAAGACGCCCTTCTGCCTTTCCTTTTCTGATCTTATTGACAGAAAACCTTACCTTCTGTCCCGGCACGCCATTCTTTACGACTACCCATCTGTCTTCTTCCGGCAGATAAATGCGCCCTTTATTTGGAAATTCTACGGATTCTATAATTCCTTCGTATACCTGTCCTTTTTTCATATCTATCCTTTCTGTCATAGCTTTTGTCTATTGCAATTTATTTCATTATCTTTACTATTTCTGGTTCTGTCTCTTGTTCCGCTTTTCTATCCTTTATATACTGCTTTCAGGATTGTCCCTTCCTGTTCCACTTTCACATGTTTCAGACTTTTCACATACTGATTGAACTGGGAATATCCATAATCGCGGATCTTAAAGTCTTTGTATTTTTCATACATTTTATTTCCCAGTGTACTGAGTTCTACTCCGGATCTTCCCGACTTTTTCACAATCTGTACGACGTAGCTGTCGATATTTTCCTTCAGATCCTGATCCTCTCTTAAAGTAACCGACACAATATTTCCATGTTTTACCATCTGGATTCTTGTGAATTCCTCCAGAAACTTGGACAGCATATTATACCCGTAGCTCCGCACATCAAAGTCCGGGTAAAGACTGACCAGACGGCTTCCTACTTCACCGAGTCCGGTTGGCTTATTGATATCCTGATTCTCAATGATCATCTTAATGATCGCATCTTCAATCTTCTCTTTACTTCGTCTGTCATGTGTTGTCTCGCTCTTCGATGTTCCCGGATTCTGCTCGCTCATCAGATTTTCCAGAATCGTAAACTTATCACACGCTTTCCTGAATGGCTCCGGAGTCTTATTTTCTCCCATGCCAATAACCATCTTTCCGCTCTCTCTAAGACGGCTGACGAGTCTTGTAAAGTCGCTGTCACTGGATACAATGCAAAATCCATCCACATCATTCGTATACAGGATATCCATCGCATCAATGATCATAGCTGAATCGGTAGAATTCTTTCCTTGTGTATAACTAAACTGCTGGATCGGCGTGATCGAGTTTGTCAGAAGTTCATCTTTCCAGCTTGAATGCTGCGTGCTCGTCCAGTCTCCGTATATTCTTTTATATGTAATGATCCCATATTTTGACAATTCTGTCAGGATCGGCTTGATGTATTTTGCTGATACATTATCTGCATCAATCAGTAGTGCATAACACTGTTCCTGCATACCTTCTCTCTCTTCTTTCTATAAATATTACTGAATTTTCCATGCGGACGCATTTGAGATTGCAAAAGAAAAGCAGGCCAGTCGCCTTTCTTTTACCAGATCGGTTTCTAACCTGCCTCTTTCTTCACTTATTCATCCGCCCGGTTCTTATACCTGATCGTCATCATCGAAAAAGTCATCGTCGAAATCATCGTCATCAAAATCATCCTCGAAGTCTTCCAGGTAATCCGGGGTAAAGAAGCAATATACTGCATAAGCGATTCCTGCAACTGCAGCTACAGCTCCGACTACTGCCAGAATCCAGAGTACGGTCTTGCCGTGTTTGTCCTCTTCTTTTTTATTCATCAGTTCGCTAAGCTTGGATGCTGCAATAATATCTTCTACTTTACTCATGCTCCCACGTCCTTTCCTCTGCTCTTTCGGCAAATCATTCTTTACTTATTATAACACTTTACGTAGTGTATGACTACTTATTTTTCAGATTTTTCTCCTGTATCCCGGATAGATTCCGGATTATTATACTTTCTGAAGTCTTGCAAATGTGGCAAACATCTTCTTCGTTCCGGGTCCGTCGAAGTGAACTGTTACTTCATAATCACGTCCGCCTTCAATGATTGCAGTTACCGTTCCTTCTCCGAATTTGATATGTCTGACACGGTCTCCCACTCCGTAAGGAAGCTTCCCGCCTTTTGGTGTCCCGAACTGCTGTACCGGCTTTGGTGCGGTAAATGCCTTCGTCTTAAATGTTTCTTTCGCCTGCATGAAAGAGGTCTTCACCCTTACCTGCTCACTTTCTTCTTTCTTCTCTTTTTTTGCTGATGGTCCTGTCTCCAGAAGTTCCAATGGGATTTCTTTTAAGAAACGGGACATCTTCTTATACTGTGTCTCCCCATGTACCATACGTTTTCTTGCACAGGTCAGTGTCAGATCTTTCTCTGCTCTTGTGATTCCTACATAACATAATCGTCTTTCTTCTTCCAGTTCTGCCGGGTCGTCTGCAGTAATCGTCATATAGCTCGGAAACAGTCCGTCTTCCATTCCTGCCAGATATACATGCGGGAATTCCAGACCTTTTGCACTATGTAATGTCATCAATACGACATAATCCGTACTTTCATCCAGACTGTCGATATCTGCTACCAAAGCTACATCCTCAAGAAATCCTCCAAGTGTCGGTGTTTCATTCTGTAGCGCACAGCTTTCTTCATAAGCAGCGATCTTATTGCGGAGTTCGTCTATATTTTCAATTCTTGATGTTGCCTCTTCACTCTCACATTCGTGGATCAGCGCATCGATATAACCAGTTTCTTTGATAACTTCCTCCAACAGTTCCAATACACTCATGTCTTCTGTATCATTCTTAAAATGCTCGATCATTGCAACGAACGATTCCAGTTTTGCCTGTCCTCTTCCGATGTTCGGGATCAGGTCTACGGCACGAAGTGCATCATAGAAGCTGCATTCTCTGGTTGATGCATATTCCTGCACACGGTTGATACTGGTCAGTCCGATACCTCGTTTTGGAACATTTACAATACGTCTGACAGCCAGATCATCTCTTCCGTTATCAATCGTCTTCAGATACGCAAGAAGATCCTTGATCTCGCGTCTCGCATAGAAGTTCACACCACCGATGACTTTATATGGAATACTGTCACGGACAAAACGTTCCTCGAACATACGGGACTGTGCATTGGTACGGTAAAGAACTGCATTATCTTTGTAGCTGCAGAGTTCTTTATTGACATGACGTCTGATGTCACCGACTACATATTCTGCCTCTTCATAAGCAGAATCAAACTGACGTAACTGGATCATATCTCCATCTTCATTCTCGGTCCAGAGCGTCTTGTCTTTTCTTCCCTGATTGTTCCGGATCACGGCATTGGCTGCATTCAGGATATTGCCGGTAGAACGGTAATTCTGCTCCAGCTTGATCACTTTAGTATCATCAAACACATGTTCAAAATCCAGGATGTTCTTAATATTCGCGCCGCGGAACTTATATATGGACTGGTCATCGTCTCCAACCACACACAGATTACGGTACTTGGATGCCAGCAGACGGATCAGTTCGAACTGTACTGTATTTGTATCCTGATACTCATCTACCATGATATAACGGAAACGCTCCTGATAATATTCCAGTACATCTTTCTGTGTCTGGAAAAGCTGCACGGTCTTAAACAACAGATCATCAAAATCCAATGCATTATTTGATCGGAGCTGTTTTTCATATTCTTCATATACTTCTGCAAATTTTTTTCCGGCTGTAATCCCCTTCCGCACGCATACGGTATTCCTGTGGTGTCACCAGTTCATCTTTTGCTTTAGATATCTCTGAAAGCAATGCCCTTTCCCGGAACATCTTCGTATCTACCTGCAGAAGCTTACAGACCTCACGCATCAGTGTCTTTTGATCGTCACTGTCGTAGATTGTAAAGTTGGTATCATATCCGAGCAGATCGATATGGCGTCTTAAGATACGCACGCACATGGAATGGAAGGTGCTTACCCATATACTCTCTGATCCGTATCCAACCAATTTGTCGACACGTTCCCTCATCTCTCCGGCTGCTTTATTCGTAAATGTAATTGCAAGGATATTCCATGGATTCACCTGCTGCTCTTCAATTAAGTAAGCAATTCTGTGTGTCAGAACCCTTGTCTTTCCGGATCCTGCTCCTGCAAGGATCAGAAGTGGTCCTTCTGTATGGAACACTGCTTCTCTTTGTTGTTCATTTAATGTATCGTATATACTCAATCTTATGGTTTCCTTTCTTTCCGGTTTTTATTCTTCTTTTTTCTTTCCGGCCTGTTCTGCTTTCGTCATGGATTCATGCTCTCTTTTTATTTCGCTATAAAGAGCCGTTGATGTCCAGTTCTGATTCTTTGCAGTAACGATTGCCTTCAGCGGAACCTGTACTTTTTCTTTTTTCATCTGGAATAATAGCTTATCCAATATCCGATTGTCTGCCAGCAGCATGACAAGCATCTCTTCTTCAAAGTCTGTGATTTCTTCATTTTTTTCATTGTCTGTCCCGGAAGTTTCCTCCCTTGATGCCTCTTCCGCCACTTCTTCTTTCAGTCCGGTCAGTACTCCGATTGTCTTTGAATACTCTTCTTTTTCCACATATTTCACACGAAAACCAAGAAAACTTCCCAGCATGCCGATCTTTCTTCCCTTTTTCGTGCCTTTCAGATTATAACATAGCATGATTGATTTCATATGCATTCTACCCCTTTTCGAATGTCTGTTTCCATTATAGTTGCTTTGTCCGGGTTCTGCAAGAAACAATTTGGGACGGAGGATTTAAAAAAATCCTCCGTCCCAAATTAAAAAATGTCCTGTCCCTTTTTCATTTTCATTCATCATTCGATTCATTTACGCGCTGATCGCATTTCCCGTATACAGCTGATAATATCTGCCTTTCTCTTCGATCAGTTCATCATGTGTACCTCGCTCAATGATTCTTCCCTGTTCCAGTACCATAATGCAGTCAGAATTGCGGACTGTCGATAATCTGTGGGCAATAACAAATGTTGTCCTTCCACGCATCAGCTTATCCATTCCATCCTGTACGATCCGTTCCGTTCTGGTATCGATGGAACTGGTTGCTTCATCAAGGATCAATACCGGAGGATCAGCAATAGCGGCTCTTGCAATTGCCAGAAGCTGGCGCTGTCCCTGGCTTAAATTTGCTCCGTCTCCGGTCAGCATCGTATCATAGCCTTTCGGGAGTCTTCGGATAAAGCTGTCGGCATTTGCAAGCTTTGCTGCTGCCACAATCTCTTCATCGGTCGCATCCAGTTTGCCAAAGCGGATATTGTCACGCACCGTTCCGGTGAATAAATGTGTATCCTGCAGAACAATCCCAAGTGAATGTCTGAGATCCGCTTTCTTAATCTTGTTAATGTTGATTCCATCATAACGGATCTTGCCGTCCTGGATATCATAGAAACGGTTGATCAGATTGGTGATCGTCGTCTTACCTGCTCCGGTCGATCCGACGAATGCAATCTTCTGTCCCGGTTTGGCATATAATTTGATATCATGCAATACAATCTTCTCATCATTATAACCGAAATCCACACCATTGAATACGACTTCACCTTTCACCTCCACATAATCCACACTGCCATCATTCTGATGTGTATGTTTCCATGCCCAGCGTTCGGTTCTTTCTTCACACTCTGTAAGCTTTCCGTCTTCTTCTTTCGCATTGACCAGTGTTACATATCCTTCATCCAGTTCTTCTTTTTCATCCATCAGCTTAAAAATACGGTCGGCCCCGGCCATTGCCATAACAATTGCATTCATCTGCATACTGATCTGGTTGATCGGCATACTGAAGCTCTTATTAAATGTCAGGAAGCTTGCCAGACCTCCGAGGGTAAAACCTCCGACCTTTCCAAGTGCCAGCACACCCCCGATGATCGCACAGATCACATAACTGATATTTCCGATCTGTGCATTGATCGGTCCTAAAAAGTTGGCAAATGTATTGGCTTTGTCTGCACTGACATATAGTTCATCATTCAGCTTCTTGAAGTTCTGCATGTTCTCCTCTTCATGGCAGAATACCTTTACCACCTTTTGTCCGTTCATCATCTCTTCGATATAACCGTTCACAGTTCCCAGGTCTTTCTGCTGTTTTGCAAAATATGCCCCGCTCTGTCCGGCAGATTTCTTTGAACAGAATACCATGATTCCGACCATGATCATCGTTACGACCGTAAGTGGGATACTTAAGATCAACATACTGACAAATACACTGATGATCGTAATCCCACTGTTCAGAAGCTGCGGCATACTCTGGCTGATCATCTGTCTTAATGTATCAATATCATTCGTATATACCGACATGATATCTCCATGTGCATGCGTATCAAAATACTTGACCGGTAGTTTCTCCATATGAGAGAACAGATCATTTCTTAAGTTGCGTAGTGTCCCTTGCGTCACATTGACCATCAGACGGTTATAACCGAATGTTGCCAGTACACCCAGTGCATAAAATGCTGCTACTCTGGCGATCGCATGTGCAAGCGGTGTAAAATTGGGGTTATCTGATAATAAAAATGGTGTGATATATTCGTCGATCAGGTTCTTCATGAACATCGTTCCCTGCACATTGCAAAGAACACTGACAACAATCAATACTACTACACTGATGCAGTGAAACTTATAATCTTTTAATACATATTTCATAAGGCGGAGGAATAATTCACCCGGATTTTTTACCTGTGCTTTCATTCCTCTCGGCTGTCTTCCCGGTCCCGGCATCTTATTCACCCTCCTTCTCGTCAAAATCGCCGCCACCTCTGGTCTGTGATTCATAGACTTCACGGTAGATATCATTCTGTTCCAGTAATTCTTCATGTGTACCGAATCCATTGACCTTACCGTCTTCCATAACGATGATACGGTCAGCATCCTGTACGCTTGAGATTCTCTGTGCGATGATCAGTTTCGTTGTATCCGGAATTTCTTCACGAAACGCTCTTCGGATCTTCGCATCTGTTGCGGTATCTACCGCACTGGTACTGTCATCCAGAATCAGTACTTTTGGCTTCTTAAGTAGTGCTCTTGCAATACATAGTCTCTGCTTCTGACCTCCGGATACGTTACTTCCGCCCTGCTCGATGTATGTCTCATATCCTTTCGGAAAACGGTCGATGAACTCATCCGCACATGCAAGTTCACACGCGTGTCTGCATTCTTCCAAAGTTGCTTCCTTGTCTCCCCAGCGGAGATTATCAAGGATTGTTCCGGAGAACAGCACATTATTCTGCAAGACTACTGATACCTGATCACGAAGCACTTCCATATCATAATCTTTGACATTTCTGCCACCGACCAGTACTTCGCCTTTCGTCACATCGTACAGACGACTGATCAGGTTAACCAGACTCGTCTTGGCACTTCCTGTTCCTCCGATGATTCCGATCGTCTCACCGGAACGGATCTTCAGATCAATATCTTCCAGTACTGGTTCGTCACTGTCCTTTTTATACGCAAAGTCCACATGACGGAATTCAATACTTCCATCTTCTACTTTCATGGCCGGATGTTCCGGATTCTTAAGATCACTCGTCTCATTTAACACTTCGGAGATACGTCTCGCACTTGCCATACTCATAGCGACCATGACAAATACCATCGACAACATCATCAGACTCATAAGAATATTCATACAATATGTAAGAAGACTCATCAGTTCTCCTGTCGTCAGGGAATCACTTGCGATCATCTTTGCTCCGAACCAGCTCACTAACAGGATACAGGTGTATACCGCCGTCTGCATCATCGGTGCATTGAATACCAGATTTGTCTCTGCTTTTACAAAAATGTTATAGATATTCTCACTTGCTCTTCGTAACTTAGATGTCTCCTGTTCCTCTCTTACATATGCCTTCACGACACGGATCGCAGATACATTCTCCTGCACGGATTCATTCAGATCATCGTACTTTGGAAATGCCTGCTGGAAATATTTTGTCGCATGGCTCATGATCAGGAACAATAAAATTCCAAGAATAATTACCGCTACAAGATAGATACATGCCAGTCTCGCATTGATTGTAAATGCCATGACCATCGCACAGATCATACTGGCCGGTGCTCTGGTGAACATACGCAGGATCATCTGATATGCATTCTGTATATTGGTTACATCCGTTGTCATTCGGGTTACAAGTCCTGCTGTGCTGAATTTATCAATATTTGAAAATGAAAATGTCTGAATATTGTTAAACATAGCCTCTCGTAAGTTCCTTGCAAATCCCGCCGATGCTTTTGCACCGAATCTTCCGCCCATCATTCCGGCGAATAATCCGATGACCGCCGCAACAACCATGATTCCGCCGACTTTGTAGATGTGGTGGATATCCCCGGTATTGACCCCTTTATCAATAATTGATGCCATCAGATATGGGATGATCATCTCCATCAATACCTCAAGGATCATAAAGAGCGGAGTTGCAATGGATGCTGCTTTAAATTCTTTAATCTGTTTTGCTAATGTCTTAATCATTCCATTTACGCCCTTTCTGTTTCGTTTCTTGTTTTATAGTTACATTTATAACTCCGATTTTCCGGATTACCTGACTTCATATTTCTTCACATTCTGATTAATCTGGTCTAACACCTTATAAAAAATATGAAGTTCTTCTTCTGATATGCCTTCGGAAAGCTCTTCTTCGATATGCTCCACAATATCCTCAAAAGATTCCTGACTTGCAATTCCTTTTTCTGTCAGGATTACTTTTTTTAACCTGGCATCCTGTTTTACCGATTCTCTTCTTACGAATCCCTTCTTTTCCATCAATTGAAGCAGATTCGTAACTGTAGATCTACCTACTGCAAATCTTTGTTCAATATCCTTCTGAAAAATATCCTGCTCCCGGTTCTCATACAGATACCGTATGATCCAGCCATGCATCATCGTCACTTCATCCACTCCAGACTTTCTCACATGTGCAGACAGATTCCTTGACAATTTCAGATCCGCACAGTGTATCTCCGGTCCGATCTTTCTTCTTTTCCGTTCCACATTACCATCCTTTCCGTTCAATTGTTCGCATTCAAATTGTTTGTTATCAAATTGTTTGTTGGCGAACTTATTTTATCATATCCAATTAAAATGTCAATAACTTCTCCGATATTCAGCCGTATTTTCCAGACATTTTCTGCAACGTGTATAAAAAAACGCTTGCCATCTAGTTTTCAAAAACTATATAATAATTACATTGAGGTGATAAAAAATGACAATAGACACAAAAGATATGCTGAACAGCATTTTATCAAGCATCTCACGGATCGATTACGTGAGACCTGATGATATTCCGAATATAGATTTATACATGGATCAGGTTACTACCTTTATGGAAAAAGAACTGGCATCCAGTAAACGTCATGAAGATGATAAGATCCTTACCAA
>ENA-OQDT01001704-OQDT01001704.1-human-gut-metagenome-genome-assembly--contig:-NODE-1704-length-12382-cov-2.931946_pt1 | contig 12382 bp, 14 predicted proteins | sample MGYA00242786_ERZ504617 | MGnify/ENA primary metagenome ERZ504617 (study PRJEB26092, sample SAMD00036337) | human gut metagenome | host: Homo sapiens | study: EMG produced TPA metagenomics assembly of... | reverse complement strand
TGCGCGAGGATTCCTTCGCCCACGGTAAGTACGATGCCGCCGCCGCAATGGATGCCGACATCATAGACGAGGTGAGACGCATCGCCGAAGCCCGTGGCGTGACGATGACGACGGTCTCACTCGCATGGTTGCTCACCAAAGTGACGGCGCCCATCATCGGCGCGACGAAACCACATCATCTCGACGGCGCTGTCGCGGCCGTCGATTCGAGCTCAGCGACAGCGAAATCGCCGCACTCGAACGTCCATACCAGCCGCATCCAATCGTCGGTGTCATGGCACAGAACACGAAGGAGACGCAGCCGTCGCCAAAAGCTGGGAGCGCAAGTAGCGACGAACGGCCGAACCGCCCACCAGCTGCGCCGCGCAGGCTAGGCGCGGCGCAGCTGGTCCAGGAACCGCTCGGCTATCGGGCTGAGCGGCCGGTTACGCCGCCAGACGAGGTGCAATTTGGTCTCGAGGGCCGGTTTGAGCGGGCGGAACACGATGCCGGAATCCGCGCTGGTGTCGACGATCCTATCGAAAGTGAGCAGCACACCGAGCCCTTCACGCGCGAAGACGGCCGCATTGTAAGCGAGTCCGAAGGTCGCCTCAAGCCGCAGATCGGGCATGCGCGAGCCAGCCCAGCGCGCGATCTCATGCTTCCATCCCTGTTGCGAGCAGAACAGCGGCTCGCCCACCAAGTCGTCGAGTTCGACGTAAGACCGCGATGCCAGCCGATGGTCTGCGGGCACAATGATGCCCCACCGATCCACGCCCGGGAAGGTCAGCGCCTCATACTTCGTCAGATCGGGGTCCTGCGCGAGCACGGCGAAATCGAGCGAGCCCTGATCGAGATGCTCAAGCACCTGCGCAGAGACGCCGCTTTCCACGTGATACCGCAAATCCGGGGCCTGTTCGCGCAGAATCTTGATCTGCCGGGCGAGATATTGAATCTGGTATGACTCCGCGAGCCCGAAATACAGCGTGCCGCCGGTGATGTTGCCAAGCGAGGCGAATTCGTCTTCGATGCGGTTCGCCATGCCCACCAGATCGCGCGCACGCTCGCGCAGCACGCGCCCCTCCTTGGTGAGCGTGAGGCCGAAGCTGCGCCGCACGAACAGTTTCGCCCCGAGTTCGTGTTCGAGCGATTTGATGAGCTTCGACAGCGACGGTTGCGACATATGCAGATTGCCCGCGGCGCGCGTCATGTTCTCCTCGCGCGCAACTTCGAGGAATGCACGCAGCTCGCGAATCTCCATCGGCTTCCTTTCCCAATATTATTCCCATACAGAATAATGATTATACCAAATAACTATTTGCGTTATATCGCCATTGCGTTCATACTGACATCATCAACCAAACACCAACTGCATACCAACAAGGAGTGAATGCAATGACGGCACTTGAACTGACCCCGGTATGGGACAAGACCTTCCCTCAGAGCGACAAGGTGGAGCACGGCAAGATCACCTTCCACAACCGTTACGGCATCGAGCTGGCGGCCGACGTATACAAGCCGAAGCGCGTGCCGGCGAACGGCAGATTCAAGGCGATCGCCGTCTCGGGACCCTTCGGCGCAGTGAAGGAGCAGGCAAGCGGCCTGTATGCGCAGACCTTGGCCGAGCGCGGGTTCCTCACGATCGCGTTCGACCCGTCGTTCACCGGCGAATCCGGCGGCTCGCCCCGCGCGGTCGCCTCCCCCGACATCAACACCGAGGATTTCTCCGCCGCCGTGGACTATCTGGCGAACCGCACCGACGTGGATCCGGAGGGCATCGGCATTGTGGGTATCTGCGGCTTCGGCGGCCTGGCACTCAACGCGGCCGCGAACGACCCGCGCATCAAGGCCACCGTGGCGAGCACCATGTACGACATGAGCCGCGTCACCGCGAACGGCTACTTCGACGCCGACGACTCGGCCGCCAAACGCAATGAGATGCGCACACAGCTGGCCAAGCAGCGCACCGAGGACTACGCGAACGGCGACTATGCGCGCGCCGGCGGCGTCATCGACCCGCTGCCCGACGACGCCCGCAGTTCGTCAGGGACTACCACGCGTACTACAAGACCCCGCGCGGCTACCATGCGCGCTCGGTGAACTCGAATGCCGGCTGGAACGTCACCTCGTCGCTGCCGTTCATGAATATGCCGCTGATGACCTACATCGGCGAAATCGAGAACCCGGCGCTGCTCATCCACGGCGAGAAGGCGCATTCGCTGTACTTCAGCAAGGCCGCGTATGAGAAGCTCGAGCATGGCGTGAATCCGGCGAACAAGGAACTGCTGATCATCCCGGGGGCCAATCACACCGACCTGTATGACAATCTCAATGCGATCCCGTTCGACACGATCGCCGGGTTCTTCACGCGGAATCTGTAAGCGCAGACCGCGCAGACCATATGCACATCGCGAATGCAATACATGATTTTTCATCATTTGTTGCATGCAACAGTGCGCCGCATAACACTCACAGACATGCCGAGCGCGGCATATGAAAAGGCATATGAAAAGAGGCAAGCAATGAACAATTACCCGATTCCCGTCGGCGTTCCGACCGCATACGCACAGTCGCTCATGTTCCCGGTGGGCGAGCCGAACGACGCCTACGCGCAGTATTTCACCGGCAGAAGCTGGCTCGCGCCGGTCTCCGGCGAACAGGTCAGCATGGCCAACGTGACCTTCGAACCCGGCTGCATCAACCATTGGCACATCCATCACGCCACGAAGGGCGGTGGCCAGATGCTCATCTGCGTGGGCGGCCGCGGGTATGCGCAGATCGAAGGCCAGGAACCGATCGCGATGACGCCGGGCACCGTCGTGCACATTCCGGCGAACACGAAGCATTGGCACGGCGCGGCCCCCGGCAGCTGGTTCTCGCACATCGCCATCGACGTGCCGGGCGAGGGCAAGAGCAACGATTGGCTCGAACCGGTGGACGAGGCATTCTACCGCTCGCTCAAGTGAAACAATACGCAAAGGAGTCTGGAATGGCTGGCATAACCGAACAACCGAATGAACGACTGAAAGAGACAGACCCGCAGTTCGCCGAGCGCATGCTGCATTTCGCCGACGTGGAGGTCGCGCGAGACCCCGAAACGGAGCTTGAACCGACCACGCGCTATCTGGCCATCCTGGCCACGCTGCTCGGCTGCCAGGGCGCGGATGAGTTCCGCATTCAGCTCGGGCGCGCGCTCGACGCCGGGTTGACGCCGGTGCAGGCGAAGGAGGTCGTGCACCAGGCCGTCGACTACCTCGGCATCGGTCGCGTGCGGCCATTCCTCGCCATCACGAACGAAGTGCTCGAAGCGCGCGGAGTGGCCCTGCCGTTGCCCGACCAGACCACCACGACCATGGAGAACCGCCTCGAGGCCGGCAATGCCAAGCAGGTCGAGCTGTTCGGCGAGGGCATGGACAAGAGCTACGAGCGCAGCAAGGTGAACTATTGGCTTGCAGACAACTGCTTCGGCGACTACTACACGCGCACCGGGCTCACCAATCTGCAGCGCGAGATGATCACGTTCTGCTATCTCGCGGCACAGGGTAGCGTGGAACCGCAGCTGCTCGCCCACACGAAGGCGAACATCGCCCTCGGCAACACCGCCGACTTCCTGCGCACAGTGGTACTGCAGAACCTGCCCTACATCGGCTACCCGCGCACGCTGAACGCCCTGCGCATCGTCGCGGAGGCCGACAAAGCGAAGCAAGGAGCGGCGTTCAACCTGCAGGCATTGGCGTGGGGGCGGGCTGTTGCCTGATGAAGGTGCACGCATCCGTGGCGGGATCGTACGAGAACACCGCCTCCACGACTGTGCCATTCGGCGCATAATCGGCATCTTCTCCCTGACCCATTGCGAGATAGGCCGTGCCATCCTCCACCCATACATGCGTCGGCGTATCAAACGGGTAATACCCCAGCTTGCCCTCCAAACCAGGTTCCTTGGGTATTCCCAGTTCACGCCATGTGGCCCCTGAATCCGACGAGACATGCAGCGATCCGGCCTGCCCGACGATCACCGTGGTGTCATTGACCCATCCCGCCATCGTCAGATCGGACGGATATTGCATATACATCGGAATCTGCCGCCACACAGCCTCCGCATCCGCGCGCAGTTCGGGCAACGTGCCCGCGACCATCGCATACCCGACCGAGCCAAGCGTGTCGCCATACCCATATGCCACCCCGATGCGGTCGCCAACCACGGAGATGTAGGAGGGAGCCTGCACACCGTGCCCCAATGCCGACGTGAGCCACGTCGAACCGGCGTCCCATGAATAGAGGAGTTGCGCCGTATGCGTGCCCTCGTCGTACCCCACGAACGCCGTGAACTGTGGCGTGATCACATACCTCGACGGCTCGAGCCATAGCGTGGTGTTCGCGTTGATGCCGCCTACGATGCGCGCGACGCCGTCGGGCACCTCGCGCCACGTCGTCCCGCCGTCGTAGGTCACCTCCAGCCTCTCTTTGGACAGACGATACCCATTGCGGCCGTCGAGCACCGGAGCCGTGGGATCCGGCTCCGTCTTCTCGAACTGCTCCGGATACGCCAATCGCTGATACATGATCGGCTCCATCACCTGCGCGATGCGGTAACCGTCCTGACGCGGCTCCGATGTGAACACACACGATTCGTTGATTCCCGACTCCACGGCGTATGTCTGGCATCCATGCACGTCGGTGATGCGCTGGATCGACGCAAACCGCGGGCGCACCGTCGCGTCCAGCCGCACGTAGATGTTCCGCCCATCGGATTGGTCATACCGCGACGCGATATTCGGCAATCGCTGCACGGTGCGAATCCGCACCGAGCTCAACTGATACTGCGGCGCAACGCCGATTTCCTGCCGCCTGCCCTTCCACTGGCTGTACCATTGCGACACGTCATCGGTCACCGAACTGTCCGCAGACACGCGCGCAATCGTCTGCCCCGTCATCGATGGCACCCTGTAAGCGTGCCACCATGTGGACAGACGCACTGCGACGCCGGCCAACAGACCGATTACCACCACGCAGGCGATGATGATGGCGCGTACACGGTGGAAACCCATTACCCCGTGCCGTTTCTTGCGACTGCCGCTCCCGACCCATACACCCAACCTACCCCACCAGGCGCATACCTCCGTCCCCGACGCACCCCATCGCGCAGTCGCCACCATACAGATCAGCCGTGCGCGTACAAACACACATGGCCAATATATGCGCGCCTTGCGTAAACGCGACATTACGCGCGACATTACGCAGAATCGGTGAGCATTCGGCGCTCCCTCTCACCAACCCAAATCTGACCTCCTATAATCAAGGCAACGTACAGCCATCGAGGAGGAGGCACAGATGCAGGGATTTGCAACATATGCGAGTGAATACGGACCGGTGCGCGTGGACTGGCAGGATGATGCCGTTGTTCGGCTGCGCATCATTCCGCAGGCGGACTACGACGCCGACGGCGCAGGCGAGACGACCGGGCTCACCGACGAGACGTTCCGTGAGCTCGAACAGTACTTCGCCGGCGAGCTACGGCGGTTCACCGTGCCGATTGCGTTCGCGAGCGGCACCCCGTTCCAGCAGGCCGTATGGCGCGCATTGCTGCAGATTCCGTACGGCGAGACGCGCACCTACGCGCAGATCGCCGAGGCGGTGGGGCACCCGAAGGCCGTGCGCGCGGTCGGCTCGGCGAACAACCGCAACCCGATTCCGTTCATCGTGCCATGCCACCGCGTGGTCGGCGCGAACGGCAATCTCGTCGGCTATGCCTATGGCGTGGAGATGAAGCGTTCGCTATTGCAGATGGAGATGCGCACCCTCGGGCAATGATACGAAATTGACATCTGCCATTGTATAGACAATGCATTACATAAGTTATACAATGGCAGATATCTATTTCATCAGCCAGAAGACCATAGGGGTTCGCATGAGCGAGACAGCGACCGTGAGCTTTCGTACCGACCCGAAAGTCAAGGAAGAGGCCAAGGCACTCTATGAATCGATGGGCATGGACCTTTCCACCGCCCTCAACGTCTTCCTGCGCCAATCCATTCGCGACAACGGCATGCCGTTCAAGATCACCCGCGAACAACCGGAGAGCATTGAGGCACGTCGGCAGACGGAAGCACACGAAGGCAGGTCCTTCACCAGTTCCGAGAGTCTGATGAAAGACCTGATGGATGCTTAGCACCGTATTTCGCACCACTCAATTGGTGCTGACACGCACCGGCTCGCATGACGACCTGGCCTGAATGGCAATCGTCACTCACATCAAAGCGCTACCGCTGCTCGAACAGCCAGCCCATGATCTGCGGATCGCGGGCGAACAGCCGCGCGCCCCAGCGCCGTAGATTTCGCATGGTCATATGGCATCACTCCAATCGGCAGCATGGTCATGCATGTTCGGCATATGGTAGTCCGCACTGCGGGGAGTCGCTACCGGCAGTGCGCGCATACAGTATTCGCACAGACACCACGTAACACAGCACAAGGAGATTCCATGGGCATTCTGTTCATCAATGGCGGCGAGATCGGCGGTAACACCGCGCACCTTGGCCACGCGTTCCTCGAGGGCCGCGATTTCACGCAGATCGACCTCGCCGGCAAACGCCTCTTCTTCCTGTTCCGGGGCGGCGCGCCACGCAGCAGATGTACGAGCGCGCGATACACCATCAACCGCTTCGCCGGCCTGTACGGTATGGATTACATGGGCATGGCCCGCAATGCAAGCGAGGCGCGCGCACTCGCCGCCAAGCTGTGATCACATGCCCTCGGTTTCGCAATCTGCCCGCAGATTACCGCACACATGACGAAACCTGTGCACACACAACAGCAGACCTCGCTCAGGCACGCAGCGGATTCTCGTCGCGACCGCGCCGCTCATACCGCACCGAGTAAAGCACGAGCAGCAGCACGGCGAGCGCGGCGAACGGGACGCCGCTCAGAGCGGGGTAATGGTAGTTCATATGCGAGGCGTCCAGCACGCCGCCGCCCACCATCGAGCCGACGGCATTGCCGAAGTTGAAGGCGATCTGCACAGTGGCCCCGCCTATGAGCTCGCCGCCGCCCTTGCCGGCCTCCGCCATGAGCAGCTGTTGCGGCGCTGAAACGAAGAACAGCGCGAACGAAATCACAAAAGCGAACAGCGCCGTGCTCCAGCGCGAGCCGGGCACGAGGAACACGGCGAGCAAGCCGACGCAGGCGATACACTGGCCAAGCGCCGAAGTGCCGCCGGGCACCCAGCGGTCTGCGATGCGGCCGCCGATCAATCCGCCCACGACCATGCCGAATCCGGCGAGCATCATCAGCGCGGAGATCGTGTTGTTCGGCCATCCGCCCACCTTCTGCAACCATGGGCTCACATAGCTCCACCAGCAGAAAATACCTGTGTTCCCAACGAAAACAGCGATGAGCACCATCCAGGGGCCCGGTTGGCGGAGGAATCTGAATTGCCCGCGCAGACCAGCGTCACGCACAGGCGCCACAGATGGGATCCATGCGCGCGCGAGCACGGCGGTCACCGCGGCGCACACGGCAAGCGCCACAAACGCCAGTCGCCACGACATATGCTCGGCGAGCAGCGTGCCGGCTGGCACACCGAGCATGTTCGCCACGGTCTGCCCGGTGACCATGGATGCCACAGCACGCGCCTCCTTGCCCTTGCGGGCGAGCAGCTTGGCGACCAGCGTGGCCGTGCCGAAGAAGGCGCCATGCGGCAGACCGGCGAGGAAGCGGGCACCCACGAGCATCGGCGCGTTCACGGCCATGGCACTCAAGGCGTTGCCCGCGCAGGCGATGACCATGAACATGACGATCAATGTGCGCGGCGGGATTCTGCGGCCGAACACGAGCATCAGCGTGCCCACGCACACGCCGATCGCGTATGCCGAGATGAAGTGCCCCGCCGTCGGAATGCTCACCTGCAGGGTCTGCGCGGTTTGCGGCAGTATGCCCATCATCACGAATTCGGCGGCGCCGAGCACGAACGCGCCGGCTGCGAGCGCGAACAATCCCAAGCCGTTGCCGCCGGTTCTGCCTTGTTTTCCGCCGCGGTCGGCCCGCGTCGCCATGTTCGTCGCGCCTGTCATACGTGCACCTCACCTGTGTCTGCGCGTAAATCCACTGACTTAACAAAATAAGATTCGCAACCGACAACCACACGGGCATATCCGTGGCGGCCACATGCCCGCTCAGCGCACCGGCTTCGATTCGAGCGGAATGTCCGAACGATCGGCGAGCGCGCGGTAATCCGGCCCGAGCCACAGATCGAGCTCACCTTGCCGCACAATGAGCGGCATGCGCGGGTGAATCGGCTCCATGTCGGCGTTCGCCTGCGTGGTGACCATTGAGAACTGCGAACCGCGCCGCACGCCGCCGATCAGCATGACCGGTTCGTCGGGCACGCGGAACACATACTGCTGCTTGATCTTCCTGCCGGTGCGCGCACTCACCGCCATCTCGCTGCCGTGCGATTCATAGAACCAGCGGCAGGCGATCACACAGCGGTCGTGTTCCATCGGCGCACGCCACATCGGCTTGTCTGCGCTCTCGATGCGTGTATTGAACACGGGCTGCGGTGTCCACTGCTGCTCGAATCCCCACTGCGCCCGTGCCGTCTCCAGACTCCCCGGCTCCAGTTCCGGTACGCCCACGGCTGTGTCGAATTTCGGCACGATGATCGGCACCACCGACTTCGGGTATGCCTCGACGCCGACTCCGGCGAATTCATCGTCGGCCCCGACCCGCGCCCGACTGCGTTGGCATTGCATCGTGAGCTCGTCGACGAGCCGCTCCAGCTCCGCGTCCGTCAATCCCAGATAATGTGCGCACATACCTCCAGAGTAATCCGCGCGCACCCTGCAGCTGCCGGTCGAATATTGTGAAATATTGGACGGATTCGCCCGCGTTGCACGTCGGTGTGCGAATATGGATTGCAGATTCCCATTCCTGTTCGAACGCGCAGTCACGCGCAGACAAGTGAGGCGAGACATGCGCTTGTTCGCAGACAGGCCGTCGCAAGCAGACGGCTCTCGCGCGCGCATCGCCTCCGCAATCCTCAATTGGGAACGTTCGCTCGCCCATTGGAAACGCGTGCTCACCGTAATCTTTTCCGCATTGCTCACAGTGATTGCCGTGGTCTGCTTGGGCGTGGGACTCAACATCGTCGGCCTTGGGCGCGATACCCAAGCCATCCCTCCGGCTCCCGTCACCGAGGTCGAGGCACCGCAGCTGCCGGTGCCACTCACCGACGACGCCATCAAGGCGGCCGGTCTGCATGAGGCGACGCCCACGGTTTCGGTCTCGCAGATGACCGCGACCGCGCTCGACAATCTGAGCGCGGTGGACGGCAGCTCGGCACTCGACACCGTCGCCATCTCACTCAGCAGTGATCAACGCGAGCAGATCGAGCAGAATCTGCAGGCGTTCGCCGACGCCGGTGCGCAGGTCTCGTTCGCCGTCGCCGACCTCGGGTCCGGCGGCGTGATCGCGGCGAACGGCGGCGTGGCGCGGTACCCGGCGTCGTCGATCAAGGCGCCGTACATCGTGTCGCTGCTGCAGGAGGGCGCAGTGAATCTGGATGAGACGGCAAGCGGGAGCACGCTGTCCGCGCAGATCAACGCGGACCATATTGCGGGCGTGCTGCGGTATTCCGACAACGACGGGTACGATGCGCTGTGGAACGCGCATCTGAACAGTGCGATCATCCCGTGGAGCGAAGGCCTGGTGGAGAATCCGGAACGCATGCGCGGATTCCAGTACCCGGATGTGAGCGCGGTGGAACTCGCGAAGATGTGGGTGAAGACGTACGGATACCTGTTCGCCGATGCCGAGGGCGAACCGAACGCGGGTGAGACGGCGAGCGCACCGGCGCGCGAATGGCTCGCCTCGAGTATGCATCATTCGCTCAATTCGTCGATCGACGCCGCACACGGCGGCGAAGAGAATCCGGACGGCACGGTGGTGCTGAGCAAGGCCGGCTGGATCAACGGCGAAGGAGACTATTACGCGCTCAACGACGCCGGCATCGTGCTGCCAAGCGGAGAGAGCGGCAACGAACCGGGCTATGCGATCGCCATCATGAGCAACGCGTGCGGCCGGAACGATCTGCTCGCCGATCTCGCCGGCACGCTCCACAATATTCTGTCCTGATTCGCGAATTCACCCGCCCACCGCTCGCATTTGCCGTACACTAGGCTCTATGACTGGCAAACTGCACTTGCACAACCATTACAACGGCCTGAAAACTGCTGTATTGTTCGCGATCATGTGGGCGATCATCATGATCATCTGGTGGGCCACCGGTGCGCGCACATCCACGCTCGGCATCTACCTGGCCATCGGCGTCGGCACGTCGTTCATCTCGTACTGGTTCTCCGACAAGCTCGCAATCGCGTCGATGCACGCGCAGCCGGTGACCGAGCAGCAGGCGCCCGAGCTCTACCGCATCGTGCGCGAACTGTCGCAGCGCGCGGGCAAGCCTATGCCGCGCATCTACATCGCGCCCACCGAGACGCCGAACGCCTTCGCCACCGGCCGCAACGAGAACCACGCCGCCGTCTGCTGCACGCAGGGCATTCTGCGCATTCTCGACGAACGTGAGATTCGCGGCGTGCTCGGGCACGAGCTCATGCATGTGTACAACCGCGACATCCGCACATCGGCGATCGCCGGCGCCATGGCCACCGTGCTCACCTATCTCGGCTATTCGATGATGTACATCGGCAATTCGTCGAGCTCGAACCGCGACCGCGACAACGGCGCCGGACTGCTCGGACTCATCGGCATCCTGCTGTCCACCGTGCTCGCGCCGATTGCCGCCTCGCTCATCCAGATGGCGATCTCGCGCACCCGCGAATACGACGCCGACGAAGACGGCAGCGAGCTCACCGGCGACCCGCTCGCGCTCGCCTCCGCCCTGCGCAAGATCTCCGGTGGCGTGGATGCCAATCCGCTGCCGAAGACGAGCACCGACACCTCCACCGCCGCGATGATGATCGAGTCGCCGTTCCGTGGTGCCGACGTTTCCAGATTGTTCTCCACGCACCCGCCGACCGAGGACCGCATCGCGCGCCTGAACCAGATGGCCGTCGACATGGGGCAGATCGCTCCCGGTGCCGCTTCGCCGCAGGTTGCGGGCTACGCTCAGTATTCGCAGTACCGCCAGCACTGAGCCTGCATGGTTGTGGACACCCCTGCGGACGCGGCGCGCGCTTATGCCGCATCTATGGTAGACTGTCGAAAGTGCGTCGCCGCGGGCACGCATTGCGGATGTAGTTCATCGGTAGAACGAAAGCTTCCCAAGCTTTAAAGGCGGGTTCGACTCCCGTCATCCGCTCCACTGAAAACGGCTGATTTCCAACGAAATCAGCCGTTTCCCATATCGCTTGCGATATACACTCACCCGCGCGAGCCGTTCGCGTAGAAACGCGCGAGCGTCTCATCGCGGAACTCGTCGAAATAGCCGCCGTCGATCGAGGCGCGGATGTCGTCGAGCAAATGCACGAAGAAGTACTCGTTGTGGATCGTGGCAAGCGTGAACCCGTTCATCTCGTGCGCACGCAGCAGGTGGTCCACATAGGCACGCGTGTAGTGCGTGCACGTGTAGCACTGGCAGCCCTCCTCGAGCGGACCGAAATCGTGCTTGTACTGCGCGCGCTTGATGTTGTAACGGCCGTCGCGCGTGAAGATCGCGCCGTTACGCCCGCAACGCGCCGGCGCCACGCAATCGAAGGTGTCGCCGCCGTTCTCCACGCAGGCGAAGATGTCGTCCACCGCGGCGATGCCGAGCACGTGCCGGGGCCGGCTTTCGGGCATCTCGTCGCAGATCCACGCGCAGATGTCGCCGATGATCCGCTTCTCCATCGCGCCGCCTATGCCGACGCCGTCGAAGTCGAGCGAGGCAATCTGCGAGGCCGCATGCCGGCGTAGATCTTCGTAGTTGGCACCCTGCACCACACCATAGAGTGCCTGGTACGGCTTGCCAAGGCGTGACTGCGTGAGCCGCTCGTGCTCGGCGACGCAACGCTGTGCCCAGCGGTAGGTGCGCTCGACCGAGTTCTCCTGGTAGCGGCGCGTGTTCATGAGCGTCGTGAGCTCGTCGAATGCGAACATGATGTCGGCGCCGAGCTTGTGCTGGATGTTCATCGAAATCTCGGCGGAGAATCGGTGCAGCGAGCCGTTGAGCGGCGACTTGAACGTGACGCCGTCCTCGTCCACGAACGCCATGCGCTCCTTGCCTTCGGCAATCACGTCGTCGGACTTCATGCCCTTCACATCCATCGCCAACGTCTCTTGAAGCCCGCGCCGAGCGAAAGCACCTGGAATCCACCGGAGTCGGTGAAAGTCGGGCCGTTCCAGTTCATGAACTTCGCGAGACCGCCCGCCTCGTCAAGCACGTCCTCACCGGGGGCGCTCGTACAGG
>ENA-OQDT01001702-OQDT01001702.1-human-gut-metagenome-genome-assembly--contig:-NODE-1702-length-12388-cov-6.052443_pt1 | contig 12388 bp, 10 predicted proteins | sample MGYA00242786_ERZ504617 | MGnify/ENA primary metagenome ERZ504617 (study PRJEB26092, sample SAMD00036337) | human gut metagenome | host: Homo sapiens | study: EMG produced TPA metagenomics assembly of... | reverse complement strand
GCTCGATGAAATGAAATTCCGCAGGGAGCTCTGGCCACACCGGCCGCTGACGGACTTTTGGCGCGTCGGCCGCGGCATCGCCCGCAGGCTCGAGGCGCACGGCATGTTCACGATGGGGGACGTCGCGCTTTGCTCCGAGCAGAACGAGGAGCTGCTCTACCGCCTGTTCGGCAAGAATGCGGAGCTGCTCATCGACCACGCGTGGGGCTGGGAGCCCTGCACCGTCCCGTCCCATCAAGGCCTACCGCCCGTCCGAGAACAGCCTGAGCTCCGGTCAGGTGCTGAGCTGCCCCTATGAGGCGGCAAAGGCCCGGCTCGTTTTGCGGGAAATGGCGGATCAGCTCTCGCTGGAGCTGGTGGAAAAGGGCCTCGTGACGGACCAGGTCGTGCTGACAGTCGGCTATGACATTGAAAATCTGACGGACCCGGCCCGCCGCACGGCCTATTCCGGCCCGGTGGAGCAGGACCGCTACGGGCGGCGCGTGCCGAAGGCCGCGCATGGCGCGCAGAAGCTCGACGCACCGTCGTCCTCCACACGGCGGATCATGGAAGCGGCCTCCGCCCTGTTTGACCGCATCGTGGACGGCGGGCTGCTCGTCCGGCGCATGTATCTCGTCGCTGCGCACATCGTCCCGGAGGACGAGGCGCAGCCGGAGGAGATGGAGCAGCTGAAGGACCTGCTGGAGCGGGAGCTGAAGGCGGGCGCCTTCGGTATGTCCCTGGGGCTGATCTATCCCCCCAGCGCCTTCTGCAAGAGCGAGGAGCTGGTGGAGCTGGCCAAAGTGCTGAAGAAGTACGACGCCCTGCTCACCGTCCACATGCGCAACGAGGGGCCCCGCATCTTCCAGGCAGTGGATGAGATGCTGGACATCACCCGCCGCTCCGGGGTGCACCTGCAGATCTCCCACCTGAAGCTGATGGGCAAGCCCCAGTGGGGCCGCTCCCAGGAGCTGCTGGACAAGATCGAGGCGGCCCGGCAGGAGGGGATGACCATCACCTGCGACCAGTACCCCTACACTGCCACCTCCACCTCCATGACCGCCCTGCTGCCCAAGTGGGCCCACGACGGCGGCGTGTCCGCCCTGGTGGCCCGGGTCAAGGCCCCCGACCAGCGGCTGAAGGACGAGACGGCGGCGGAGATGGAGGACCGGGACGGCCCGGCCCATGTGATGGTGCTCCGGGCACCCAGCGGCTACCACCCGGAGTGGGAGGGCAGGACCGTGGCGGAGCTGGCGGAGGAGCTGGGGCTGTCCCCGGTGGACACAGTGATGCATGTGCTGTCCGCCTGCGAGGGCTCGGTGGCCTGCATCTACTTCTGTTGGGGTTATGTGAAAAAAAATTTTTGAAGGGTAAATTCTTTTTACAAGTACGATTATAATATAATCCAGCCAAAAAAGCAATAACTTTCGTGAAATCTGCCCTGTTATTCGCCCCGAGGAAGGCATTTTTATATTAATCCCTGTTCATGCTTATTTATTCGTGATAAAATATAAAAATACTGTATATAAACAGTCCATTGATAACTATAAACTTTTTTTTACAGGTAAAATATTATGGCAGATTCAAACAATTCATTCAAAAATAAAGTGATACGCAAGCTCAAAAGCGGTACCTGGTATCCTTTTTATAATACCTTTTATGAAAAGGTGCCGATCGACCGCCGTGAGATCCTCCTTGCTTCCAGAAGCGGGATTTCCCTGGAAAGCAATATTCTTGCGATCCTTACAGAACTTTCCCGTCCGGAATACCGCAAATTCCGAAAAGTCCTGGCAGTTCAGAAGAGCTCCCGTGAACAGATTGAGAAAAAACTCGCTCATTATCACATTTCCGTGGATAAGATTGTTCATATGAGCACCCCGGACTACTATTACCATCTGGCAAAGGCCGGCTACCTCATCAACGACACCACCTTCCCGGGACGTTATATCAAGAAAAAAGGCCAGGTTTATCTCAACGTCTGGCACGGTACCCCGCTCAAACGCATGGGACAGGACAACGAGGAAGAACGCTATGACATGGGAAATATCATGCGAAATCTCCTGATGTCCGACTATCTCGTTTTTCCTAATTTATATATGGAAGAAAAAATGTCCGGAGCTTTAACCTCAAAGAACTTTATCGGGGAACGATTCTCCGCGAGGGCTATCCGCGAAATTCTATTTTCTTCGACCAGGAACACGGCAGGCTCCTCAAGGAAGTCCTGGGCTACCAGGGATGTCAGCTCAGCGTCTATATGCCGACCTTCCGCGGACATACCGATGATGTAGAAGGCGATACCTACGTAGAGCAGGTACGCAGTTATCTTGAGGTAATTGATAAGGGTATGCAGGACGATCAGATTCTTCTTCTCAAGCTGCATCCACTTGTGCAGAAAGGGCTCGATCTCGACAATTACAGGCACATCCGCCCGTTCCCGTCAGAACTTGACACCTACGATGTACTGAATGCCTGCGACGTGCTGATCACAGATTATTCCAGCGTCATGTACGACTTTGCAAATACTGGTCGTAAGATCATCCTCTTTGCCTATGACCTTGAGGATTATATGGGACACCGTGGCATGTACGAAGACATCCGCTCCTACCCGTTCCCGATCGCAGTAACACCGGAGGAAGTCCTGTCTGAACTTCAGGAACCGGGCGGCGGTGCTGACAGAGAATTTCTTGACAAATACTGTACCTTTGACCGACAGAAAGCGACACGCAATATCTGCCGCCACGTACTTCTCGGCAAATATCTGTGTCAGGAACACAAAATGCCGGTCACAACGAAGAAAAAAGTCCTTCTCTACGCCGGCAGCCTCAAGCCAAACGGGATCACGACCGCATACTTCAGCATGCTCCGCCATCTCGATACGGATGCCTGCGACTATTATATTTCCTACCGTTCCCCGTCCCTCAAGGAGCATCCGGAACGGCTTAATGGAATGCCAGAGGGATACCATTACTACCCTCTCGCCACAGAAATGAACCTCGATGTCCTCACCGCTGTGGCACAGATCCTGTATCTGAAATGGGGGATCACTTCTTTTGGCATCCGGAAACGGCTTGAGAAAGCATACCGCCGGGAATGGCAGAAACATTTCGGAAACGCAGCCTTTGACCAGGTCGTTCACTATGACGGCTACGAGAATTACATGATCGCACTCTTTGAACAGGCTCCCTGCACCAGAACGATCTGGGTGCATAACGACATGGAACGTGAGATCCAGGCCAAGGGAAATCCAAGCCTGCCACTTCTTCGTCATGCTTATGCAGCATATGACCATGTTGTTCCGGTCGGCGAGGATATCCGTCCTGCCGTAGAGCGCATCGGTGGACGCACAGACAATGTACAGGTGATCGCCAACTACATGGATGTCGAAAATATCCGTTCCAGAGCAGAACTTCCACTGACCTTTGACCCGGAAACCCAGTCCAATGTCTCTCTTAGGAAACTCCAGAAAATCCTGGACTGCTCCGGTACGAAATTTATCAACATCGGAAGATACGCCCCGGAGAAAGGTCAGGAACGCCTGATCCGTGCCTTTGACACCTTCTGGCACAGCCATCCAAAGACATGGCTTATCATCATCGGCGGAATGGGTGACCTGTACGAAAGCCTTCGCCGTCTTGCCAGAAGCCTGGAATCCGGACGGCACATCGTACTTCTTAAATCCATGAGTAATCCGATGCCGGTGCTGAAACGCTGCGACTTTTTTATTCTCTCCTCTTTCTATGAGGGACAGGTTCTGGTCGTCCCGGAGGCAGATGTGCTCGGACTTCCTGTCGCAGCCTGTGATGTCAATGGAGCCAGATCTTTCCTCAAAGAATACGGCGGCACACTTCTGCCTGACAGTGAAGAAGGTGTGCTTCAGGGCATGGAAATGTATGCTTCCGGCAAGATTCATCCACTTCATGTCGACTACGAGACAAGAAATCAGCAGATCATCCAGAAATGTGAGAAACTTTTCCAGGAGTAAGCTGCTGATCCACTTTTATACTACAGGAACGGAGAAAACATCATGAAATCTTATCACCATAAATTTGTATCCGACCACCCGCTTGAATCAACACCTATGGCTGAAATCGACAGTTTTCCGGTACGGCCGGGTATTTTTGACCTGAATGGAGCTACCCCGCTTCAGAACGGTGTGAACTTTACCATTCACACCTGCGGAGGAACTTCCTGCGAACTCCTTCTCTTCCATCGTGCACAGGAGGAGCCTTTTGCCGTCCTTCCTTTCCCTGAGGCTTACAAGATCGGCGATGTCTATTCCATGATCGTCTATGGACTGAACATCGACGAATTTGAGTATGCTTACCGCGTAGACGGACCATACTGTCCGGAAAAAGGACTCTTATTCAACAAAAACAATGTTCTCCTCGACCCTTACGCCAAAGCTGTTGCCGGTCAGAGGATCTGGGGGATCCGCTGGGACCATACCTACCATGCACGAGTGGTCAAGGACACCTTCGACTGGGGCGATGTTCCGCAGTCCAAGAAGGAGCTCTGCGACCTTATCATCTACGAACTGCATGTAAGAAACTTCACACACCATCCTTCTTCCGGGGTTCAGCATCGAGGCACTTTTGCCGGACTGATGGAAAAGATCCCCTATCTCAAGGAACTCGGTATCAATGCGGTCGAGCTGATGCCGATCTTTGAGTTCGATGAGACCATGAACGCAAGGACAGTCGACGGAACACAGCTACTCGAATGCTGGGGCTACAATACCGTGAGCTTTTTTGCTCCGAACAGCAGCTACTCTTCTGCCAACGAGCACAACAGAGAAGGTACAGAACTCAAGACACTGATCCGTGAACTTCATGCAAACGGGATCGAAGTCATCCTCGACGTTGTATTCAATCATACCGCAGAGGGCAATGAGAAGGGACCTTCCTTCAGTTTCAAGGGATTCGACAATAACATTTACTATATGCTGACTCCGGACGGAAATTACTACAATTTCAGCGGCTGTGGAAACACTCTGAACTGCAACCATCCTGTCGTTCAGCAGCTGATCCTGGAATGCCTGCGTTACTGGACCATCAATTACCGTGTTGACGGCTTCCGCTTTGACCTCGCCAGCATCCTTGGACGAAATGAAGACGGTTCTCCGATGAACAACCCGCCGCTTCTGCGTACCCTCGCAGATGACCCGATCTTAAGCAATGTCAAGCTGATCGCGGAAGCATGGGATGCCGGCGGTCTTTACCAGGTTGGAAGTTTCCCGGCGAGCGGACGATGGGCAGAGTGGAACGGACGATACCGTGATTCTCTGCGAAGCTTCCTCAAGGGTGACTGCTGGCAAGCGTGGGATGCAGCCTGGAGTATTTCCGGCTCCGGTGACCTTTATGGCGGTTTCTATGGAAATAACAAGAGCAATTATGCAGGTTATAATTCCTGCGTCAACTTCCTCACCTGCCATGACGGATTTACGCTTTATGATCTTTATGCTTACAACGATAAGCACAATGAAGCAAATGGATGGGACAATGCAGACGGTGCAAACGACAACCGAAGCTGGAACTGTGGTGCCGAAGGTGAAACTGATGATCCGGAAGTTCTCGCACTTCGCTACCGCATGATCCGCAATGCCTGTGCCGTCCTGATGTGCAGCCGCGGAACACCGATGTTCCTCTCCGGCGATGAATTTGGAAATACCAAATACGGAAACAACAACAGCTACTGTCAGGACAGCAGGATCTCCTGGCTCGACTGGCGCATGCTTGACAAAAACCGCGATCTCTTTGAATTCTTCAAATTTATGATCGCATTCCGCAAGCAGCACACAGTTATCCACAAGAAGCTCCCGGATTCCGTCTGTGGCATGGATCCTATCCACACTCACAACATCAACGCAGACGAAGTGGATATCCCGAGAGATGCCCGCACCTTCTGCGTAAGCTTCACCGGCTATGACAAAGAAAAAGGCAGGGATGACCTCGTTTACGTGGCAGTCAACACCTACTGGGAGGATGTAACGATCACCCTTCCAAGCCTCAAAGGACACGGTGCATGGCACTTAAGCGTCAACACCTACGGCGACGAAAACGGCCGCTACTGCTACCCGGACGGCGAAGACCCGCGCATCGACCACAGCTTCATCATGCGCCCAAGAACCGTTGCGGTATTTACCGGGAAAGATTTTTAACAAACAAAAAAAATATGGCTCGAACTTCGCATTTGAATAAATACGAAATTTGAGTCATATTCTTTTATTCTATACTCTCAATAAAATTTTTATTTTGAAGTTCTGCCTTAAGCACAGGCAGAACTTCTTTATAATCGCCTATGATTCCATAATCTGCCCGTTGGAAAATAGCCGCATCCGGATCAGAATTAACAGCAATCACCTTATCCGCACCTGCGATGCCCGCCAGATGCTGGATCGCTCCCGAAATTCCAACTGCAAAATATATTTTTGGAGTCACTGTTTTTCCCGACTGACCGATCTGATAGTTCTGCGGAAGCCACCCTGCTTCCACTACAGCGCGGCTGCAGGCAATTTTTCCACCTATTGCATCTGCAAAGGATTTCAGCTCATCAAATCCTTCCTTATTTCCAATTCCTTTTCCACCGGCAACAATAATCTCTGCCTCTTCCAGATCAACACTTTCTGTCACTTCTTTAACACGCTGGATTAGTTCTGTTCGAATCTCATTTTTTTCGACCAGTGCATTTTTTCTGATGATTTTTTTCTCATCCTGCAGAATTTTTTTTATTCTTTCTTTTTTATATCTTCCTGCTTTAAAGACTCCGGGACGCACAGTTCCCATCTGTGGCCGTCTGTCCGGGCAGATGATCGTCGCCATAAGATTTCCCCCAAATGTCGGACGTGTCCATGCAATACATCCTGTTTTCTCATCAATTCCAATTTCCGTACAATCCGCTGTAAGTCCGGTTCCAAGACAGCAGGCGATCCGTGGTGCAAGGTCTCTTCCATTATCCGTTGCCCCAATCAGTACGGTTTCCGGCATATATTCTCTGATCAGTTTTACCATTGTGATCTTGAATGCATCTGTGGAATAATACTCATAAACCGGATCTTCCACAACGATCATCTGGTCAGCACCATAAGCAGCTACATCTTTCACCGCCTGCTTTGTGTCATTTCCTATTATGACTGCCACTACTTCACAGTTCTTTTCTGCTGCCAGGATTTTTGCTTTCTCCAGAAGTTCAAAACCAACTTTCTGTGTATACCCATGCTCTGTTTCCATCCAAACCCAGATATTTCTGTATTCTGTATTGTTTTTCATCTCCGGAGCACCTCATCTTTCTGAAGCTTTTCTATCAGTTCTTCCACCTGCTTTTTGTACTTCTTTTTCCCTGATAATATATCCTTCCTGTTTTTGCACCGGTACATAAGTTGTCTTTACTCTGGTCGGTGATCCCTTGATTCCACATCGTCCCAGTTCTATTGTTTCCATTTCAGACTCTGTCAGAATTATGATTTCTTTTTTCTGGCTGCCATCTTTGTTTTCAAAGTTGCACATCTCGGAGGAACATTTGACTTCAAAACTGTCACCAGTGCCGGAGGTGTTGTTGTCAGCAGATCATAGCCTTCTCTGCTGACTTTCTTTACGATCAGTTTATCATTTTCAAAATAAAGATCCAGTGCCAGCGTGATCTGTGGAATTCCCAGATGCTCTGCCATCTCCGGTCCAACCTGTGCCGTATCGCCGTCTGTTGCCTGTTTTCCACACAGGATCAGGTCAAATTTTATATTATCCTGCTTCTCCAGCATCCGGATTCCCTGTGACAGTATATAACTGGTCGCATAAGTATCTGATCCGCCAAATGCCCCTCCTGAAATCAGCCGTCCCTCATCCGCTCCCATTTCCAGACAGGAACGAACTGCCTGTCCCGCCTGTTCCGGCCCCATACTTATTACATAGATTTTGCCGCCTCGGTTCTCTTTTAACTGAAGCGCCATTTCCATCGCATACAGGTCAAACGGATTTACCACACTCGGAACCCCTCTTCGAATCAGCGTATTTGTGACGGGATCGATTTTTATCTCCGTTGTATCCGGAACCTGTTTTACACATACACAAATATTCATAAGCATTTCTCCCTGCAAAATACACGAATAGGGATATGCTTCTGTAAACATATCCCTGCATTCGCTTTTATATTGTTATACTTTCCTGTCCGTTTCAGTCAAAAATCTCGTAAGATTTTTTGAGTATCGGATCTGTATATTTCGTAATTTCTGAATATACAGGGATCATCTTGCTGTAAATCTCCGCATTCTCAGCGATTGGTGTAAAAGTATCTTTGATCCTTACCATATGCTCCACTGCACTTTCGAAAGAATCGTATACGTTTGCTGCTACTGCTGCGCAGATTGCAGAGCCCAGTCCAGCTGCACCATTTACCTCATTTCGAACTACCGGAATATTGAATACATCTGCAAAAATCTGCATAAACAGATCACTGTTAGAACCGCCGCCGGTAATGATCAGTTTCTCGATCGTAGTGCCTACTTCATTGCACATATCGGAAACATGTCCTTTCATAGTCATTGCAACTGCTTCCAGGATAGATCTGTAAATATGACCTCTCGTGTGACGACCATCAAATCCGATCATAATGCCCTTCTGATAACGTGCATCTACATTTGCCAGCCAGTTCAGGACTGTCATAAGTCCATCACTTCCAACCGAAACCTTTTCTGCTTCAAGTCCCAGTGCTTCTTCCGGAGACATTCCTTTTTCTTCGGCAAGTTTCGCATATCCCTCACCCAGGATATCTCTGTACCAGCTTACAGTCCACATACCACGGCGGATTCCGTTGCTGTCATATAAATATTTATTCGGCATACAGGAAAACTTCGGCCATGCATAACTTGTACCTTTTAAGTTTTCTTTTCCTTCCATCATTGCAGATGTATAGGTTCCAAGAGAAATGCAGACGGTAGAATCTCCCATGCAGCCCGTTCCAAGACCTTCTACTGCCTTATCATTTGAAGTTGCCACAACCGGAACCCCTGCCGGAAGTCCTGTAGCTTTGGCCGCTTCCTCTGTAACATATCCAAGGATATCTCCCGGCATTACAAGATCGAACAGCATTTCTTTCGGCATTCCGGTGGCTTTGTATGCTTCCGGATTGTCTGACCATTTCCAGTTATCTACGTCAACCGGCCATCCATATTCATAGTTGGCAATTGTATCTTTCTTTTCTCCGGTCAGTCTGTGTGTAATATAACCGGAAGATGCAACAATATATTTCACATCTGGATTTTCATGTGTATATGGCTGCGAAAGTCGAATATCCATCCAGCTCAGAGCCGGCTGTGCAAGACTTCCGTCTTCCTTTAAATATGCTCTGCAACAACGAATCGTACAAAGTCCGATTCCGACAATATCTTTTGGATCTCCTTCGAATTTCGCCATACAGTTTTTACTTGCTTTACAGATTGCATCCCACCAGTCATCATCCGGATGCTCTACATAACCTGGTTTTGGAAGATTATATGGTCTTAAAGGAGCTTTTCCTTCACATACAATATTTCCTTCGATATCAAAAATTGTGATTTTTGCACTCTGGGAACCTTCGTCAATTCCCATTAAATATTTTTTGTTCATATCTTCCTACCTGCTTATCACTTTTATTATCTTACAAGATATCCACCATCAACAACAAGTAATGTACCATTTACATAATCTGCTGCCTTACTTGCCAGGAATACCATTGCACCCATAAGATCCTGACGCTCTCCCCAGCGGTCTGCCGGAATATGTTCTTTGATCTTGATATATTTCGGATCTTCTTCATTTCCGCTTCCTGTTCCTGCTGTCATTGCAGTCTGGAAATATCCTGGTGCAATACCATTTACAGTAATGCCGTATTTTCCGAGTTCATCTGCATAAGCTTTTGTCAGTCCGGAAAGACCGGCTTTCATAGCAGCATATGCCGGTGAGCCAAGTCCGCCAAGGAAAGAGAACAGTGAGCAGATGTTGATGATTCGTCCACTTCTCTGAGGAATCATATATTTTGCAACTGCATGGCTGAGATCAAAAGCACCTGTCAGGTTGATAGCGATCATCGGATCCCACTCAGCTCTGCCAAAGTCAAGAACATCTGCGATCTTGCAGATACCTGCACAGTTAACCAGAATATCAATGCTTCCAAAAGTTTCCACACATTTGTCAGCAACTTTATCACAGATTCCGTCTTCTGTAATATCGCCCAGCATAAATGCATATTTTACACCGCAGGCTTCGATCAGTTTCTTTGTTGTTCCGTCATCATCTACTGCTGCAAATACAAAAATGTTTGCGCCCGCTTTTGCAAGAGCCAGGGCAAAAGCCTGTCCCAGACCACTGACACCACCTGTAACGATTGCATTTTTACCTTTGAGTGAGAAAAAGTCCATATTAAAATCGTTAATGTTTTTCATTTTGTATTCTCCTTTTTTATAAAATATTTTTTAAGTGCTTTATTAAGTTTTAAAGTGCCTTGCTCACATCAATATCTCTGCCTTTTTTGAGTACACGGCTGAGAAGTAAACTGAGCAGTACACAGAGAACTGCTGCAACAGCTGCATAAGCCCATGTCATTTTGAATCCTGCTGCTCCGTATTTATCCATCCAGGATCCAACCAGAGTGTACATAAATAAATCAGGTGCATATCCAAGTGCTGAAGCAATACCAGATACACGGCCACTTAAAGACATCGGTATTCCCGCATCGTCATGAATAGCAAAATACTGGCTTCTTACTGCATAGATAAAGATCAGACCCAGAACAAAGTTTACGATAACTGCCATTACAAGGCTTGCATTTACCGGAAGTACCAGATACAGTGCAAAGGAAATTGCGAGCAGTGCCGCACCTCCGCCTACGACTTTGATACGTGAATGAAGTTTATCTGCCAGGATACCTCCGATGATACCTCCGACACCCTGAAGGAGATAACGGATACCGCCAAGTGTAGATCCCATTGTAGCGGAAAGTCCATAATAATTAACTGCATATGTATTCACATATCCGATCAGTCCATATACGCTGTATGCAGTAAAGATGATTCCTACCAGAATCCATACTCTTGGAATTGTGAGGCATTTGAACAGACCTTTTGTAAGTTCTACCACACTCTCCGGTTTTTCATTTTTTTCTTCTTCACTGTCACGAATGAAGATAAAGTTCAGAATACCAATGATGATATCCACAACCGCACATACTTTGATCGCCATGGATGCACCAAATACTTCTGAAGTAGATGCGAAATATGCATAAGCACCTGTCATCGCAAATACGACAACTGCATTAATGATACCTCGAAGACCTTCCTGAAGTCCGAAAAGACGTCCCTGCTCTTCTGCTGTTCCCAGTGCTCTTGTTGCCTTGATACATGCTGACCAGTAAGTAATGATGCTTGTTACACCCATCAGGATAAAGATCAGTCTTGCTGTGTTGAAACTTGGAAATGTAGAAAACCATAATCCAAGAATTCCCGTTCCTATAAAGGATACTGTCAGCATCAGTCTTGGTGAAAATCTGTCAGCGATCGCACCTCCGATAAAATATGAGAGAGTTGCCATAGTCGCATAACCGGATGACAGAAGACCCATCTGTGCGTTTGTCAGCCCCATCGCTGACTGGATCTGCGGATAAAACGTTTCCCTTATATACGGAAGCTGGAAGATGATTCCTGCTCCGGCTGCCAATAACAGAAGCGTTCCCTGGTCGTGCCCTGTCCTTCGCTGAGGCGCGAGACATTGAACGTCGGCACGTTGAAGCAGCAGCAGCGGACAGCGACCCCCGACCGCTACATGCGCCAGGTCGCCGAGAAGGTCGCCGATCGTGTTCGCTACCTGTCCGATCCGTTTTCGTGGCTGTGGAATATACCGGAGGCGGCCGCCATCTCCAGGCTGCGAGACGATATCGGTCTTGACGAGGCAGCTGCGCGCATCGAAGACTTGGACACCTGCGTGGTCGCTTTCGTTGGCGGAGGCGACAACGGCGGTGATGCCCTGTACGCGTGCGCGCTGCTGGCGGAGCAGGGGATGGTTGTCACAGCATTTCTGCTCAAGCCCACGTGTCATGCACGCGGCCTGGCTGCGGCTCGAGAAGCGGGAGTCGGCATCGTGGAACTGGGCGGTCGCTCCCTGCGCTCTATCGAAGGAACACCCGAGTGGGGCACTATCTGCGGTGCGCGCCTGTGGATCGACGGCATCGTCGGCATCGGCGCGACAGGCCCCCTCGGCGGCGAGCTCGCGGACACTGTGACGTGCCTGAACGAGGAACTGCGTGCCCACCCCAAGAAAGTCATCGCAATCGACGTGCCCTCGGGCCTCACCGACGACGACGGCCTCGTCATGGGGCCGATCCTACGTGCCACCCACACGCTCGCGGTGGGTACCTACAAGCGTGCCCAGATCCTGCCTCCCGCCGT
>ENA-OQDT01001700-OQDT01001700.1-human-gut-metagenome-genome-assembly--contig:-NODE-1700-length-12403-cov-2.029163_pt1 | contig 12403 bp, 13 predicted proteins | sample MGYA00242786_ERZ504617 | MGnify/ENA primary metagenome ERZ504617 (study PRJEB26092, sample SAMD00036337) | human gut metagenome | host: Homo sapiens | study: EMG produced TPA metagenomics assembly of... | reverse complement strand
TCCTGAGCCTGCCGGGCAAAGGACGCGTAAGCTGGCCCATCCCGTTCGAGACTACCATCTTGGGCAGTCCGCAAATCGACACCGACGGAGGCGTGATAGACGGGAACACCATCAAATGGAGCACATCCGGACTGAAGACCGTCACCCTGACCGTGGACGACATCGTGAGCCGCGCACAAATCGAAATCCTCGACCTGCCGGGCATGGCCATCGACCTGCCACAGCAAGTCCTGGCCGGCACTCCCGTACAGGCTACCCTGCCGGAACACTTGCTCTCATCCGAGGTCGCCTTTGAAGTCCTGCGCGACGAAGGCGTGGCATTCATCCACGAAGAGGGACAGGCCGAAGCCACGTTCATCTTCCCGGAAAAGGACGGTTCCTACGACCTGAACGTAAAAGCAACCGATGACGTGTTCGGCACAATATACCAGAACACTCGGGTGGAAGTGACAGGCAGCGGTTTTGTGCCCGTCATCGGACAAATAGACACCGACGAGGCTACCGGATGCAACCGTATCAGTTGGAGCATTCCCACGGAACTGCCTGCGCCCCTGCAACCGGGGACGGTACGCATCTACCGCGAGACGGCCGTGAGCGACCGTTACGAACTGTTGGGCGAAGTCCCGCTGACGGACGGAAGCTATGTGGACGAGACCTCTACCCCAACCTTGCTCTCGCAGCGTTACTTCATCACGATGGCCACGAACTACGGCGGCGAGAGCCGGAGCAGCGCGGTACATGCCAACGCCCACCTGATGGTAAACCGCGCCATGGGACACGACATCAACCTGAGCTGGACCCCATACGAGGACGCGACGTAATGCAATACGTCATCCTGAGCGGCCCGTCACCCGACCGGCTCACCGAACTGGCCGCCGTGTCCGGCCATACTCTGAGCTACACCCATGCACGGACTTCGGACGAAGCCACATATTACGCCTTGGCCGTACGCTTCGACGCGCCACAGAAACGGGCTTCGGCGGATGATGCCCGCAACCGATCCAACGTGGTTTGCTCTGCAGATGCCTTTGACGTCACCATGGCCCAGAGCGTGGCCATCACTTCGCAAGAGGCAGAATTGAAATTAGACCAAGAACAACCGCAACTACACCTGCAAGCGGTCGTTCTGCCGATGAGCACCACGCTCAAACGCGTACAATGGAGCGTCGTGGAGGGTGAAACGTTGGCCACCGTCGCACAAGACGGCACGGTAAGCCTGAAAGACAATGCCACAGGCGGCCAAGTGATGGTGGAAGCCGCAGCCACAGACGGTTCCGGCATCCGCGAAACCGTAACCCTCACCGCAGCTCCCTACACCGACATCGTCCCGGTGGAGGCAGAAGAGGTACGCATCTACGTGACCGACGGCAGCATCCGCATCGAAGGCATACGCTCCGCCACGACCTTGCGCCTTTACAACCTGCAAGGCACGTTGCTCCACCAGAGCGAAGCCTCAGGAGACACGCAAATTTCGACTTCCGGCCTCCGGGGCATCTACATCCTGCAAGCCGGACGCAAGACACAAAAACTGATGTTACGATAAACCCATGTTTCGGAAGAGAGGGGGCAGTCCGGTTTACGGGCGTTTGCCCCCTCTCGTTTTTTATCCTCCGCCACAAGGAGTTGACAAAAAGCATCATTCCATGTCCAAAAACTATCATAAAGTCAGTTTTTTCTTGTTTTTCGCAAGGCTATTTTTGAAGAAAAGCACAAACGGGAACCGTTTTCGTTAATACAAATTAAAGGTTTATAGGGATTTTAACGCCAAAGTACCCTTATCGGGGCTTCACCTTCAAGAGAATAATTTTTCAATCTCAAGAAGAAACACATTTTTTTCTCCGCATGTCGTGCCGACTTTCTCCGCAAAACGTCCCGGAAACGAACTGAAATCCTCCATCCGAACACCTGAAAACCGCACCGGAAAATCTATTTGGACACTCCCGACGGACAAAATCCGGCTGTCATTCCGTACACTTCCACCCTCCTCACGCTTACTCCATCCCAAAGGCCATGCGCGGAAAATACCGTTTGGCCGACAGGAAGAAAGCCGGAAAGCTTCTCCACATTACATTTTGTCCGACGTGGACTTCGCGAGAATCCCGCATTTCTCACCTACCGCCACGACACGGACAAAAAACGCAGCCATGCACATCCGGAATTGTCAAATTGACAAAGTGGCACATTCCCTTCCACACCTTCACAAAAAGAGAAACATCCCCTTGGTTTTCAATTCTTTTTTGTAACTTTGCCTTGATTACTGTCAAAAGCGAAAAATATGGCAAGATTCATCAATCCCTTTACCGATGTCGGTTTTAAGCGCATCTTCGGGCAAGCCATCCACAAAGAATTGTTGATAGACTTCTTGAACGACTTGTTAGTAGGAGAAAAGCGGATAACGGACATCACATTCTTGGACAAAGAGCTGTTGCCGGACTTTTCCGGCGACCGGGGTGTCATCTATGACATATATTGTACGAATGAGGACGGTGAACAGTTCATCGTGGAAATGCAAAACCGTGAACAGACCTTTTTCCGTGAACGGGCTTTGTACTACCTCTCGCAGGCCATCGCCCGGCAAGGGGAACGGGGTGCCGAATGGAAATTCAACCTGAAAGCTGTGTATGGCATCTTCTTCATGAATTTCCACCTGTCCCACTCACCCGGCAAATTCCGCACGGACATCGTCTTGTCCGACCGGGATACGAACGAAGTGTTCTCCGACAAGCTCCGTTTCATTTTCCTGCAGCTCCCCTGCTTCACCAAGGAAGAAGATGAATGCCAAACTGATTTTGAACGTTGGATTTATGTACTGAAAAATATGGAAACATTTCAAAGACTCCCATTCAAAGCCCGTAAATCGGTGTTTGAAAAACTGGAACAAATCGTAGACATCGCTTCGCTCAGCAAAGAGGATCGCATGAAATATGACGAAAGCATCAAGGTGTACCGCGACCACCTTGCCGTGCTCGACTTCGCCAAGCAAGAAGGATTGGAACTGGGGATGCGGCAAGGAAGAGCAGAAGGAATGGCTAAAGGAATAGCAGAAGGAATTGAACAAGGAATGGCTAAAGGCATCGAACAAGGTAAAAAAGCGAAGGGGAAATGAATGAACGCCTTAAGAATGCAGCGACGCATGAAGACCAAAGGATACTCCATCGATGATATTGCCGACATCACCGGCCTGAGCTGCGGAAGAAATCATTCGTTATAAAATCCTTTTCGGCTTCATCCTCCTATTATATTGTCGCAGTCTTTACGTACCTTTCAATTTTTTCTCCGTATACTTTGCAGCCTGGAAACTTGATATTATGGCAGGAAAACAATTCTATACTAGACAAATTGGAGGGGCTGGTAAGCCGCTACGAAGAGGTGGGCACTTTGATTACCGACCCGAATGTAATCAGCGACCAAAAACGCTACGTAAAGCTGACTAAAGAATATAAGGACTTGGGTGATATCATGAAAGCCCGCAAAGAATATATGGACAGCCTGCAAACGTTGCAAGACGCCAAGGAGATGCTAGCCACCGAAGACGACCCGGAAATGAAGGAGATGGCACGCGAAGAAATGGCAGCCGCCGAAAAACATATCCCCGAAATGGAGGAACGCATCAAATTGCTCCTCGTCCCGGCCGACCCGGAAGACGACAAAAATGTCATTATGGAGATACGGGGAGGAACGGGAGGAGACGAAGCCGCACTGTTCGCAGGCGACTTGTTCCGCATGTACACCAAATACTGCGAAATGAAAGGTTGGAAGATAGCTATCTCTAGCTTTACGGAAGGAGCTGCGGGCGGCTTTAAAGAAATCATCTTCAGCGTAACGGGAGAAAAGGTGTACGGCACGCTGAAATACGAATCGGGCGTACATCGCGTACAACGCGTACCGGCTACGGAAACACAAGGCCGTGTACATACTTCGGCCGCAACGGTGGCCGTACTGCCCGAAGCCCAAGAATTCGACGTGGAAATCAACGAGGGCGAAATCAAATGGGACACTTTCCGCTCTAGCGGCGCAGGCGGACAGAACGTGAACAAGGTGGAATCCGGCGTACGTGCACGTTATCTGTGGAAAAACCCCAATACGGGAGAGACCGAGGAAATCCTGATAGAATGGTACTGAAACGCGTGACCAACCCAAGAACAAGGAAAGAGCTTTGGCACGCCTGCGCACGTTCATCTACGACAAAGAACACCAGAAATATATCGACGACATTGCCAACCGAAGGAAGACAATGGTGTCCACCGGTGACCGTTCGGCCAAAATCCGTACGTACAACTATCCGCAAAGCCGTATCACCGACCACCGCATCGGCTATAACATGCAGAACCTGCCTTCGTTCATGGACGGCAATATCCAAGACTGCATCGACCAACTGACCGTGGCGGAAAATTGCCGAACGGATGAAAGAAAGCGAACTCTAAACGGTAAAGGACATGAAAAAGTTTTTTCACCCGGCAGATTATCATAAAAAGCGTCGAGCAATGCTTGAAACGTTTTCCGGTCACGGTCGGCTTTACAGTATCGCTCGCTGTTTTCTTATTAGTAGTATGCTGGGGGAAAGACGAGTTGTTCACGGAACGTCAGACTTTCACCATTAATTATTATCTGACTGTAGGAAGTTTGCTCTCTCTCTCCCTTCGCCTATGGGGAGAGGAAGTGAAACGTAAACGTATCGTATACATCGCCAACGCGCTACTCCATTTGCTCCTATTAGCGGACGCCGGATACTTGTACCTATTGCCGGAAGACTTTCCTTTCTTGGAAACAGGACTTGCCCACGGTTCCGCCCTGACGGCTTTGGGATTAAGTATCTTCACACTTCCTTTTTTCCGTGAAAAAGACGATATTCCCTCATGGAATTTTACCCTACAACTGGTATCCCATGCCGTTACTTCATGGATAATCGGCGGTATCATGTGCGGCGGCCTCTGCCTGCTGACAGCATCCTTCTCCGGCTTATTCGGTTGGAAAGCAAATAGTAACTTCTATACCACATGGCTCATTGTGTTTTGCCTGACCTTACCCTCATTGCTGTTTTTAGGGCAAATCCCGGCCGGAGAAGCCAAACACGACCGTACCGGTTATACTTCTGCATACCTCAGCAAAGTGATTCGCTATCTGTTCCTTCCGTTATTGGGATGTTACTTATTGGTACTTTATGTCTACGCATTGAAGATTCTCGTCCAATGGCAATTACCGGACGGATGGGTTTCCTGGTTAGTCATCGCACTGACTGCGGGTTGCATCGGAGTAGAATTCTGCATGTACCCTTCTCTCCGCCAGGGACTTTCACGTTTCGAGCAACGTGTGGCGCGTGGGTTGCCCATCGCCATCCTGCCCCTGTTAGTACTGATGACTATCGGCATCGCCAGACGACTCAACGATTACGGCATCACGCTCAACCGCCTGTATCTTCTGACTCTGAACATCTGGTTTTACATAGTCTGTATCGGCTTATTCATTCTACGGGCACAGCGCATTCAATGGATTGCCGTGTCGTTTGCCGGCATCTTTCTGCTCACATCCGTACTTCCGGTAAATTATGCCCGGCTCACCCACCGTTACATGTTCCAGGCCTTATCAATCCAAATCCAAACATCATATAAAGGGGAACTCCCCATGGACGAAGAGCAATATCTGGACTGGCTAGCATCGCTTCCGCAGGAAACAGCCCGGCTCACTAACAGCCGTCTCAAAATACTGGATTATACTTTCAAAGACAAAGAAATCCATCGTCTTGTCGCTCCCGACATCAATTATTGGGGAGCGGAGAAATGTATTAAAGAAAACTCCGAAGCGCATTTCAGCCAAAAGAAAAATGGTACGGAAGTCATAGCAAAAGGAACATACCTCCATTTTGAGGCATCATCGCCATCTTCTGTCAAAATGGAATTAAACACCGGATATTCGGAACTGGTCGCATATCATAAGAGCGAAGACTCCATCCCTTGCAAATATTGGAAAGAAGAAGTCATGCCTATAGAACTTACCGACGGGCATCAAGTGATAGACACGATATACGTCCACCCGTCCGACATCCGAAAATGGAGTGCCATGGATACGATTCCTCCACAAAAGTTCACCGGCAGGCAAAAAGACAATCTTTTTATCCTCACCGACTTCTCACTATCCGGATATGCAGGAGACAAGAACCTGAACTTTATTTATTCCGGTTATTATTTTATTCAAAAGAAAACGAACTAAAAAACATATACGACATGAACAAACAAGAGCTTTTTGAGAACATCAAACGGAAAGAATCTTTCCTGTGTGTAGGATTGGACACTGACATTCAAAAAATCCCCTCGCACCTGCTAAAGGAAGAAGACCCCGTTTTCGCCTTCAACAAAGCCATCATCGACGCCACCGCACCTTATTGTATCGCTTACAAGCCTAACCTAGCATTTTATGAAAGCATGGGCGTAAAAGGTTGGCTCGCATTTGAAAAGACGATTCAATACCTGAACAAGAACTACCCCGACCAGTTCATCATCGCGGATGCCAAACGGGGAGATATCGGTAATACCTCGGCAATGTATGCCCGTACTTTCTTTAAGGAAATGCAACTCGATGCCCTGACGGTAGCTCCTTATATGGGCGAAGACAGCGTAACCCCGTTTTTAGGTTATGAAAACAAATGGGTCATTCTTCTGGCTCTGACCAGCAACAAAGGCTCGCATGATTTCCAGTTGACGACTGACGCTGAAGGCGAACGTCTGTTTGAAAAGGTCCTGCGGAAAAGCCAAGAATGGGGCAACGACCAAAACATGATGTACGTAGTGGGTGCCACCCAAGGACGCATGTTTGAAGACATCCGCAAAATCGTCCCCCAACCACTTCCTGCTCGTGCCGGGCATCGGTGCACAAGGAGGCTCATTGGAAGAAGTCTGCCAATACGGCTTGAACAGCACTTGCGGCTTGATTGTCAACAGCAGCCGGGCTATCATTTATGCCGATTCCACAGAAAGCTTCGCTGTCGTAGCCGGTGAAAAGGCACGTGAAGTGCAACAAAAAATGGCAGTGCAATTAAAAAAGTTATAAGCACAGAGTCATCATGTTATTATTTGACAGCCGTCTGGGAATCCAAATACCGGACGGCTGACTTTTATAAGCCCCATCCATATTTATATATCCTTTACTATACATCTTGGCTACGGGGAAAGGTGGCTTAAATCGGGCTTGCCGTTTATTTTATTATCTCAAAATATGGTGTAATTCGATTTTTTTTGCGAAATTTGCAAAATTAGTAATGACAATAACTAAAGACCATGGAATTTACCGCTAAGCAGATAGCAGAATTCATACAGGGTTCAGTTGAGGGAAATGAAAACGCATCGGTACATACTTTTGCCAAAATAGAGGAAGGTGTACCGGGAGCCATATCGTTTCTGTCCAATCCTAAATACACTCATTATCTCTATGACACACAGTCCAGTATTGTATTGGTGGACCGGAATCTTGAATTAGAAAAAGAAACCCAAGCCACACTGATTCGTGTGGACAATGCATACGAGGCCGTAGCCAAATTATTGGCTTTGTATGAGATGAGCAAGCCCAAGAAAAAAGGCATTGATTCATTGGCATATATCGCACCTACGGCTCAAATCGACGGAGACTGTTACATTGCCCCTTTTGCTTATATCGGTGAAAACGTGCATATCGGTAAAGGTACACAAATATATCCCCATACCACCGTGTACGATAATGCTTCGGTGGGCGAAGACTGTGTACTATATTCCAATGTTTCGGTATATCACGATTGTAAAATCGGCAATCGGGTCATTTTGCATGCGGGCTGCGTAATCGGTGCGGACGGCTTCGGTTTTGCACCGACCGAGAACGGCTATGACAAAATTCCGCAAATCGGAATCGTAACCATAGAAGACGACGTGGAAATCGGTGCCAATACTTGTGTGGACCGTTCTACAATGGGATCCACGTTCGTACGCCGAGGAGTCAAGTTGGATAATCTGGTCCAAATTGCCCATAACGTAGAAGTCGGGGAAAATACGGTGATGTCAGCCCAAGTAGGCGTGGCCGGTTCTACTAAAATCGGGAAATGGTGCATGTTCGGCGGCCAAGTGGGTATCGCAGGGCATGCGGTCATCGGTGATGAAGTCAAATCCGGTGCCCAAGCCGGTATTGCCGGGAGCATACGCAAGGGACACGTTACCGTACAAGGTTCTCCTGCCATTGAAGCTAAAAATTTTGCACGTTCAAGTGTTGTGTACAAAAAACTGCCTGAGATGTATGCGGATGTGAACCATTTGAAAAAAGAAATAGAAGAATTAAAAGAAATACTGAATAAGAAGAAATAAAGAGCTATGCTGAAACAGAAAACATTGCAAGGAAGTTTTTCTTTGTGCGGCAAAGGATTGCATACAGGTCTGAATCTGACCGTTACATTCAATCCTGCTCCCGAAAACCACGGATATAAAATACAACGAATCGACCTGGACGGACGTCCCATTATTGACGCCGTAGCCGAAAATGTGGTAGAAACCACACGCGGCACCGTCTTGGGACGAGGAGAAGCCCGTTGCAGTACAGTAGAACATGCCTTAGCTGCTTTATACGCCATGGGAGTGGACAATTGCCTTTTGCAAGTCAACGGCCCTGAAGTTCCCATTCTGGATGGAAGCGCGGAAATTTACGTGGAGAACATCAAACGTGTAGGCATAGCCGAACAGAACGCAGTCAAAGACTACTATATCATCCGTAAAAGTTAGAAGTCAAAGACGAGGAAACCGGTTCTTGCATTACAATCCTACCGGATGAACAGTTCAGCATCACGGCGATGATTTCATTCAATTCCAAAGTGCTTTCCAGCCAATTTGCCACTTTGGACAACATGGAGAATTTCGAATCTGAAATCGCCCCGAGCCGTACTTTCGTTTTCGTTCGTGAAGTAGAACAACTGATGGCTGCCGGTCTCATCAAAGGCGGAGACTTGGACAACGCGATCGTGATTTATGAGAATGAGATGTCTCAAGAAAAGTTGGACAAATTGGCCGACAGTATCGGAGTTCCCCATCATGATGCCACAGAAAAAGGATATTTGAACCACAAGCCTCTGGTATGGGAAAACGAACCGGCACGCCACAAATTGCTTGACATTATCGGTGACATGGCACTGATTGGCAAGCCCATCAAAAGGGCGTATCATCGCTACCCGTCCCGGACATACCATCAATAACAAGTTTGCCCGCTTGATCCGCAAAGAAATTCGGGCGCATGAAATACAGGCTCCGGGGTACGACTGTAACGAACCGCCGGTAATGGATGTCAATCGTATCCGCGAACTTCTCCCCCACCGTTATCCCATGCAACTTGTGGATAAAGTTATAGAACTCGGACCTACGACCATCGTGGCTGTTAAAAACGTAACAAGCAACGAAACCGTTCTTTACCGGACATTTTCCACAGGAACCGGTCATGCCCAGGTGTGCTGCAAATCGAAGCCATGGCTCAAGCAGGCGGTCTTTTAGTGTTGGAATTCGGTTAGATGAACCGGAACGTTGGAGCAACCTACTTCTTACGCATAGACCAAGTGAAATTCCGCCAAAAAGTGGTTCCGGGGGACACACTCCTTTTTTAAAGTAGAACTGTTGGCTCCGGTACGTCATGGCATTTCGTCCATGCGTGGTTATGTGTTTGTGGGAGAAAGCATTGTGACCGAAGCTACGTTTACTGCACAAATCGTAAAAAACAAGTAAGATAGAATTTATGAGCAAAATAAGTCCTTTGGCTTTCATAGATCCGGAAGCTAAAATCGGTGAAAATTGCGAAATCGGCCCGTTTTGTTTCATTGACAAGAACGTGGAAATAGGCGACAATAACGTGTTGATGAACAGTGTAAGCGTACTATACGGAGCACGCATCGGCAACGGCAATGTCAATTTTTCCGGGAGCTGTCATCAGTGCCGTGCCTCAAGATTTGAAATTCCGGGGAGAAGAAACCACAGCCGAAGTCGGTGACAATAACAAAATCCGTGAGAACGTAACAATCAACCGTGGTACGGCGGCAAAAGGAAAAACCTGCGTAGGCAGTGGTAATTTGCTGATGGAAAGCGTACATGTAGCCCACGATGCTTTCGTAGGAAACGATTGTATCATCGGCAACGGTACCAAACTGGCCGGTGAAATCATCATCGACGACCACGCCATCATCAGTGCCAACGTACTGATGCACCAATTCTGCCGTGTGGGTGGATATACGATGGTAGGCGGAGGTACACGTTTCAGCCAAGACATTCCACCTTATACTATATGTGCACGCGAGCCGGTTGCCTATTGCGGTCTGAATCTTGTCGGATTACGACGGAGAGGCTTTAGCAACGAACTGATAGAAAACATACATAATGCTTACCGCATTATTTACCAGGGGGGCGTACCTTTGAACGAAGCCTTGCAAAAAGTACGGGAAGAAGTGCCTGCCAGTCCGGAAATAGACTATATCATCGAGTTCATCGAAAACTCCAAAAGAGGATTTGTCCACTAAATATCATAAAAAGCCATGGTATACCGTTTTACCATTATCTCTAATGAAGTAGAAGATTTTATCAGAGAAATCAAAATAGATGCCGAGGCCACTTTTTACGACCTGCAATCAGGCCATATTGTCTTCGTGCCACTATGCAGACAATGTGCCTACTTCTTTTTTCATCTGTAACCAAGAGTGGGAACAAGAACAGGAGATTCTGTTGGAAGACATGGGCACAAGCCGCTCGGACGAAGACCTGTATTTGATGAAAAAGACACGGCTCAACGAGCTGTTGGAAGACGAAAAAACAACGTATGGTCTATGTTTTCGACCCGTTAGACAACCGTATGTTTTTCATTGAGCTGACTGAAATTAGTTTCAGAAAGACGCAGGAACAGCCGGTATGTAGCCGAAGCCATGGCGAAGCTCCGCAACAATCCATGGGTTTGGAAGAGTTCCTGAATAAGGAGACCACCAAACCCTCGGAAGATTTAAACGAAGATTTCTACGGAAGCGAGAGCTTCGACACAGAAGAATTCGACCCGGAAGGATTCGAGATCAGCGAAGGTAACCCTTATCATTGATTCATGAAGCCCCGACTTGTCGTATTGATAGGACCTACGGGAGTGGGCAAAATCAGAACTCAGCCTTTCGTTGGCTGAGTTTCTTCATACTCCTATTATCAACGCGGATTCACGGCAACTATTCCGTGACCTGCCTATCGGAACCGCAGCACCAACTGAAGCGCAACAACAGCGTGTCAGACATTATTTCGTCGGCACACTCGGGCTAACGGACTATTATAGTGCGGCACAATACGAAACAGACGTACTTCGTTTGTTGGACGGCCTCTACTCCCAACATCCATACGCCCTACTGACAGGTGGAAGCATGATGTACATCGACGCGGTTTGCAAGGGTATCGACGACATTCCTACCGTAGACGAAGAAACCCGCCGCCTTATGTTGGAAAGATACGAAGAAGTGGGGTTGGAACAACTTTGCAAAGAGCTGAAACTGCTCGATCCGGAATACTACAACCTCGTAGACCACAAAAATCCCAAACGTGTCATTCACGCATTGGAGATATGCTACATGACGGGGAAACCTTATTCAAGCTTTCGCACCAACCAACCCAAGGCACGTCCGTTCGACATCCTTAAAATCGGATTAAGACGGGAACGGGAAGAACTATACGAACGTATCAACCGGCGCGTGGACCAAATGATAACAGACGGATTAGTGGAAGAGGCACGGAAAGTCATAGCCTATAGGCATACCAACGCCCTCAATACCGTAGGATATAAGGAAATATTCAAATACATAGACGGTTCCTGGACTTTGGAAACATCTGTGGAGAAAATCAAACAAAACACCCGCATTTACTCACGCAAGCAAATGACATGGTTCCGCCGCGACGAAAGCATTCATTGGTTTCATCCGGATGAAACGGAAGCCATAAAAAAACTCATGGAAAAAGAGATTATGCCATAAACTTTTTCTAAATTTGCTCCTATTAAACATCATTCAACCTACATAAGTCAAATCACATGAGTCGCATTCTTCAAAAGACAATCCATTGGTTGAAAAAGGCCGGAAGGGGATTCACCAACCTCTATCGAGGCCCTTGGTCAAGAAAAACCGTGGTATGGGCCACCACCTGTGTCCTATCGGTTATTTTACTTCTCATTGCCGTTGACCTCAACTTTCTCTACCTGTTCGGGAAATCTCCCGGATTTAAAGACATTAAAAACCCGGTCACTAATGAAGCGTCCGAGATATACAGTGCCGACAGTGTACTTATCGGCCGTTTTTTCAGCGAGAACCGAACTCCGGTCGAGTACGAAGATATCTCCCCATTATCATCCAGACCCTCATCGATACTGAAGACGAACGTTTTTACCGTCACCCATGGTA
>ENA-OQDT01001699-OQDT01001699.1-human-gut-metagenome-genome-assembly--contig:-NODE-1699-length-12409-cov-3.690197_pt1 | contig 12409 bp, 12 predicted proteins | sample MGYA00242786_ERZ504617 | MGnify/ENA primary metagenome ERZ504617 (study PRJEB26092, sample SAMD00036337) | human gut metagenome | host: Homo sapiens | study: EMG produced TPA metagenomics assembly of... | reverse complement strand
AGCTGGCACAGCCGGGTGCGGCTTGCAATTCCACAAACAAAGGATTACAATAAGGGTTAGCAACGCAAAACGGCTGCATGTTAAGAATCCTGAACCTGAAACGGAGGTTTTTCAGTTATGGCTTGTACTACCATTCTGGTCGGCAAAAAGGCGTCTTACGACGGCTCTACCATGATCGCCCGCAACGACGATTCCGGTTCCGGCCATTTCACTGCCAAAAAGTTCACCGTGGTGCACCCGGAGGACCTGCCCAAGGTCTACCGCAGTGTGCTGTCCCCATGTGGAAGTGCCCCTGCCGGAGGGTGCCATGCGCTTTACCGCCATGCCCAACGCCGTGGAGGGCAAGGGCATCTGGGCGGCTTCCGGCGTGAACGCCGCCAACGTGGGCATGACCGCCACTGAGACGATCACCTCCAACCCCGCGTGCTGGGCGCGGACCCGCTGGTGGAGTACCGCCCCGCCAAGGGCGGCCAGCCGGAAGTGCCCGGCGGCATCGGCGAGGAGGATATCGTCTATCTGGTGCTGCCCTACATCCACACCGCCCGCGAGGGCGTGCAGCGCCTGGGCCAGCTGCTGCAGACCTACGGCACCTACGAGATGAACGGCATCGCTTTTGCCGACGTGAACGAGGTGTGGTGGCTGGAGACCATCGGCGGTCACCACTGGATCGCCCGCCGTGTGCCGGATGACGTGTATGTGGTCATGCCCAACCAGCTGGGTCTGGACAGCTTTGACCTGACCGACGCCCTGGGCGAGCAGAAGGAATACATGTGCTCGGCCGACCTTGCCGAGTTCATCGCAAAGAACCATCTGGACCTGTCGCAGGATGGGGCACTGAACCCCCGCGATGCCTTTGGCAGCCACGACGACTCGGACCATGTGTATAACACGCCCCGCGCCTGGTACATGCTGCGCACCCTGAACCCACCACCTGGGTGTGGGACGGTCCGGATGCCGATTATACCCCCATGTCCGACGATCTGCCCTGGTGCATGGTGCCGGAAAAGAAGGTGACCCCGGAGGACGTGAAGTATGTGCTGTCTAGCCATTACCAGGGCACCCCGTATGACCCCTACCGCAGCTACGGCGACAAGGCCAGCAAGGGCGCATACCGTTCCATCGGCATCAACCGCAACGACTTTATGGCCCTGATCCAGCTGCGCCCGGACGTGGACGCCGAGAACTGCGCTCTGGAATGGATCGCCTATGCATCCAACGCCTTCAACACCATGGTGCCCTTCTACGCCAACGTGGAGCGTACCCCGGAGTATCTGGCCAACACCACCGGCACTGTGTCCACCGATAACTTCTACTGGACCAGCCGTCTGATTGCCGCCATGGCAGACGCCTCCTATAATAAATCCCTCTTCCACCTCGAGCGCTACGAGGAGGCCGTGCTCTCCGCTGCCCGCGCACTGGTGAACGGGTACGATGCAAAGCTTGCCGCCGAGCAGGACGCCGCAAGCCGCGCCGCCCTGCGGGAGGAAGCCAACACCGCCATTGCCGCCATGCTGCAGGAGAAGGCCGCCGACACGCTGGATAAAGTTCTGTTTGAACTGAGCAGCCAGATGAAGAACGCCTACTCCCGCTCGGATGCCTGATGTAAACCAGCCGGAGCACCAAAACCGGTCACGACCGGTCACAGAAACGCAGAAAAGACCACCGCATACACAAGTGCGGTGGTCTTTTTGCGTGCAAAAAGCTCTTGTATCCAAGGTATTGGAAACTCTGCACAAAAATGATGAAAATTCTTTGTGAGCGAAAATGACTGAAACTGATTGATTTTGACAAGATTTTTGCTATAATAAAGATGCAAACAACCAAAACACGCCAATACCGCGCAGAAACGGTCAGGCGTGAGAAGGAAAGAAGGAAAAACACCATGCTGGCGGAGGAACGTTTTGCGCTGATCCTAGAGCAGCTGAACGAGCAGCGCACCGTGACGGTGCAGCAGCTGTGTGAGGCGCTGCACACCAGCGAATCCACCATCCGGCGTGACCTGACCGAGCTGGACCGGCAGGGAAGGCTGACCAAGGTACACGGAGGGGCCACCCTGCCGGACAGCCGCTTTCTGGCAGACGAGCCCACCATGGAAGCCAAGGAGACACTGGCTGTGGCAGAAAAGCGCAGCATTGCCGCAGTTGCCGCAGCACTTATCACTGCCGAGGATTTTGTGTTCATTGACGCAGGCACTACCACGCTGGAACTGGTGCGGGCGCTGACGGGTGCGGCGCTCAAGGCCACCTATGTGACCAACGGCGTGGCGCACGCCCGGCTGCTGGCGCAGAAGGGCTGTCGGGTGTATCTTCCCGGCGGGCTGCTGCGCCCTCAGACCGAAGCCATCGTGGGCGCTCCGGCAGTCAGCAGCATCCAGCAGTATAACTTCACCAAAGCGTTCATGGGTGCCAACGGCGTGGCGCTGGAGGCGGGCTTTACCACCCCGGACCCCGAGGAAGCAGCGGTAAAGGCCGCTGCCGTCCGCCGCGCCCGGGAAAGCTGGTTCCTTGTGGATGACGCCAAATTTGCTAAAATTTACCCGGCGGTCATCACGGACCTGCACGGCGGTGCCATCCTGACCAACCGCTGCCCGAACCCTAAGTATAAACAGTATACCTTTGTAAAGGAGGCAGAAGCATGATTTACACCGTTACCTTTAACCCGGCCATCGACTACGTTGTGCGTCTGGACGCACCGCTGGAGGTGGGCGCAGTGAACCGCGCCCAAGGCGAGGATTGCGTGCTGGGCGGCAAGGGCATCAACGTGTCCGGCGTGCTGGCGCAGCTGGGCTGCGAGAGCGTGGCACTGGGCTTTGTGGCCGGGGAGACCGGCGCATGGCTGGAGCGCGGTCTGGCGGCACAGGGGCTCAAGACCGACTTTGTGCATCTGGAAAACGGCATGACCCGCATCAACGTCAAGATCAAGGCCGGGCAGGAGACTGAGCTGAACGGCGCAGGCCCTGCCATCCCGGAAAGCGCTTTGCAGCAGCTGGAAGCCCAGCTGGACAAGCTGGCCGAGGGCGATATCCTTATTCTGGCAGGCAGCATCCCGGCAAGCCTGCCGCAAAGCGTCTACGAGCGGCTGCTGGCGCGGCTGCAGGGCAGGGGCGTGCGCGCCGTGGTAGATGCCACCCGCGACCTTCTGGTAAACGTGCTGCCCTACCACCCCTTCCTCATCAAGCCCAACAACCATGAGCTGGGCGAGATCGTGGGCAAGGTACTGACTACTGACGCCGAGATCGTGGCAGCTGCCCGTACTTTGCAGGAAAAGGGCGCGCGCAACGTGCTGGTAAGCATGGCCGGGGACGGTGCGCTGCTGCTGGACGAGCAGGGACAGGTGCACCGCATCGGTTGCCCCAAGGGCAAGGTGGTCAACAGCGTGGGCGCAGGCGACAGCATGGTGGCCGGTTTTGTGGCCGGGTATCTGCAAAGCCGCAGCTACGCGCAGGCGCTGCGTCTGGGCACGGCCTGCGGCAGCGCAACGGCTTTCAGCCTTGGGCTTGCCACAAAGGAAAAGATCGACGAGCTGCTGGCGCAGCTTTGATAGGATAAAAGGAACAAAGGAGGAACGTTTATGCGCATTACCGAGTTATTTACCGCACAGTCCATTGCGCTGGACGAAGCGCTGCAGACGCAGGAGCAGATCCTGAGCCGTCTGGTGGAGCTGCAGGCTACCCATGGCAACATCACCGACAAGGAGGCCTACAAAAAGGCGCTCTATGCCCGCGAGGCCGAGGGCTCTACCTATGTGGATAACGGCATCACCGTGCCCCATGCCAAGACCAATGTGGTCACCCGTCCCAGTCTGGCCGCCCTGCGGCTGAGCACCCCGGTGCAGTACAACGCCGAAGATGACGGCACCACCGACCTGCTGTTTGCCATTGCCGCACCGGAAAACGGCAGCCTGCATGTGGATATGCTGGCCCGCATGATGCAGATGCTGATGAACGAGGACTTTGTGGAAAAGCTGAAAGCTGCCAAGACCCCCAAGGAGTTCTTGGAGTGCATCGACGCACAGGAAGAAGCACAGTTTGGTGCAGAGAGCTTTACCCAGCAGGCCATCCCGCAGGACGGCTACCGCATTCTGGCCGTGACCGCCTGCGTCAACGGCATTGCCCACACCTACATGGCCGCCGAGGCGCTGACCAAGGCCGGTGACAAGCTGGGTCTGCCCACCAAGGTGGAGACCAACGGCTCGGACGGCGCAAAGAATATCCTGACCCGCGCCGAGATCGCCGCCTGCGATGGTATTATCGTAGCAGCGGAAAAAAGGTGGACACCGCCCGTTTCGACGGCAAACCGGTGCTGTTCACCCGCGTGGACGACGGCATCCATAAGCCGGAGGAGCTCATCAAGAAGATTGCCCACGGCGAGGTGCCTGTGTTCCACGCCGAGGGCGGCGCAGCAGCCGAGGACGACACCGCCGGTAAGGACAGCTTTGGCCGCAGCCTGTACAAGAACCTGATGAACGGCGTTTCCCATATGCTGCCCTTCGTGGTAGGCGGCGGCATTATGATCGCGCTGGCCTTCCTGCTGGATGATTACAGCATCAACCCCGCAAACTTCGGCATGAACACCCCCGTTGCCGCCTTCTTCAAGACGGTGGGCGGCGCAGCCTTCGGCTATATGCTGCCCATTCTGGCAGGCTTCATCGCCATGTCCATCGCCGACCGCCCGGGCTTGGCCGTAGGCTTTGCCGGCGGCGTGCTGGCTATGAACGGCACAAACTTCACCGACCTTGCCGCAGGCAGCACCACCGGCATCTCCGGCGGCTTCCTTGCAGCGCTGCTGGCCGGTTTTGCAGCGGGCTACATCGTGCAGTTCCTTAAAAAGATCACCGAAAAGCTGCCCGCCAGCCTGAACGGTATCCGCCCCATGCTCATCTACCCGCTGGGTGGCATTCTCATCGTAGGTGCGATGATGTGCGCCGTGAACCCGGTAATGGGCATGATCAACACCGCCATGACCGACTGGCTGAACGCACTGGGCGGCAGCTCCAAGGTGCTGCTGGGTGCTATCGTGGCCGGTATGATGAGCGTGGATATGGGCGGCCCGGTCAACAAGGCAGCCTACGTCTTTGGCACCGCAGCCCTTGCCTCCGGTAACTACGAGGTGATGGCCGCCGTCATGGTGGGCGGCATGGTGCCTCCCATCGCTATTGCCCTGTCCACCACCTTCTGCCCCCGCAAGTGGACGTTGGACGAGCGCCGCAACGGCATTGTGAACTACGTCATGGGCCTGTGCTTCGTGTCTGAGGGCGCTATCCCCTATGCAGCAGTCGACCCGCTGCGCGTCCTGCCCAGCTGCGTTGTCGGCTCTGCGGTCGCCGGTGCGCTCTCCATGACCTTCGGCTGTGCACTGCGTGCACCCCACGGCGGCATCTTCGTATTCCCGGTGGTGGATCACGCTGCGCTGTACTGCGTGGCGCTGGCTGTGGGCAGTGTGCTGGGTGCAGTGATCCTGAGCCTTGTCAAAAAGACCCAGCCCGCCGAGGCGAAGTAACAAGCCATTTTCTTCTCCATACGGATAGTTCTTCATAAGAGCAAAGGGGACTGCCGCACACCGCGGCGGTCCCCTTTGCGTTTTGCACAGGCACCATTTTCACAAAAAACAGGACAATATACCGCCCAAAACGGCCTATCCTGCCGGAATTGCGTTCAGCGCTTTGTTTTGCATTGCACCCCACCCCGGGCTGTGGTATACTTATATTCGTGATTTTAAAGCCCGGGTATGGTGTGCCGGGCCACCAGAGAGGAAACGAACGATGAAAATAGGATTTGACAACGACAGATATCTTGCGATGCAGTCTGAGCATATCCGCGAGCGCATCAAGAAGTTTGACAATAAGCTGTATCTGGAATTCGGCGGCAAGCTGTTCGACGATTACCACGCCTCCCGCGTGCTGCCCGGCTTTCAGCCGGACTCCAAGCTGCAGATGCTTTTGCAGCTCAAGGAGCAGGCCGAGATCGTCATCGTCATCAGCGCCGAGGACATCATCAGCAGCAAGGTGCGCGGCGACTACGGCATCACCTACGATCTGGACGTGCTGCGCCTCATCGACGCTTTTCAGGAGATGGGGCTGTATGTGGGCAGCGTGTGCGTGACCAAGTACACCGCCGCCGCCGAGGTGGAAGCCTTTGAAAAGCGGCTGAGCAGTCTGGGCATCCGCACCTTCCGCCACTATAAGATCCCCGGCTACCCCAACGATGTGGCCCGCATTGTCAGCGACGAGGGCTACGGCCGCAACGAGTACATTGAGACCGAGCGCCCGCTGGTGGTCATCACTGCGCCCGGCCCCGGCAGCGGAAAGATGGCCGTCTGCCTGTCCCAGCTGTATCATGAATATAAGCGGGGCGTCAAGGCCGGTTACGCCAAGTTCGAGACCTTCCCCATCTGGAACATTCCCCTGAAGCACCCGGTCAATCTGGCCTACGAGGCTGCTACCGCCGACCTGAACGATGTGAACATGATCGACCCCTTCCATCTGGAAGCCTACGGCGTGACCACCGTGAACTACAACCGCGACATCGAGATCTTCCCGGTGGTGAACGCGATGTTCGAGCTGATCGCAGGCCAGAGCCCCTATAAGTCCCCCACGGACATGGGCGTGAACATGGCCGGCAACTGCATCGTGGACGACGCAGTCTGCTGCGAGGCCTCCCGCAAGGAGATCGTGCGCCGGTACTACAAGTGCCTGTGCGAGCAGAAGATCACCGGCACCGCCAAGGAGAGCGAGCGCTACAAGCTGGAGCTGCTGATGAATCAGGCCGGGCTGACCATGGGGGCCCGGGAAGTGGAAAAGCAGGCACACGCCCGCAGCGAGGCTACCGGCGGCGCACCGGCTGCTGCCATTGAACTGAGCGACGGCACTGTCATCACCGGCAAGACCGGCCCGCTGCTGGGTGCTACCGCAAGCGCCCTGATCAATGCGCTCAAGTATCTGGCGGGCATCCCGCAGGAGACGGATCTGGTCAGCGCCGCTGCCATCGAGCCCATCCAGACCCTCAAGACCAACTATCTGGGTGGCAAGAACCCCCGTCTGCATACCGACGAGATCCTGATCGCCCTGTCCAGCTCTGCCGCTTCCAGCGAGCTTGCCGCAGCAGCCATGCACCAGCTGCCCAACCTCAAGGGCTGCGATGTGCACTCCACCGTTCTGCTTTCCAGCGTGGACAGCAGCACCCTGAACCGTCTGGGAATGTACCTGACCTGCGACCCCGTCTACGAGGAAGAGGATCGCAAGTACCATAAGCTGTAAAAATAAAAAGAAACTGGTAAACACCCCGGTCAGCGCCGTCAGGCGCTGACCGGGGTGTTATTGCTTGCCAGTTGTACGCAGTTGTGGTACACTTGTTCTGCTTAATTTTTATAGCAGATAGGAAAAGAGGAACAACAACATGGAACAACAACACAAGCGCAGCGCATTCTCCGGTAAGATCGGGTTCGTGCTGTCTGCCGCAGGCGCTTCGGTGGGTCTGGGCAACATCTGGCGCTTCCCGTATCTGGCAGCCAAATACGGCGGCGGCATTTTTCTGCTGGTATACATTCTGCTGGCAGTCACCTTTGGCTATACCATGATCGTGGCCGAGACCGCGCTGGGCCGCATGACCCACAAAAGCCCGGTCAGTGCCTACGCCCACTTTGGCAAGGGGAAAGGCATCCGCTTCGGCGGTTGGATCAACGCCATCATCCCCATTTTGATCGTGCCGTATTATTCGGTCATCGGCGGCTGGGTCATTCACTATCTGGCCGAGTATCTGTGCGGCCGCGGCAGCAATCTGGCGGCAGACGGCTACTTCTCCGCCTTTATCACCAACGGCTTGCAGGCAGAACTAGCCTTTTTGCTGTTCAGCCTGTTCACGCTGGGCATTATCTTTGCCGGTGTGCGCAACGGCGTAGAGCGCGTCTCCAAGGTGATGATGCCGGTGCTGGTGGTGCTGTCGCTGGTCATTGCGGGCTACTCTGTCACCCGTCCCGGTGCACTGGCGGGTGTGAAGTATTTTCTGGTGCCCAACCCCAAAAACTTCTCTTGGATGACCGTGGTCACCGCCATGGGGCAGATGTTCTATTCTCTGTCCATTGCCATGGGCATTCTGGTCACCTTCGGCTCCTATATGAAGAAGGACGTCTCTATCGAGGAGTCCACCGAGAACGTGGAGGTGTTTGATACCGCCATTGCCATCATGGCGGGTCTGATGATCATCCCGGCGGTGTTCGCCTTCTCCGGCGGCGACCCGGACACCCTGCAGGCCGGTCCTGCGCTGATGTTCATCACCATCCCCAAGGTGTTTGCCAGCATGGGTCTGGGCACCGCTGTGGGTGTGCTGTTCTTTGTGCTGGTGCTGTTTGCTGCCATTACCAGCTCCATCGCCCTGACTGAGAGCGCCGTCTCCACCTTTGAGGACGAGCTGGGCTGGGACCGCACCCGCTCCACCGTGCTCATCGGTGCCATTATGGTGGCGCTGGGCAGCCTGTCGGCATTGGGCTACGGCCCGCTGGCCGGGGTGACCGTGTTCGGGATGCAGTTCTTGGACTTCTTCGACTTTTTGACCAACTCGGTCATGATGCCTATTGCAGCCATTGCCACCTGCCTGCTGGTGTCCCGCGTCATCGGCGTGGAGCAGATCGCACAGGAGGTGGAGCAGGACGGTCAGCGCTTCCGCCGCAAGCCTGTGTTCAATTTTATGATCCGCTGGCTGTGCCCCATTTTTGCAGCCATCATTCTGGCAAGCTCGGTGGCAAATGCCTTTGGCTGGATCGCCATGTAAACTCAAAACAGTATTTCCGGCAGCAGAACGCAAGTTTTTGACAGTAAAAGCAGGACAAGGGGGCCCTTATGAAAATGGAAACCTTGAAGCAGCAGATCCTGACAGCAAAGGGTGACGTGCGGGCAGAGCTGGTGCTGAAAAACGCCCGGGTTATCAACGTGTTCACAAACGAGATCGAGCAGGCCGATGTAGCCATCCGTCAGGGGGTCATCCTTGGCGTGGGACACTATACCGGCGAGACTGAGCTGGACTTGCAGGGCAAGTATGTCTGCCCGGGGCTTGTGGATGGGCACATCCACATTGAAAGCTCCATGCTCTGCGGCCCGGCCTTTGAACAGGCGGTGCTGCCCCACGGCACCACGGCGGTGGTCACCGACCCGCACGAGATCTCCAATGTAGCCGGTACGGCAGGGCTGGACTTTATGCTGGAGACTACAAAAGATCTGGCACTTTCGGTCTACTTCATGCTCCCCTCCTGCGTGCCTGCCACAGGGCTGGACGAGTCCGGCGCGGTGCTGGAAGCAGAGCAGCTGCGCCCCTACTATCAGCAGCCCCGGGTACTGGGGCTGGCTGAGCTGATGAACTCCTACGGCACGGTGCGCGCGGACGAAAAGATCCTGCAGAAGATCTGCGACTGCACCGCTGCGGGTAAACGCATCGACGGGCACGCACCCTTCCTCAGCGGGGAGGAGCTGAACGCTTATATCGCCGCCGGGGTGCAGTCCGACCATGAGTGCTCGGAACTCCACGAGGCCATGGAAAAGCTGCGGCGCGGACAGTACATCATGGTGCGGGAGGGTACCGCAGCGCAGAACATGGAAAGCCTGCTGCCTCTGTTCCGGGAGCCCTATTGCAGCCGCTGTATGCTGGTGACCGACGATAAGCACCCCGGAGACCTGTTGCAGGGCGGGCATATCGACTATATCATCCGCAAGGCCATTGCTGCCGGGGTAGACCCGGTGGTGGCAGTGCGGATGGGCACCCTTGTCCCGTGCCAGTACTTCGGTCTTGCGCACAGCGGCGCAGTAGCCCCGGGCTATACCGCCGATTTGATCGTGCTGTCGGATCTGGAAAAGTTCACGGTGGAGCAGGTGTACAAAAAGGGCAAACTGGTGGCGCAGCAGGGCAGAATGCTGCACCCCGCCGCCCTTACTGTGGACAAGGCACGCTTTGCGAGGGTGTTCGATTCCTTCAACATGGATGAGATCACCCCGGAGCAATTGCAGCTGAAGCAGACCGGCACCCGGCAGCGCGTGATCTGCCTGACCCCGCACGCCCTGCTGACCACGGAAAAATCGTTCCGTTCTGCCAGCATCCGGGCACAGCGCCCGGCGTGGATGTGGCGCAGAAAATCGTCAAATTGGCGGTGTTCGAGCGGCATCACCGCTCCGGCCATGTGGGCTTGGGCTTTTTGGGTAACTACGGGCTGCAATGCGGCGCGGTGGCTTCCAGCATCGCCCACGACTCCCACAACCTCATCGTGGCGGGCACCAACGATGCCGACATGGTGCTGGCGGGCAACACGGTGCGCAAAAATAAGGGCGGCCTTGCCTTTGCACTGAACGGGCAGGTGGTAGGGGAGCTGCCGCTGCCGGTGGCAGGGCTTATGAGCACTGAGAGTGCCGAGACTGTGGAGGAAAAGCTGCAAGCGCTCAAGGCGGCGCTGAAAGCCCACGGCATCTCGGAGGACATCGACGCCTTTATGACCCTTGCCTTCGTCAGCCTGCCGGTCATCCCGAAGCTGCGGCTGAACACCTACGGTATCGTGGATGTGGATGCCCAGCGGATCGTCCCGGCCGTGTTCTGAGAACATGGTCTGAGAGGAACGGCCTTTAAACCTGACGTTTTGATTGCAATGCCGGACAGTCTGCGGGCTGTCCGGCATTGCGTTTTACGGCAAGAGGACTCTTGACTTTTTTGCCACAGAACCGGTATGTTGATACTGTCCGTCTGACACACAATAGTGCATTTATAATACAAGGAAACTTTATGGAAAAACGCAGTACACCCTCTTTGCAGATCACCGACCGCTTTGGCGCGCAGACGGCTTTTGCCAGCCTGCGTTTGCCGGACGGCACCGAAGCCACCGTACCGGCAGAGCACGCCGCCGCTATCTATGTAAACGAGCAGCCTGCCTTCCGGGTGGTATGCACCCCGGCGCTGCTGCCGCAGCTGGCCTTGGGGCGGCTGCTCACCGAAGGATGGATCGCGTCTGCAGACGAGGTGGAGCAGATCGCCGTCTGTGCCGAGGGCGCAAAGGTGCAGGTATATCTGCGCCACCCGCTGCCCACTCGCCGCGCCGCCGCGCAGGAGGTTGCCAGTTGCTGCACCGATAATATTGTGCTGGGCAGCCCGGTGGAACTGCAGCCCCTGCACCCCGTGCCGGGGCTGGATTTGCAGCCGGAATGGGTGGAGCGCCTGACCGCCGCCATGCACGCCGGTCTGCCGCTGTACCGCGCCACCCGGGCGGTGCACAGCTGCTTTGTGCTGCACAAAGGGGAAATTGTTTTTGCCTGTGAGGATCTGGGACGGCACAACGCGCTGGATAAGGCCGTGGGCTGCGCGGTGCTGGCAGGGCTGCCGCTGGCGGAATGTGTGTTGTACACCAGCGGCCGGGTGCCGGTGGATATGGTGCGCAAGGCCATCCGCGCCGGGGTGCCGGTGCTGGTAAGCAAAAGTATGCCCACCGTGCAATCCGCAGAGCTTGCAGCAGAATACGGCCTGCAGCTGGTGTGCGGGCGCAAAATCCCTAAAGTTTAAGCAAATATTACAAAAACAATAGTTACAAAACGGAAAAGCCTGTCTGTTTCTGTTGACATACTCCGCGCACGCATGTTAATATATTATCGAAGAGACCGCTCCGCTGTTGCAGCAGCCAGAGCGGCCTCAATTGTTGTCCGGGAATACCCGGCGAAATAAAAAACAGGCAGGTGATAACATGAAGCAGGCAACCAACCCGTTTGCGCCCGTACCGCTGTGGCGCAAGCGGCTGCCGGGCTATGCAGCCATGGGCGTTGCGACCATCGCCTTGGCGGTCGGTCTGACCACCTTGCAAAGCGCACGCACCACGGTTGCCGGTACCCTGCTGCCGGTGTCGGAGACGGATGCAGCCGCCTACGGCATCAGCGCAGTGTACCAGCTCGACGATGGCAGCTACCGCGTGGAGGGCTCTCAGAAGGGCTTCCAGAGCGATGTACAGGCTGCCGTGACCATTGACGCCGAGGGCAATGTTTCCGCAGTAGAGATCCTCTCTCAGGACGAAACGGAAAGCCTTGGCGGTCAGTGCGTCAACCCGGAGTTCACGTCCCAGTATCAGGGCGCAGCTCCCTTCACGCTGGCAGGCAAAAGCTACACCGTAACGGATCCCGTTACCGGTGCTGCCTATGCCGCTGCCGGTGCAGCGGAGGAGCAGCCCGCTGCTGCCGGGGATTTTGACCCCGCACAGTGGCGCACCTTCGATACCTCTCCCGAGGCCGAGGCTACCCGCAAGATGTATGCTGCGGGGCTTACCCTCTCGGCGCTGAATGGAGAGCCTTTGGACGATGAACTGGCTCCGCCGCTGGATTCCAGCGCAGAGGCCGTAGCACGGCGCAAGCTGTACGTAGCCATGCTCAGCAAGAGTGCACTGGACGGCGAGCCGATGGC
>ENA-OQDT01001698-OQDT01001698.1-human-gut-metagenome-genome-assembly--contig:-NODE-1698-length-12409-cov-9.888129_pt1 | contig 12409 bp, 8 predicted proteins | sample MGYA00242786_ERZ504617 | MGnify/ENA primary metagenome ERZ504617 (study PRJEB26092, sample SAMD00036337) | human gut metagenome | host: Homo sapiens | study: EMG produced TPA metagenomics assembly of... | reverse complement strand
CATCCAGACCTGTAATGTAATACGGTTGATAACGGTTGCGTCTATTCCTGCTTTCTCTTTCATCAGATCTGCACATCATTTCCTAATCCGTAAATGTCCTAGTCCGAGAATTGCAACCTTACTTCCTTTTCTCGTCATCTCATACTTGTTTAGAATACTGAAATCTTTTGTGACTTCTTTTCCGTCTGAAATCACATCTCCGCCTGGGAGCTTGATTGCAATTGGATGTTCTTTCTGCTCTATGCTCCAGTCCAGCATTGCCAGATATTCTTCTTTCGTTGTCGGTGCAAGATAGACAAGATTCGGAATATTTGCCATCATCGGGATATCCTGCAGTCCAAGATGTGTCACATCGTTCATTCCATAGACAGAACCACTGAACGTAACAATCGTTACCGGGCTGTTGTTGATACATACATCCTGTGCAATCTGATCAAAGGTTCTCTGTACAAATGTGCTATACACACCATAGACCGGCTTTCCGCCATTTGCTGCGATTCCTGCCGCCAGTGCAACCGCTGTCTCTTCTGCAATTCCGACATCGACGAACTGCCGTCCTGCTTCTTTTCGCTTATCCTCTGTAAATCCCAGAACTGTCGGAGTTCCGGAAGTAATGGCAACAACTGCCGGATCTTCTTTCATCTTCTTCATGAGATAATTGCACGTCACATCTGAGTAGTCCTCTTCTTCCATTTCATACAGAGGCTTCCCAGTCTCAATATGAAATGGTCCATTGAAATGCCACTGCTCTTTGTGTTGTTCTGCCGGCGCATAACCTTTTCCTTTTAATGTATGAATATGCACAACGATTGCTTTTTACTGTCCTTCACACTCGCAAATGCCTGAATCAGCTCAGCCACATCATTTCCATGATCCACATAGATATAATCTAAGCCCATGGCACAGAACAGATTACACTCGGCCTGTCCATTCGTCTCACGAAGCAGCTTCAGATTCTGATAGATACCTCCGTGATTCTCAGCAATCGACATATCATTGTCATTGACTACAATAATCAGATTGCCGCCAAGCTCTGCTGCGTAATCCAGTCCTTCTAATGCCTCACCGCCACTTAAAGAACCATCTCCGATCACCGCGATTACATTGCCATCTTCCCCATTGAGATCACGGGCTTTTGCAAGGCCGCACGCCAGACTCACAGATGTTGATGTATGTCCGACTGTGAAAAAATCATGTGCACTTTCATGCGGATTTGTGTAACCGGACACATCGTCGTAATGCTCTTCATAGAGATATGCGTCTTTTCTTCCTGTCAGCATCTTATGTGGATAGCTCTGGTGTGACACATCAAATACAATTTTATCTTTCGGCGAATCAAACACATAATGAAGCGCGATCGTTGCCTCCACCATACCGAAATTCGGCCCGAAATGTCCGCCATGTTTACTTGCACGAATCAAAAGCGCATGGCGCATTTCCTCTGCAAGCTTTGGAAGTTCTGATACTTCTATCTTCTTCACATCCTCTGGTCCATTTATCTTTTCAATATACATCTTCTACTTACATTCCTTTTTTTTCCTTCTCTTCTACTGGCACAGGTTTCTTCTTACTGCGTACAATCTGCGCCCGCATACCTATGTTAGTAAACTCCTGGCAAAGTTTTGCCGCCTGCTCTTTGTTAAGACCATCTTTTACCGCAAATGGTGTCTGGGATAATTGGATTTTTCTGCTAAAATCGTATTTCCTTGCAAGCTGCACAAAGTCACTGCGCTGTCCAAATATTCCATCACTCGTCCCAGTACGATTACCTGTCTTGATGGGAACTTTTGAATGTCGCATTCTTCCGGCATCGGCTGGATTTCATATTCAGCCTGATAATAATCTAATGCTTCTTCAAAATATCCCGCACATTCCTCGTCCAGATTATCATAAAGTACCACCGGAACATTCGATACAATCCTGTCTGCATCCTCTTTTTCAATTCGTGTAAGAATCTGCAGGTATCTTGATATTTCAATATTATGGTTATTGCAATTTAACAGTTGAAGCTGATATGTTTTCATATGTGTCTCCTTAAAGAGCATAACTCATCTCATGCCATTCTTCATCGCCCCATACAGAAGCAGAGATACCTTCGTCTTTGTAGCCCATTTTTTATACATTTCCACTTTCTGTTCAAGGCATGTCAGTTTCAGCATCTTACGTCCGTTTACCTGCTCACGCTTTATGTACTGGTTCATGATTTCTCTTGCAAGACCCTGCCTGCGGTATTCTGGCCGGACATCCAGCCCAAGAATGAAAATATTCTTTCCTTCCGGATTATGTACGGTAATATCTGTGAAAAACTCATCACGAAATGCTTCTTCATCTGTTGCCAGTCCATTTAAAAAGCCTGCGATCGTTCCAGTCTCTTTGTCTACTGCAACAAGAAAAAGTTCCGGTGCATGTTCCACCCTTTCAAACATATCTTTTTTAGAACATACCTCATGTGGTGGAAAACAGATCTTCTCAATCTCTGCTACTTCCTCTGCTTCATTTGCCCTGACAGATCGAAATTCGAATCTGTCTAATACATTTGTCGCCATCTTTATTCCCTCCCTATACTTTAATTGCCGACACTATATGATGTTGGAGGGAAAAGCCCCCCATTCAAGAATGCCGCTTTATCTTTGTTAAAAATGCAGACCTTGTATCGTACCTGCTACAATCATCATTCCTCCGGTTACAGCCAGATGCCATGGGCAAGTGCCAGCCAGATGAACTGTTGTTTGCGTTTTTCTTTTGGAAATAATTCTTTTGGATAACCTTCCCGCCCAAGATGTAACACGTGATTGCCCAGATACAAAAATTGCCAGCCCCACGCCGCCATCTATCATATAATATATGTAATGAAGTGCTAAGATATTGTTTCATTGCGAACAAACAAATCTATCCATTCAGAATGGACAGTTCTCATATTCTTTCTTACTTTTGCAAAAAGGTAACGGGTGGTTTGAACGCCTGAAAAACAAGAAAATTAATAATAAAGAATGGAAAAGACTTGGAGATGGTTTGGCAAGAAAGACAAGATAACCCTTGCCATGTTGCAACAGATAGGAGTGGAAGGCGTTGTCACTGCCTTGCATGAAGTTCCCAACGGTGAAATATGGACGTTGGAAGCCATTGAAGATTTGAGGGATTATATTGAATCCTTCGGATTGCGCTGGTCTGTAGTAGAAAGTCTGCCGGTGTGCGAGGCTGTCAAATATGCGGGGAGTGAGCGTGACCGATTGATAGAGAACTACAAGATAAGCCTTGCCAATCTCGGCAAGGCAGGCATCCGGACGGTATGTTACAACTTCATGCCGGTGATTGACTGGATTCGCACGGACTTACAACATCCCTGGGAAGACGGGACATCTTCTCTTTATTTCGACAGAATCCGTTTTGCCTACTTCGACCTGAAGATATTGGAACGGGAGAATGCGGAAGCCGATTATTCTCCGGAAGAGCTGGACAAGGTGGCAGAACTGGATAAGGTGATTACGGAGTCTGAAAAGGCAGAGCTGGTAGATACGATTATCGTAAAGACACAAGGATTCGTAAATGGCAACATCAAGGAAGGTGACAAGGAGCCGGTAACCCTGTTCAAACGTTTGCTGGCGCTATACAAAGGGATAGACCGGGAGGCTCTGCGCGAGAATATGCGTTATTTCTTGTCTGCCATCATGCCGGTATGCGAGGAATATGGGGTGAATATGTGTGTACACCCCGATGACCCTCCTTTTCAGGTATTGGGGTTGCCGCGCATTGTGACAGACGAGGCAGATATTGCCTGGATACTGAGTGCAGTGGACAATCCCCATAATGGCCTGACTTTTTGCGCCGGTTCATTGAGTGCGGGTGAACAGAATGATACCCGTGAACTGGCAAGGAAGTTTGCCAGGCGTACCCACTTTGTGCATTTGCGCAGTACGAAGGCAATACCGGGTGGAAACTTTATCGAAAGTTCCCATCTGGAGGGAAGGGGACACCTCATTGATTTGATTCGTATCTTTGAGAAAGAAAATCCGGGATTGCCGATGCGTGTGGACCACGGTCGCATGATGTTGGGCGACGAGGATAAAGGGTACAATGCAGGTTATTCTTTTCATGGCCGTATGCTGGCATTGGCTCAAGTGGAGGGAATGCTGGCTGTGGTAGACGATGAATTGTACGGAAAATCTGTTTGATTGATTTTAAGTTAGGCATGGATTACGCGAAAAATCATGGATATTCTTCATTTATTATCCATGATTTTTCATGTAATCCGTGTCTAAAGAATCTATTAGTGTTGTAAATCCGGCTTAATAGTTGAAAGCCTTGGATTTTACGTAAACCTTGAAGTCTTTGATTCCACCCGGTACCTCGCTTTCCATTCTGGGTAGATATTGTATGCCGGTCAGGGTGCGGGTACTACCCAAGTCAATCACGACAGAATGCGGGTATGGAGTGTCTTTTGTTGTGCTCCAATAGGTTGATTCCTGGAGGTCGAAGATTTTGTCCGCAGAACAGTTGACGTGGGATACGTCTTCGCTGTCGGCATAATTGACAATCCAGGGTTCGCGTGACAGACGTTCCCCATTCTCATCCAGCAGATACATTTCGGCAATGCAAGCCAGGTCTTTTCCATCTTGTGCACTCAAGGCTTCCAGGCAGACATAACGTCCGGTGACGGGTTGGTCGAATTTGCGTTCCTGCCAACCGTTGCCGGGATTGAAGCTGCCGGAGAGGACGGGCTGCTCACCGGACAAGTCGAGATTTTCACCCTCATTGCGGTGCGTCAGCGGTTTGGTGACGAGCAACTGGTCCAGTAATGGCTCGCTCAGTCCTTCGGACTTAACTTCTTTGGGACCGATGATGTCGAAGACAATCACTTCATTCTCACCTTTCTTCAACCAGCATCCCGGGATGTAGAGGGTCTGTTGCGGGCCGATTTCCCAAATGCGTCCCATGGCGTGCCCGTTGACGTAGACAAGTCCCTTGCCCCAAGTCTCGAAGTTTAGGAATGTGTCGCTGGGCTTGTTCACCTTAAAGGTGGCACGGTAGCAACCCGGAATGCGTTGTCCTAACTCATCTTTCAGTGAGCCGATGGGCTGGAACTTCATGTTCTTATAGAAATCGTATGTATCTTCGAGATTATAGACTTCCCAATCCTTCAGGTTGCAGGTGAAAGGACGGCCGTCGATGTCTACGGTAAGTTCTACGCTTTGGGTGATACCCTTGAAGTCCTTGATGGCACGTCCAAAGTTGATGCGGCCCATGGCTTCTACCAGAATGTCGAGGCGTGCACCTTTGGGGCAGGCGGGGAATTCCAGTTGCTTTTCACCGTTGCGGCGGTCCAGTTTGCCGATGTATTTGCCATCCAGGAAAACTTGGGCATAATCGTGCGCATCGTTCACAGTGAGCAGGGACGGGGTTTTCATCTCGGGCAGTGTGGTGCGGTAGAGAATACTTCCGAATCCCTGGTTATATTCCTCCATGGTACGGATATTGCGGTCTTTCTTGGCAGCAGGAAGATTGTCGAACAAAGGAGCCATCTCTGTAAATTGGAAAGACGGAATACGGATGGGCTTGATTAAAGCGGGAACTTTAGCCTGCTTCTCGCCGTTCATGTATTTGGACAATGCTTTTCGCAATTCCCAGTATTTGGGAGTGGTCTGTCCCGATTCGCTGATGGGGGCGTCGTAGTCGTAAGAGGTTACGTCAGGGGCGAATCCGGGTGAGTTGGCTCCTGCCCAGTGTCCCCAGTTGGTCCCTCCGTGGGTCATGTAGAGGCTGAAGGAGATGCCTTTGGACAACATCTCGTCAATGCCGGCAATCATGTCGGCAGCCGGACGGGTTTCGTGGTTGGCTCCCCACTTGTCGAACCAGCCGCTCCAGAATTCGGAGCACATCAGCGGGCTATCAGGACGGAGTTTCTTCAGCGGTGCAAACTGTTGGTCGATGTTGGCTCCTGTACCGAAGTTCATGGTCCATACCAGGTCGTGGAGTCCGTTCTTGGTGAAGTTGGACGCCCAGTCGCATTGGAACAGTGCTACGCCGGGGTAGTTGGCGCGTACGATGTCGCGGATTTGCGATACGTAGCCTTTGTCTTCCCCGTAGGAGCCGTATTCGTTCTCTACTTGTACCATGATGATGGGACCTCCGTTCTGTATGGTCATACCGGCTACCTGCTCGGCAACGGCTTTTTCGAAGATACCTACACGCTCCATAAAGTAGGGGTCGGATTCGCGCAGGCGGATATCTTTTTTCTTGAGTAACCACCAGGGCAGTCCGCCCATTTCCCATTCGGCACAGACATACGGTCCCGGGCGCAGGATGACATACATGTCGTTCTGCTGGCATAGGCGGCAGAATTCCGCCAGGTCATTCTGTCCGGTGAAGTCGAACACTCCCGGCTGAGACTCGTGGGAGTTCCAGAATACATAAAGGCAGATGGTGTTCATGCCCAGTGCCTTGCATAGCTTGATGCGTTGGTCCCAATAGGCTTTGGGGATACGTGGATAGTGCAGCTCTGCGGCTTTGATGACAAACGGCTTGCCATTCAATAGGAATGTTCCTTTGCCGGCAGAGAAGTCGCCTTGTCCTTCCCATTGGGTACGCGGGTCCCAGCTGTCGCGCCAGGGTATCGCGATTGTGCCGTCCTTGCCGAATTCAAGCGGGAGCCATACGTAGCGTGAGTCCTCAAGGTTTTTCTTTTTCCAGCGGTCGAACATGGCAATGTAGGCATTTCCTTTTCCGTATACTTGCTGCACGTAAGTGCTTTGTGCATAGAAGGTCTTATCTGCATCAGGACCGGTACACGGATTGCCGATGGTAGTCCATTGCCCCATGATGGAGTCGGCCACAGCCAGTTCGGCAACATTGGGATCCCAGCCGGTACAACCGGAAGAGAGCATATAGTACTTGCCGTTATACTTGAATACGGCGGGTGCTTCGCGGCTTTGCTTCACGAAATTGCGTGTATAGCGACCAGTGGGCTTCAGGTAGTCATCCGTTAGTTCGCTTATATATAAGGTAGCGTTGTTTTCCGACGAGTAGAACTGATATGCCTTGCCGTTATCATCAACGAACACTGTTTGGTCGCGGCTCATCGCACCGTTGGGACGGAAGCTGCCTACATAGGTGAATGTCCCGGTAGGAGAATCGCTGACCGCTACGCCGGCACATGCCTTACTGTAGTCGGCGCTTTCCACATGCGCCCACATGACGAATTTCTTTGTCTTTTCGTTGTAAATCACTTTGGGACGTTCCAACACCTTGCTGGGGTGCAGGTCGTGTTTCTCGTCATCTTTCACGGCAGGAAGTACAATACCCTCGAACTTCCAGTTCAGCAGGTCTTTTGAAGAGTAGCAGCTGACACCGGTTACGTCGGTGCGGTAGCATTCCCACGTAGCCCATTCGGGCAGGATGGTTTCCCCTTTTTTGTATTCGCCATACCAATAGTAGGTCCCTTCGTGGTAAAGAAGGCCGCCGCCATGGGCGTTGATGGGATTGCCGTCGGTGTCTTTCCATACTTCCCCGGGTATGATTGCGGCATTTTTCGTTTGTGCTTTTGTTTTTGCAGATGGCAGGCAGCAAAGGCAGGCCAGCAATGCAAAACTCCAAATAATTTTCCTTTTCATTTAAGAATTCGGTATTAGATAATTAATAAATCGTTTATGTTTTGGGCAAAGATATGCGAAAGTTGAGAAATGGAGGGTATGTAAATGTGTCAAAAAGGAGAGATTATAGCTCTAATCTCTCCTTTTTGTGATGTTTTTCGGTCTTTTCTATTTGGTTTGTACTTGTTTCATCACCCGGAGGAAATTTCCACCCCATATCTTGGCGATGTCTGTTTCTGTAAATCCATGTTCCAGCAGACGGACGGTGATATTGATGAAATCATTGTCCCCATTGCATCCTTTGACCCCGCCTCCACCGTCGAAGTCCGAGCCAATGCCCACGTGGTCTATGCCTGCCACTTCAACCATGTGCAGCAGGTGTTTCATGAAGTCCGTAAGGTTGGTTTTCTTGGCATCCGGGTTCAGAAACTCGTCTACCAGGCAGGCTTGAGCCACACCGCCATGTGCGGCAAGGGCGCGTAGCTGTTCGTCGGTCAGATTGCGGTCGTGTCTGTAGATGGCGCTTGCAGAGGAGTGGGAGACTATGACCGGTGCTTTTGAATATTTCAGTACATCCCAGAAGGTGCTTTCGGCTGCATGGGAAAGGTCTATCATTATTCCCAGCCGGTTCATTTCTTTCACCACTTTTCTACCGTAAGGACTTAAGCCGTTCCAACGGGCAGTCGTGTCCGAAGAACTGTCGCAGATGTCATTGTTGCGGGTGTGGCAAAGGGTGATGTAGGTAACGCCTGCATCATGGAAACGGGTGATATTCTTCAAATCCTTGCCGATGCCGTATCCGTTTTCGATGCCAATATAAAAGGCTTTCTTTCCTTCGGTCTTGAGCCTGGACAAATCATCGGGCGTGCGGGCTATGGCACATTGCTCCCCGTTCATCTCCACTTGTCGGTAGATGTGGCGTATCAACTCATCCACTCGGTCAATGGCTTTCAGACTGTTCTCTTCATCGCACGGGCCTTGACGCACCCAGCATGCCAGGTATTGTCCATCCAATTTCCCTTCTCGCATCTTGGGCAGGCAAACCTGCGTTTTTTCGCGCGTACCTATATTATAGGAAACGTCAAAATCAAGTGGGGTGTCTGTATGCGTGTCGAGGGAGAGGATGCGGCGATGAATCTCTTTGGCATGCCGGTAGGTAGCTGCCTTTTGAACCAGAAAATAGAAGAATCTGGCAGAGATGCTGTCGCCTGCCGTAGCCAGAGCTTCGGGATGGAATTGCACACCCCATATCGGATATTCGTGAGAAGACTCTATAGCTTCGGGAATACTGTCTGACGACCAACCCGTTACGCTGAATCCCGGGGCAACTTGCTTGACCGCCTGGTGATGGTGAGTATTGGTGAAAAGTTGTGTCTGTCCGGTTATGGATGCCATGGCAGAACCGGGAGTGAGGTGGACGGTATGAGTTGGTATACTGCTCGGTTCCTGCTGCTGGTGGCAGACAGTGGTGTCGGGATGCTGGGTAGGGATATCCTGATAAAGGGTTCCGCCGAAAGCTACATTGATTAACTGTTCTCCCCGGCAGATGCCAAACATCGGAATGTTACGCCGGGTAGCCAGGCGGATGAGTGCCATGTCGTATACATCACGCAGGGAGTCCACCTCTCCCAGCTGTTCGATGGGCGATTCATTGAAATAGGAAGGGTGGATGTCTCCTCCTCCTATCAGAATGATACCGTCCAGCCGGTTGGCAATGTCTGTCAAGACAAGGCTATCGGTAGTGATGGAAATCAGTATAGGTGTTCCACCTGCCTGGATTACAGACTCGGTATACGTCATCTGTGTGGATGAGCTTCGGCCCGGATGTGAGCAGGAAATGCCGATGAGAGGGGCTTTCCTGGTTGTTTTTTGGTTGGACTGTCCCATTGCCAAATATGGACATAGAACGAGCAGTGTTGTTAACAGTAGTTTGTTCATGGTTTTCGGGGGGGTTTCTTTTTCCTGCAAAGTTATAAGAAATATTTAAGCCGTCCAAGAAGTTGGATGACTTGTGAATTCGGGCAGTTTATTGGCAGAAGAACATTATATTCTTTGTTGGTGGAGGAAGTGTGTTATATAACATGCTTCCCGATGTTGCTTTTCTTTGAATTAATGCCTAATTTGCGCCTCACAAAAAGTTAACGGCATCATCGTATGTCAGGTTATTCACTTAAAATCTTAATATATCATGAAAGTATATCAGACGAATGAAATTAAGAACATTGCCCTCCTTGGCAATGACGGCTCGGGTAAAACCACTCTCACGGAAGCGCTGCTCTTTGAGAGTGGTATTATAAAACGTCGCGGCAGGATTACTGCCAAGAATACAGTCAGCGATTACTTCCCGGTGGAGCAGGAATACGGCTATTCTGTGTTTTCCACCGTTTTCCATGTGGAGTGGAACGGCAAGAAACTGAATATCATTGACTGCCCGGGTAGTGATGACTTTGTAGGGGCTGCCATGACGGCGCTCAACGTTACAGATACTGCCATTCTGCTGCTGAACGGGCAATACGGTCCCGAGGTAGGTACGCAGAACCATTTCCGCTACACCGAGAAACTGGGCAAACCGGTTATTTTCCTGGTAAACCAGCTTGATAATGAAAAGTGCGATTATGATATGGTGCTTGAGCAGTTGCAAACCATATACGGTCCGAAGGTGGTGCCCGTGCAATATCCGCTGGCTACCGGACCGAACTTCAATTCGTTGATCGATGTACTTTTGATGAAAAAATATTCGTGGGGACCCGAAGGTGGCGCTCCCATTATTGAAGAGATTCCGGCCGAAGAAATGGAAAAGGCTACAGAACTGCACAAGGCTTTGGTAGAAGCTGCAGCCGAACATGACGAAGGCCTGATGGAAAAATTCTTTGAGCAGGACTCTTTGACAGAAGACGAAATGCGCGAAGGTATCCGCAAGGGACTGGCTTCACGAGGTATGTTCCCGGTATTCTGCGTCTGTGCCGGCAAGGATATGGGTGTACGCCGTCTGATGGAGTTCCTGGGTAATGTGGTGCCGTTTGTGGACGAAATGCCACCGGTGCACAATACACGCGGTGAGGTGGTGAAGCCGGATTCTAACGGACCGACTTCCTTGTATTTCTTCAAGACTGCCGTTGAGCCGCATATCGGTGATGTTCAATACTTCAAGGTTATGAGTGGTAAAGTGCACGAAGGTGATGATTTTACCAATGCAGACCGCGGTTCCAAGGAACGCATCGCGCAGATTTATGCTTGTGCCGGTGCCAACCGTATCAAGGTAGAGGAAATGGTAGCCGGTGACATCGGCTGTACAGTGAAACTGAAGGATGTACATACCGGCAATACATTGAACGGTAAGGGCTCTGAAAACCGTTTCAACTTCATTAAATATCCGAACTCCAAATACTCACGTGCTATCAAGCCGTTGAACGAGTCGGATACAGAAAAGATGATGGTTGCTTTGAACCGTATGCGAGAGGAAGACCCGACATGGGTGATAGACCAGTCTAAAGAATTGCGTCAGACTATTGTACACGGACAAGGTGAATTCCATTTGCGTACCTTGAAGTGGCGTCTGGAAAACAATGAAAAACTGCAAATCAAGTTTGAAGAACCGAGAATACCGTATCGCGAAACGATTACCAAAGCTGCCCGTGCGGATTATCGCCATAAGAATATTTCGCTTATTGTGCTTGTAGTGGTAGTGGCAATAGGTTTTATAAGAAAAGTAAATCTGGGATTCCTTTCTATTGGTGTTGCATTTGCGCTCGGAACATTTGGAGGCATGTCAGCAAAAGAGATTGTGGGAGGATTCAGCAGTTCCATGTTTGTGACTTTGGTGGGTGTTACGTTCCTGTTTGGTATGGCATCCAATAATGGAACATTGGATCTGTTTTCTAAGAAGGTGGTTGCACTTGTAGGAAAACGGACAATCCTTATTCCGATTCTGATGTTTTTTTTGTCGGCATTCATTTCAGCAATCGGTCCGGGGCATATTGCGGCAGGCATTTTGATGACAACATTTGCTATGTATCTGGCCTTTGAAATGGATATCAATCCTATGGCAACGTCTCTTTATGCAAAACTGGGGGCGAATGCCGGATGTGCATCGGTTCTTTCTCTGACGGGTGTTTTAGCTAAAAATCTTTCGGAGCCTCTGGGTTACAGTGGATTTGGCCTTCATCTGTTTTTGTCAACGCTGCTTTCAGGGTTCTTGTTTACACTTGTTGTATACATACTGTATAAAGGTTATAAAGTAAAAGCGGACAATCCGCTGAAGCTTTCAGACATTCCAAAGTTTAATCGGGATCAGCTGCTTACGATTGCGGCAATCGTTGTAATGGTTGTATGCTGTATCGGATTTAAGCTTGACACAGGTTTGTTTGCATTTGCCACAGCTGCTGTTTTAGTTCTTCTTGGTGTTGTTGATGAAAAGAAAGCAATAAAGGAATTCCGTGGGGGACGCTTGTGTTTATATGTGGAGTTGGTGTCCTGATTAATGTGATTGATACACTGGGCGGTATTACCTTGGTTTCCGATTTCCTGACAGGATTTATGATTGAAAAGACAGCGGTTCCGATACTGGCGGCCACCTCGGGAATCTTGTCCTGGGTCAGTTCTACAACGGGAGTTGTTATGCCGACTTTATATCCAATTGCGGCAGAGGTGTGCGAAAAGTTTGGAAGCGGCGTCATTACGTGGAACTGATTTCAGCAATAACAGCTACATCATTTGCAGCGGCAATCAGCCCTTTATCTACCGGAGGTGCAATTATTATGTCATCTTATTCTGCGGCAAGAGAAACCAGTACGGCTGAACTGAACAAGATGTTTCGGACGCTG
>ENA-OQDT01001696-OQDT01001696.1-human-gut-metagenome-genome-assembly--contig:-NODE-1696-length-12415-cov-2.725505_pt1 | contig 12415 bp, 10 predicted proteins | sample MGYA00242786_ERZ504617 | MGnify/ENA primary metagenome ERZ504617 (study PRJEB26092, sample SAMD00036337) | human gut metagenome | host: Homo sapiens | study: EMG produced TPA metagenomics assembly of... | reverse complement strand
AATGTTTAGACAAAGCGGCCGAATATCTGCCCAATTCCTACAAAGGTCAACAACGGCCGACCAAAGGAGCCGCCCTCGGTTTCAAAGCCCGTTTTGCCCTCTTCCACGAAGACTGGCAAACCGCCGTTGATGCTGCACAAAAATGTATGGATCTCGGAGTCTACAAATTACACGACAATTATCGGGAAATGTTCCAAGCTACCAGTTCTCCCGAATTTATGTTTTATTTACAAAGGAGACTTGACAATTAAAAAAGGGATATGGTTTCATGGAAAATGTACGTGACTTTGTCATACGCAAAATCGGTGGCCATTGCAACCAAAGTCCATCATTGGAGCTGTTCTGTTCCTACACCTGCACGGACGGTTTGCCTATTGACAAATCACCGCTCTATAACCCGAAAGATCCATTTGCCAACCGAGACCCGCGTCTGGCAATGACAATCCAACCTTTCAAAACTAAATACTCTGCTGACTATGCAGAATATGAACAGTCCAAAAAATGATGGGACATTTCCTGAAAAATATCCAGATTATATCACATTAGGCTATGAATTCAATCCCAGTCCTTATGCAAATACGGTATACGAAGTGTCTACCGGTAAAATGGTAGTCAACACTGACTCCAAAAGCATCGAATCAACATTCTGCTTATAACGGATTGATTCTCCGTAAATTTGTGAAGGATGACTGGAAAGATTTCAACAATTATAATCTAAAAGCAGACAACTGTTATCCATACCTACGTTATGCTGAGGTACTGATGACTTACGTGGAAGCGAAGAACGAAATGGGACAATGTACACAAGACGACTTGGACAAAACGATCAATCTGATCCGTGAACGTGCCTATCGCGAAACAGGTATCGCTTACCCCCGCGTAGAAGTACAATCACAAGAGGCTTTACGCAAAATCATCCGCATGGACCGTCGTTCGGAATTCGCATTCGAGGGGATTCGTTATCGCGACCTGTTGCGTTGGCGCATTGCTGAAAAATCACACAACAAGTCCATGTATTACTTGAACCGTGCCTGGTCTAACTCCGCCAATTGGAATGGTTTGACCGGCAGTGAATCAAACATCGAATTGTCTCAAGACTTCATAACTTTGTTAAAGAACTGGGACGAAGGTAACTATCCTATCGGTGGCATACCGACAATCGATGAAAACGGACTGCCCAATCTTGCACCTATGGAAACCGCTGGATATATCACTACATTCTACAAAATGTCTTTTGACCCAAAGAAAACTATTTGTGGCCTATTCCAGCTAACGATATTTTGGTCAACGGTAACCTAACGCAAAACGACGGGTATTAATCTCTAACAATCGAAGCCTCAATTATGGATTTTCAATGTTGAAAACTCCATAATTGAGGCTTCTGATTATCCATTTGAAATAATATTTTTAAAACTTCAGATTAATAAATATCGCCATTATGAAGTATAAATTATTTCCTTGTATTCTTTGTATAACATTATTTTCCTGCCATTTTCAAAAAAAGGAAAATACATCCGCTGTCAAAGAAGTCGATATTTGCATATACGGAGGAACATCCGCAGGTGTTGTAGCTGCTTACTCTGCAAAAAAGATGGGTAAATCCGTTCTTTTGGTAGAGCCTGGTAAATATTTAGGAGGTATGACTACTGGTGGATTAGGTGCAACAGATATCGGAAACAAATATGCAGTTACCGGATTGGCACGCCTTTTCTATCGTCGCATTGGAGAGCATTATAATAAATTCGAGCAATGGACCTTTCCGCCGAGTGTCGCAACAGCAACCATGAACCGCTTTGTGAAAGATGCAGATTTAGATGTCCTGTATTATCGCCGGATAACAAATGCTAAAGTTCAGAATAAGAGAATACAAAGTATCACTTTGGAAGACTCCCAACAACCGGATAAAAAAGACCTTGATACGGGTTAAAGCCAAACAATTCATTGATTGTTCGTATGAAGGCGATTTAATGGCAAAAGCCGGTGTCTCTTATTTTGTAGGACGTGAAGGAAACGAAGAACACGACGAGACTCTTAACGGAGTCCAAATGTCTTTCTGGCATCAATTCCCGGACGAAGTAGACCCATATCTGAAAGAAGGAGATCCAAACAGTGGCTTATGCTGGGGAATCCAACCGAATACTCTGAAAGAAAGAGGTAGCGGAGATAAACTTGTACAAGCATACAATTTCCGCCTATGTCTCACAGACAATAAAGAAAATCAACGTCCATTCGAGAAACCTGAAAACTATGATCCGGCCAAATATGAACTATTGGCACGTGCTATCCGTAAAATGGATTTACACATAGATAATTATCTCTTATTTAACTGGGGTATGATGCCAGATAATAAGTATGACGTGAATAATCGCGGACCACTATCAACTGATATGATCGGTATGAATTACGAATATCCGGATGGCAACTATGCAACCCGCGAACGGATCTGGCAAGAACATGTAGACTATACAAAAGGACTGCTCTATTTCCTCACACACGATGAAAGAGTCCCTTCCAAACTTCGCGACCAGGTTTCCAGATTCGGATGGGCGAAAGATGAATTTGTTGACAATGATAACTTTCCGACCCAACTATATGTGCGCGAAGCCCGACGTCTAAACGGGGAATATATCATGACACAAAAAAATTGCCAAGGGGAAGAAACAGTGGGAGATGCAATCGGAATGGCCGCCTACGGAATGGACTCTCATAATTGCCAACGTATCGTTACAAACGGTATGGTAAAAAATGAAGGGGATGTCCAATATCATGGCTTCCCACCCTATCCGATCTCGTACAAGAGCATTACGCCTAAACGCGAAGAATGTACTAATCTACTGGTCCCCGTATGTATTTCTTCCACCCATATCGCTTTCGGATCAATCCGGATGGAACCGGTCTTTATGGTATTGGGGCAATCGGCAGCCGTAGCATCGGCATTAGCGATCAACGATAATACCGACGTCCAGACAATAGATGTAACCAAGCTAAGGAAAATATTGAAAGACAATCCTTATTTGGACGGTTCTACTCCCGAAATATTAGTCGATGACAGCGATATCGACAAAATAGAAAGATCCGGACATTGGCAAAAAAGCTTTGGAGCGCATTATAAAAACAGCTATTTAAAGTCGGCGAACCAAAAGAACAATTGCTCTTTCACCTTTATGCCTGTTATCAAAAAGGCGGATACATACGAAGATTTCTTTTACTGCACAGCTCTTCCCGACCAGGAGATGCCCGAAGTTATGGCTTTTGACATTACGGGTAAAGAGGGGACCAAGCAAGTAGAAATATCTCCCAGATCTCACAAAGGTTCATGGGTAAGTTTAGGCACATACGCGTTTGAGAAAGGCAACTGGACATCTTCTATCAAGATTGACGGCTGCCGTTCGAAGGGTGCCTTATTTGCCGATGCTATTATATTAGTTCCTAAAAAATAAAATTCTTATCTTTATAGTTCCCATAAAAACCAAATATAAAAAGAGAATACCATGATTACACGACGTGATTTTTTAAAAGTAACGGCAGCCGGAGGCGCATTAGCCTCTTTAGGTAGCGTGACAGAAGCAAAATCAACAATACAATCAGCCGTTCCAGATGAAGGGTTCTGCCATGAAGGAGCACGTAAGATTCCGGTGATTGCAGAAGTAGATCTTGTGGTCGCGGGTGGAAGTTCACGTGCTATTGCCGCTGCTGTTGCCGCAGCGAAAACAGGCAGTCGAGTTTACCTGGTTGGCTATATGCCCTATCTGGGTGAAGACATATGCGGCTCACATCTCTACGAGCGAGAAGCAGGGGAAAAACTGCAGACAGCACTTGCACGCAAGCTCTTTCCGGGAAAAAATTTCCCTACTCCGCTTCATATAAAGAAAACGCTGGAAGACGAATTGATCGACAACAACATTCAGTTCCTTTACAGCAGTTATGTAACGAACGTGCTGACGGACCCATCCGGTAAACCTGCGGGAGTCGTGATTGCAAACCGTTCGGGCAGACAGGCTATCCGTTGCAAAGCGATTATCGATGCGACGCACAATGCATCCGTTGCCGGACTATTAGGAGCAGAACGTAAACCTTTTATCGCAGGTTCGCAAGAATTCTGCTATACCGTAGTAGGAAATACCCCGAAAGAAGCACCGGAAATTATCCAGGCCGAAGAATTATCCCAGCCCATCAAGGTTGGTGAGAAAAGATATCCGGTCACCCGCTATACATTCCGTTTACCACTCAAAGACGACTCGTATGCATCACTGGCCGAGGTCGAACAGATCATCCGTAACCGGACATGGGATATAGAACAGGTCGACAGCTCGGATCTGCTCTGGTATATTCCGAAACAAACGATTAACAGCGAGAAAGCATATAACGGGAATCCGGTGTCCTGGCGCAAGTTACCGATGCAAGCATTCAAATCTAAGAATATTGCAAACCTATGGGTACTCGGTCCCTGTGCTGAGATACCAAGAGAGTTGGCAGCCAAAGTGATGCGCCCCGTTCCGGCCCTGTTCATAGGAGAAATGATGGGCGAAACAGTAGCCAGGCAGATAAAGGATATACCCGTACCAGCTCAGGCCACTGTCCGCCAGCTTAAAGTAAACGCTTCAAACTACGGACAAACAGGCGAACTGCTCTCTCCACTCCGTCCGTCCCTGCAAAAGGGGTTCGTCGACTCTCCAGCAGGTGCGCTTCCGGTTTTAGGCAGCTACGATGTAGTTGTGATGGGAGGCGGCACAGCAGGTGCGTCCGCCGGAATATCTGCAGCCAAACAGGGAGCCAATACATTGGTATTGGAATACCTGCACGGGCTTGGAGGATTGAGTACACTAGGAATGATCGGTGTCTATTGGGATGGGTTCCGAGGCGGATATACCGCTCATATAGACAAGAGTGTCCTGGCAATGGCACCTAAAGACCATCCAAGACAACCCAAAGGAGAAGGACGTTTCCCTGCCGACTGGAAAATGGAATGGCATCGTAAAGAGCTGTTACAGGCAGGAGGCAAACTCTGGTTCGGCGTGATGGGATGCGGTGCTTTGATAGAAGGAAGCCAAGTAAAGGGAGTCGTAGTCGCCACTCCCTTCGGACGAGGCGTCATCCTATCCAAAATATTGATAGACAGCACTGGAAGCGCAGATATAGCCATTGCTGCCGGAGCGGCATTCGATTATACAGGTAAAAAAACAATCGCCGTACAAGGTGCGGGAACTGGAAAATGGGCGCCGGGCGACTATTACAACAACAACGACTGGCTGTTCGTAGACGACACGGATATTCTGGATGTCTCACGCGCCTTTGTGCAAGCCAAGACCAAGCTGCAAGGACAATACGATCTAGTCAAAATTCCCCAGACACGCGAACGCCGCCGGATCATAGGCGACTACATCATCTCGGTCTACGACGTGATCAACCACCGCCGTTACCCCGACACGATCTCTTATCACAAAAGTTCGTTCGACACGCACGGTATGATCATAGACCCGCTCTTCATCCTAAACCCTCCGGAAAAACGGCACAAGATTTATGATGCGGATGTCCCCTTGCGCTGTCTGTTACCGAAAGGATTGGAAGGTATCCTGACCACCGGCCTGGGAGCAAGTGCGCACCGGGATGCCATGCCGGTGATCCGTATGCAACCCTGCCTGCAAAACCAGGGATATGCAGTCGGTTATCTTTCCGCCTTATGTGTCAAGGAAAACAAATCACCCCGAAAGATAGACATCAAGAAGGTACAACGTCACCTGGTCAAGATCGGCAACCTACCGGAACGGGTGCTGACAGATAAAGAGTTCAAGGGATTCAGTAATTCCGAGATGAAGAAGGCTATCGCCAGCGTGACGGATAATTATAAAGGGCTCGAAATATTACTGACCGATCCCGAACGTTGCATACAGCTCGCCAGCAAACAAATCGCCGGAGCCACTATGCCGGAAGAAAAAGTGATCCTTGCCAGCATCCTGTGTATCTTAGGACAAGGGAAACATGCCCCGGTACTGGCTGAAGCCATCCGGCAATATAAAGACTGGGACGAGGGCTGGCACTACACCGGCATGGGACAATTCGGGATGTGCCTCAGCCGCTTGGATGCCCTTATCACCGCATTGGAACGCCCGCGATACATCCGTCCTTCCCACCATATTGGAAAAAGCAAAGAAGCTGGAGCCGGAAGACTATCTTTCCCACTTCCGTGCCATCACTATGGCCACCGAAGCAATCGGCAGCCGCGAAGCTGTCTCCGTACTACTGGCCATGCTGACGACACCGGGTGTACGGGGCCATTCGATCCTTTCGTTTGCCGAAGCACGTAGCAATGCGGTCCCCGACCTCAACGACACGTCTACCCGTAACCTCGCATTGAAGGAGTTGCATTTGGCAAGAGCCCTTTACCTATGCGGCGACCAGGACGGTATCGGAGAAGAGGTGCTCCGACGGTATGCCGACGGTCTGCAAGGCCACTATGCCCGTTATGCCCAAGAAATATTAAACAGTAAATAGCACTTTATGAGAAAGAAAACACATGTACTCTCCCTCCTTTTGGCCTGTGCGACCGCTTTCGGCCAGTCGTCCTACGACCTGGTGATCGTCGGCGGCAACCCCGGAGGGATCATGGCAGCCATCTCGGCTGCCATGATGGGGAAAAAATCGGTAATACTCGAACGTACCCGCTATGTAGGCGGACTTCCCGCCAACGGACTCGGAGCAACCGACATCGCCACCCGTGCCGCAACGACCGGCTTGTTCCGTGAGTTTGTGGACGGAGTGAAACAACACTATATCGACACCTACGGTCCTGGCTCCGAGCAGGTGAAAGTATGCAGCGACGGCTACCACTTCGAACCCTCCGTCGGAGCACGCATCTTCCAGAAAATGCTCAACGGGCAGAAGGATAAGATCACGGTCCTGACCATGCGTCAGTTCGATGCCGAAGATGAAAACATAGTCATGCGCGACAACCGCATCGAAAAGATCCGTATCCTGAACCGCGAAAACTGGGGAAATGGAGGAATACACCGGTTCTGTATTCCTGGATGCCACCTACGAAGGTGACCTCGGCGCTGCCGCCGGTGTTCCTTTCCGCGTAGGGCGCGAAGGGAAAGACGAGTTCGGCGAGCCCGGAGCCGGGCGCGTCTACAAATATTGGGGCGGTCCGGAAGGGGACGGCAGCACGTTCAAGAAAGACAATGCCGTGCAGTCCTACAATTACCGCCTCTGTCTGACCAATAATCCGGCGAACCGCGTGGCCTTCACCAAGCCGGCCCGTTATAACCGCGAAGACTATGCCTCCATCGTGGAGGATGTCTGGACCGGACGCAACACGGATGCCGCCATGCAACGCGTGACACCCGAAATGATGGAAGAGAACCGGAAGCATATCAAGGCCGGCAACCCTTCCAAACTTCCGGGTGACAAATGGGGAATCGCCAAGATCACCAACATCGTCCATGTCCCGAACATGAAGACGGACGCCAATAACCAGCACGGTGTGTTCGTATCGACCGACCTGCCTGAGGAGAACTGGCCCTGGCCCACCTCTTCGTGGGAATGGCGCGACAAGTTCGCCCAACGTCTGCGTGAATACACCGAAGGCCTTTTCTGGTTCGCCCAAAACGATCCCGAACTGCCCGCCCACTTCCGCAAAGCGGCAAAAGAATGGGGACTTTCGAAAGACGAATATGCGGACAACGGACATTTCCCGCGCCAGGTCTACGTCCGTGAAGGTCGTCGTTTCGAAGGTGCATATTTCTTTACCGCCAACGATGCCATTCCGGTAACGATCGGTAGCCGCCCGCCCATCCACCAAAGCAGCATAACGGCGAGCCATTATGCGTTGGATTCGCATGCGGTACGGAAAAGAGAAGAAGGAAGAGTGCATCTGGACGGCTTCCTGAGCTATCCGTCGGCAGTATACACAGTCCCCTATGGCGTGATGGTCCCGAAAGAAGTGGACAACCTCCTGTTGCCCGTCCCAGTGTCGGGTTCGCACATCGGATTTTCCACCCTGCGCATGGAACCTTGCTGGATGGCGATGGGACAGGCCGCCGGTATCGCTTCAGCCCTTTCGATTGACGGAAAGGTGAAGGTGCAGAACATCGACCTCTCCCGCCTACAGGACAAGCTGATCGACCAGAAAGCGACGCTTATGTATTTCAAGGATGTGGATTATATGAGTCCTCACTTCCGCATGGTGCAATATCTGGGACTTCGCGGCTATCTTCCCGAATGGGATGCTCGCTTGCAGGAACCGGTGGATATGGCAACTCTAACCGCTTGGAAAAAACTGAGCGGAAAGGACCTGCCGGGCATAGAAGCCGGCAAAACGACAAGATTAGTGGCTTTGGAAATGATTTATCGGAAAATAAAATAATCTAAAAGGAAGTGTGTCAAAATCATCTATTCCCTGATAGGACAATAGATAGATTTCGACACACTTCCTTCCAATATAATCATCCAATATAATTTCTTACTTGATCACTTCTCCACGGCCGTTCATCAACACAAACCCCTCGCTCCGGTCCGGATTACAAATCTCGATCTTATAAGTTTCATGTCCGGGATTCCCCATCATATAAGCTCCTTCAAAAGTACAACCCTCATAAGAAGAAGAGGTTCCCATTGTCCGTAATACGGCATGTGGGAGGTTTTGCATATCTATTCTCCGAAACCCATCGGGAGTAACCTGTTCGAAAGATGAATATACTGCAGCCTGTCTACACTTCACATCCTGAGATGCAAAATACCACCACACATGCAACAACTGCAACGACTAATGCTAAAACAATCTTTTTCATAATCTTAAATCTTAAAACCTTAATCTAAACAATCTTCTTATAACCTAAACTTCATTACATCGACATAAATACAAACGCCATGCCAAACTTATAAAAGCGTTTGTAAAGCGAGAAGTCACCCCATAAAACAACGGGGCGTGTAGAAAAAATCCACACGCCCCGTCTATAATTCCACAATTGTCACCAGTTAAACCTACATCTCCGGCTTGCAATAGTTCAGCACTTCCACATTACGGATCGAGCTCTTGAAATTTCCCGCTTTTTCCAATGGGAATACCAATGTGCGGACATAATTCATCGAATCTTTTCCTCCATTGAAATACTGTTTCCGGATAGCCAGATCCTCTTTCAACTTACCGTCGATGTAAAGCCGCGTAGATTTCTCATCCCCAGTAATGGTTACCGATGCGGTCTCTTCTGGATAAAACTGGTAGTTGAAGGTATTCAGATATCCATCCCGGATAAATCCCAACTTTCCGGAAGCCGGATCAGACAGGTAAAAAACAGCATCAGGCGAACGAAACAATTTCGGTTCCCTTTTTCCTCCGCCTCCGCTTTGATATCGAAAGAGACGGTATAATGATAACCAATCTCTTTCAACCCCGTTTCCATTCCCGGCTTCAAAGTTTCGAGGTTGTAAACGGAACGCGGCTCCGTCCCGATACGTCCGGCCACGTTCACGCCAGGTGCTTCGCTGATCGCCATACGGGCGCTGTTAAAGTCGGCATACGGAACCGTACAATCCTTTCCCGTCCACATCTTGACAGCCAACGTCTGCATAGCAGGAAACACGCGATAGTGAATATCCTTCGTGCTGATGCCGTTACCCGCATGGTCGTTCCAGACAGCAAACATACCGCCTTTGATCTGCTTATGCTTTTCGGGAAACACTTCTTTCCCTACATGGGCGGGCGTCCATTCTTTATAAAGCATTTCCGTATTCAGGTAATCATAATAATAGCCTGCTGCGGGAACGATATACAGATACCCGTCAGGGATACTAATCAGATCATAGCCTTGTTTGATCATCTCTTTCGGATCGGCATACCCGTTATACCAAGCGCTCATCAGCACGTTTTCAGATTTTACAGGTGTTTCACCCTTTGCGTGCGTCAAAAGCTCCCCAGACACAAGCCTGCTTGCCAAAAACCTTCCACAAAACGGATATAGTGATCGGTGAAAAGCACGGAAATTTCTCCACCACATCCTGCTTTTTATTGGAATATTCGTCCGTTCCAATATGGACACGTTTGCCGGTAAAGACGGGATTACGTCCTTCCAGGTACTCGCGGAAAAGAGCATCCACGAACTCATAAGTTTCAGGTTTGAACAAGTCAAGATGGTCCATGCCATACTCTTCGCTGCCGATCTCCGGCTTATACTGTGTAAGAGCAAGCGAATGTGCCGGGACATCTATCTCCGGAATGATCTCCACACCCAGGCTATCGGCGAGTTGTTGCAGGGCGATAAACTCCTTTTTTGTATAATAGCCATCGCGGGCGGTCAGTCCGGGAAAAGTTTCACATTCGAGGCGGAAAGCCGAATAGGTCTTGTTCCAGTCGTGATTGTAATATTGCTTGAAAGCATTATCGTTCAAGTGGATCTGGAATGTGTTCATCTTATAGTAGGCCATCATCTTCACATAATCACGTAACATGCTCATTGGAATAAATTTACGCCCGCAATCCATCATAAAACCACGGATCGCATAGTCGGGATAATCACGGGCTGTCCCTTTCGGCAAAGCCTGATTACCCTGCTGTTCGGTCAGTTGTAGCAACGTGCGGGTAGCCCAATACAGCCCCTTGCTCTTAGGAGCAGTAACGATGACGCGGTCAGTGATCTTCATCGTGTAGCCTTCCTCTCCCAACCGGCTGTCGGACGAGAGGGAGAACACAAAATCGCCGGCAGCCGCACGACCTTGCACGACCTGCATCCGACGGCCAAACATCAGCTCGTAGTCTTCGGCAAACTGATTGGCAACACGGGCTACAGACGGATCTTTTCCGGTATACACGATCCGGGATGTAGCCGTAGGAGTGAACATCCCCTGAGCTCCTCTCCATTCCTGCAATTCAGGGATGACAAACGGTTTCTTGTTATTTGCGGCGTCTGCTTTTCCAGGCAATAACAATAAAGCTGCCAAAAGCAGCCAATAGAGTTGTATCTTCATAAGTATTTGAATTTATTGCGGACAAAGATACGAATTATTCCTTATCTCTCACAATCGGAGTGTATCGCCCCTTTTTCGTTAAAAGATGGCTAAATAGCAGGGCATTTCTGATTGATTTATTACTTTTGCATCCAAAATCATTTTAATGAGTTACAATTGGAACACACGGACGGAACTTTTGTTAGGCGCCGACCGGATGGAGCGGCTGGCACATAGCCATGTGCTGGTAGTGGGACTAGGAGGTGTGGGAGCTTATGCTGCCGAACAGATATGCCGCGCCGGAATCGGCCACATGACGATCGTCGACGCCGATACGGTGAACGAAAGCAATATCAACCGCCAACTGCCAGCGTTACATTCGACGTTGGGGATGCCGAAAGCTGAAGTCGTAGCCCGTCGCCTGTTAGATATCAATCCCCGTCTGAAACTAGGTGTCCTGAACGAATTTTTGCGCGACGAACGGACGGAAGAGGTGCTTTCAGCGACCCGGTACGATTTTGTCGTCGACGCGATCGATTCCCTCAGTCCGAAAGTATTCCTCTTGTATCACGCTTATCAGAGAAATATCCCTGTCGTTTCCTCAATGGGTGCCGGAGCCAAGATGGACCCGTCACAAGTCAGGATCGCGGATATCTCGAAGACCTGCAACTGCGCATTGGCAAAAGCCGTACGCAAACGACTGCGCGGTCTGGGCGTCAACAAAGGGATTCCGGTTGTCTTCTCTACCGAGATAGCCAATCCTGATGCCGTCGTAGAAGTGGAAGGCGAACAATGCAAACGGACAACGACCGGAACCGTTTCCTATATGCCGGCAATATTCGGATGCTACTTAGCCTCATATGTTATTAACCAGTTGAAAGTTGAAAGTTGAAAATGAGAAGTTATTCTTTTCCTTATACAACTTTCAACTTTCAACTTTCAACTTTCAACTGATATGATACAAACAGAAGGAATAACCAAAAGCTTCGGCTCCCTGCAAGTATTGAAAGGAATCGACTTGACGATAGGCGAGGGTGAGATCGTAGCAATTGTCGGTCCGAGCGGGGCGGGAAAAACTACCCTGCTTCAGATCATCGGGACACTCGATGCTCCGGACAGCGGCAAACTATATATAAACGGGACCGAAACCGTCCGCCTTTCGGAAGAAAAACTGGCGGCATTCCGCAACCGGAACATCGGCTTCGTTTTCCAGTTCCATCAGCTTCTCCCGGAGTTCACGGCTTTGGAGAACGTGATGATCCCGGCACTGATCGCCCGTGAAAAACCGGCTGTAGCCGAGAAAAGGGCGAAGGAGATTCTCGACTTCATGAACCTGACCGATCGGATGTCCCACAAACCGAACGAACTGTCAGGCGGAGAGAAACAGCGCGTAGCCGTTGCCCGCGCCCTCATCAACAACCCGTCCGTAATCCTCGCAGACGAACCATCAGGAAGTCTGGATACCAAGAACAAGAAG
>ENA-OQDT01001695-OQDT01001695.1-human-gut-metagenome-genome-assembly--contig:-NODE-1695-length-12421-cov-3.363755_pt1 | contig 12421 bp, 16 predicted proteins | sample MGYA00242786_ERZ504617 | MGnify/ENA primary metagenome ERZ504617 (study PRJEB26092, sample SAMD00036337) | human gut metagenome | host: Homo sapiens | study: EMG produced TPA metagenomics assembly of... | reverse complement strand
AAAATTAAGTGCCATAAAAAGTTGTGGATTATGAAAGAAAATCACCGGAATCAAGCGATTCCGGTGATTTTTGGTGGAGACTACTGGACTCGAACCAGTGGCCTCATGCGTGTGAAGATTCGATAGGGACGTCTTCCACACCGTTTCAGCGGTTTTAAACGGATTTGCCGAAGAATTCCATCACCCGTGGATACACTTTTCTCCGTTGTTTCCGCCCCGGTTTTTCTGTTCGTGGGTCACGGCGTGGGTCAAAACGCGATCCTCGTTTTCTGTTCGCGTCGGGCAAGGCGCTTTCATATGGAAAAGCCGGTTTCTTGACGGAATATCCAATGCAGACACATTGCCTTTTCCCCTAATATCTGCCATAATAAGCAAAACAGGCAAAGGGGGCGAATGTCATGCCGCAAACACCGTTTCATGCCTATTACAAGGCCCGGCTTTTGGAACAACTGCCGGAAGAAGAACAGTTCCTTCCGGTCTTTGCCTCATCGGATATTGAAATCTATCCGTTCCAGATTGCAGCGGCCAGCTTTGCCCTGCGTTCCCCCTATCAGAAAGGTGCTGTCCTGTGCGATGAAGCCGGTATACATGAAGCGGTAGGAGAACCAGTTTTTTGACGCCATGCGGCTTGACATAGAACTGGAAAGAAAAAATAAAAGCCTTGGTACAGTGGGAATTTTGGGTGAAAGTGAGTTAGAATTGAATGGACTGGCAATTATTTTGGACTGCATTTGGCGCTATCGGAACTACGCTTGGCTCGCTGATTACAGCTATTGCGGTAGTGGTTGCGGTAATTCAGTATAAGCAACCTTTGAAAAAGCAGATCAAACTAACCGTTGGCACATCGATTCCAGTGTACGGAAAAGAGCTGGGAGAAGATTGCTTATCTATCTCTTTGGCAAACACGGGCATTCGAGACGTTGTCATCACAAATATATATTTGGATACGGGCGCCAAAAAACTGGTTGTAAATAATCTTATGGTTGATTTTACAAATGAGAGTTTGCGTGTCCTGTTTCCCAAAAAACTTCCACCAGAAGAAATTGCAGAAGTTTGGATTCCTTATGCGAATTTAGCTCATGCGTTGCTGGATTTAGTCAGTCGAAAAGCAATTAAGCCAACACAAAAAATACGCATAGTCGCTACGGACACAACTGCTGGTGAATATCGTTCGAAATGGAAGTTTGCTCCGGACGATCTTATAAACCAATATATTAAAAAATGACATGATATATTTTGCAACAGAAGGAAAGCGTCCTGATCTTGCGGCATTTGGAACGGACAAATCAAGGGCACCCCAATGAGCCGGCTTGCTCTGGATCGCGGATATGAGACAGGTGCTGTTCACCGGGGGCTGGAGCTTCTGGGCATTACCGGATATATCCCCGCATTTCAGTTCTCCAATCCACCTGAGAAATATGGATTCTCCTACGATCCACAGCTGGACGCATTCATCTGTCCGGAAGGAGTTCCTCTTACATACCACAGGCTAAATTGCAGCAAATCGACGGGCAAATATCTGCGTTGCTACCAGGTCGAGGGCGATGCCTGTATGCGCTGTCCAAAACAGCCGAGCTGTTTTGACAAGGCTGGAATTCGGCGCAGAGTGCTGGCCAGCAGCTGCTATCCGGCATTTTTCAGAGGGCATCAGCGCGTGGGAACTCCAGAATACCTGTCCATGATGCGGCTTCGTAAAATCTGGGCCGAGGGCAGCTTCTCCGTCTTGAAACGGGAACACTGTATTTCAAAGATTCGAAAAAGGGGCATTCTTGCAGCTACGGAAGAATGCCTCCTTGCCGCCATGGCCCTAAACCTCAAGAGGATGGTAAATGCCATCTTTCGCTATCCCCAAATTTACTGTTCTGCTGGAACCACTGTGGGTTTCAGCAGAATTTTTGCTTTTGTCAACAGGTCCCTATATTGACACAAGCAAAAGCGTTGAAGACTGAGATTGAGACTGGCCTTCAGGTTGGCGTAGATCATCTGGAGGACAAGCCGATGAAACGCAAGCCTGTGAAAAAGTATCACAACACCAGGCACTTGCTCAAGCAATACCGCAAGGTGTCCTATGCGATCCAGATCTCGGAGTCTGACATGAATGTCAGGATGGAGATGGAACATGGCACCCGGCTTTCCACACTGGAGGTCAATGCAGAGCTTGCTGGGGTTGATTTATCCGGCTCAAAGCTTGAAGGATACGCACGCACGGTCATCCGGAGCAAGAATATGCTCCAGATCATCAAAAACGCGCTGAACACGGTAAGGCTGGATCCGGATCATGGGGAGTTGATGTACCAGATCCTCTATCTCACCTACTTCTCGGAGAGGAAGCTGGCCAACCGTGAAGCGATCCTTGCAGAGCTCGAGCGAATAGGTTTCCAAATGTCGATGGTGACTTATCACAGTTCCCTCAATATGGCGATCAAAGCCATAGACCGCATTTTATGGGGTTATACGGCTCGTGATTGTATGGAAATCATCAAGCAATTTCTGCCCTGAACTAAAATTGAACTATTTCCGAACTGTATTTGAAGTCCTGCTTAATTGCATCTGTATTCCATAAATGCTAAGATGATACCAAATCATCAATCGTGCCGATGTTGGTGGCCAGTATCTCAATGAGTGGCAGACGGCAAAGACCACCTGGGTCACTACCGTCCGTCGCTTCAATACCACGCCGCTGCCGAAGACCGGATATTGATCTCGAGAGAGGTCGTTTCCTATAACCCCCGCCAGCCCCGGAGCTCACGCTTCGGGGCTGATCTTTTGATCATAAGGAGAGTATTATCATGAGCAAGTTTTTACCTATTGGTACCAAAGGCGAGCTGCTGAACAGCGACATGATCGCCCGCATCATTCCCAAGGAAGATGGCGGATGCATCATCCTCACCAAAGATGGTCAGCACTTCCACAGTGAGATCGACCTTCACGACGAAGTCAATGACTACAACTCCATTCGTTCCATTATCCCTTGCCAGGGCGTCAGCGCTGTCTATCTTGATGATGATGGCGACAGCGAAATCTGCCCCTGCGCTTTTGTGATGCTGATGTCTGACGGCAAAATTGAGCCTTTCGTCTTTGCAACAGACAAAGACATCGAGCGAATCGCCAATAAAGGCCATACCGGTTTTACCGGATTCGTTCCAACCAAGTAAATAACGAAGGCCGCTGCTCCGGCAGCGGCCTTCTATTCCAAAACATGTGGAGGAATGTCAAACATGGGTAGATTTATCAACCTCGGTATCGCGATTGTCAACACCAGCTACATTATCCGTGTGGAGATGGAATCCGATGGCAGAGCGGAAATCTATATGTCCGATGGTACGATGTTTCGCTGCGATCACTTCGATGCCTCCCAACTATATGGCACAAATGAAAAGAAAGAGGGTGCGACCTCGTTGCATCTGCAAGAGGAACTCCGATATGACCAATCACACTCCATGTCTACTTGATGAAGCAGCAACCTTCATGAAAGTACAATACCTCTCTTACCTGCGGTTCCTGTCCACTGACGGTCGATCCCGTTTAGCCGCATTTCTTGAGACTTTTGATGCCGCAGAATACACACTTTTTTAGTGGAATGATGCCATTGAATACTTGAAAGCTGGAGTGAAACAGCAGACCGCGCAGGTGGCTCGTGCACAACTCCTACGCGCCCTTAGAACCACCTGATGGCTCTATATCAATATTGCATAGGTGGACATGTTCAACCAAACACCCAGAACTGGCATTTCCATCATGTGCGCCCACTATTTCTATTCGGACGAAGGAGGATCAAATATGCCCTGGATTATCAGCAATGGAAAAAGCTATGTGGAGATTATCGGCAACAATCAGATGATCACCACTGCCTATATCGATCGCGCGCATACATTCAACAATAAGAAGACGGCAGAGAAATACTGCTCTTTGCTGCCAAAGGCGATGAAAAACCTGAAGTATAAGGTCATCTTCATCTCAAACCCCAATCCCGAAAATCCTGATCTGCAACTGGAGCTACTGACGCCTGAATTCTACCTGACACGGCTGAAGAATTTCAGCGATTTCATTCACACCATCCAATGCCAGAGAGAAACACTGGTGACCGGCCAGCGGAAGGCGGAGCTGGAGATTGAAGACATCGAGCACGCAGCGGAGTTCTATAACCTGGATGCCTCACATGGATACCAACTCTATAAACTTCTGCACGATGCCCGTGTGCGCCGGCGCAAGTGCAAGAATGCAATCGCTTGGATTGATTATATTCTGGAGCAGGCCCCGGATCGATTCATAGAAAATGACCCATCTCCCAGAATTGCGGGAACGCGATCCCGTGACTACGCACCTCGCGCACTTCCTGCACTATTTGAATGGGAAAACGAGGGGCAGACCCCTACGGCAAACCTTTGTCCATAATTGAGCTTTTCAGGCGATTAAACCAGCAGTTCAATGACAACTGCTACAGAGACAGATATCATAGGATCAACGAAAAGAGACAAGGAGTGAATACAATGAACCTCAAAGAAGCGTTCCGCTTTCAGAATAAGCTGCAGTCCATGATGACCGATGCACAGAGCATCCTCGGCAACAACGGCAATATCACCAAGGTGCAGAATACCTATCTCCGCCACAAGGTCATGGCAGAGGCGGAGGATGAGGTCACTATGGAGGCCCCCTCCACCGAGTATAGCGAGAATATCACCGAGATGGCAGAGTTCCTGCTGTTCCTCCTGGACGAGCGGGAAAAGTTGAGCGCCGCAATCCATAAGGCGAAGGTATCCCTTCCGCTTGGGGCCGGCCTGGATGGCGAAGTGAGCCTCAATGGGAAGCGCCAGGAGATTGCCACTCTGCTCCGTCACATGGCCGGCCTCCGCAATGGCGAGGTTTTGATCTCTAACGGGGGAGTCGGCTATCGGTTCAACAACGAGGGAAATCAGGTCTCCTACCGCTGCGATGTCAAGCGTGTGACCACCATCAATTTCGATCGCAATAAGATCCGGAAGATGTGCGCTGATCTGAGCAAGAAGTCCGATGAGACCTCTGCCGCTCTGGATGCCGCTCTGGTCAACACACCGGTGGAGTACGAAGCTCCGTTCAATGTGAACGAGACTTTTGCGGAGGCTTTTGAAGCGCATATGTCCGCATTGAGCTGACCAAGCCTTTGCGACTTTGCTCCGACTATCACGGATGCGGCAGAAGAAGAGAACGTGGCGACCGGTTCAGTTGCAGGTATCGAGCATCCGGTCCGCTTCATCCAGGACGAAGAAGGATACTTGCGACAGATCGACAGTGCCCAGTTTGATATGCGACAACAGACGTCCGGGGGTAGCGATCACGATATCGGCCCCCATTTCCATCCCTCGCTTTTGCTGTTCCCAGGCAATACCGTCCGTGCCTCCGTAGACGGCAACGGCGGAAACCGGGACAAAATAGGTGAAACCTTCGATCTGCTGGTCGATCTGTTGGGCCAATTCGCGTGTGGGAGCCATGATGATGGCATTGATGGCATTGGCCGGATGTAATCCTTTGCTGAGTTCATTGATCACCGGCAACACATAAGCCGCAGTCTTTCCTGTCCCTGTCTGTGCACAGGCAATAATGTCTTTCCCTTCTAAAATGACCGGAATCGTCAGTTCCTGTACTGGAGTTGTCTCCAGAAAATTCATTGCGTCAAGGCCGTCCAATACGGCCTCTTCTAAGTCCAATTCGTCAAATCTCATCTTTCATCATTAAATTCCCGGTAAAGGTAGATAATATTTGGCAATATTGTTATATAGAACGCAGCTCTTCTTTCAAAAGAGTTATTTTTCAAGGGAAGATTGATTTTGTGATATTTTCCGGGGAAGATTGTGATAAAAATAAATATCTTTATACCCAAATTAGCGTTTTAAAGCATTTTGTTTATATGGGCGGCATTTATGGGGGGGAAGGACATCCGGCCAATCTCACAAAAGCAAGATTCATTACATGGATTGATCAATACGATTTTGGATAAACTACCGTTAGGCGTTTTTGTAAAAGATGCAGAAGATGGTTTCAGGTATCTGTATTGGAACCGTTTCATGGAAGAAATAACCGGTATCGGTACGGAAGAAGTTGAGGGACACAATGATTTCGAACTGAGTTTTGATGCGATCATGCCCGCAGAAGAGCGTTTAGGGCTGGATCGTGATGTCATGGAGACGGGTAGGACTATTGAATTTAGCGGGAAGATTTGTGATGCGTATGGCATCCCGAAGGATATCGAAGTCACGAAATTCCCGATTGCCTTGAGCAATGGCAAACCCCTTTTGCTGGCTTTGTGGCGTGACGTCACGGTCCGCAACAAGATGGAGAATACCTTGAGACGTTCGCAGGTACTTACTAAGATGGCCCTGCATTCCAATGATATCCGCCTCTGTTCCATATTCGTGAATCCTGACAGCAAACGGAATTATGATGATTCGGTTGTCCAGGTAAATAACTGGTTGCCGGGTAAAGAAGACGAGCTGGTCGATATTTCATGGCCTCGTTTTGCCGCGCGGGTTCATCCTGACGACAGGGAGAGACACGATGAGGCTTTTCGGAAATTATGTTCGGGAGAGATATCGGAAATGAAAATCGAGTTGCGTGTGAAATACCCGGGAATGGATCATTACCACTGGCGTGAATCGTCGGCAACCGTCTACGAACGGGATGAACGGGGAAGGGTGCTTGTGATCCTGGGATGTACGATCAACATACAGGAACGCAAAGGGCAGGAGCTGAACCTGGAAGAAGCCAAGCACAAGGCGGAGCTTGCCGATAAGATGAAGTCCAAGTATCTGGCGGATATGAGCCATGAGATCCGCACCCCGCTGAATGCGATCACCGGTTTTTCCGAATTGATGGCTTTTGCCGATTCGGATGAGGAGCGTAGGGAATATTATGAGATCATCAAGACCAATAATCTGCTGCTGATGCAACTGATAAACGATATACTCGACCTGTCCAAGATCGAAGCCGACGCTATCAGGATCAGTTATGAACCGGTCGATATAAACGGACTGATGGATACGATATTCGCCTCTATCAAACTCCGTATGCCCGAAGGAGTGCAGTTGTTCTTGGAAAAAGGTAGCTGCACGTGCTGTTTCGGAGCCGATAGTATCCGTCTGTTGCAATTGATCAATAATCTGGCGAATAATGCGATTAAGAATACCAAGCAGGGAAGTATCACGCTGGGATATACCTGCCTGCCGGATAAATGTCTGGAATTTTATGTGAAGGATACGGGAACCGGCATTGCAAAAGATAAACTGGAGAGCCTTTTCACACGCTTCGTCAAGGTGAACGATTATGTGGAAGGTATCGGTTTGGGGCTTGCCATCTGCCAAGGGCTGGTTACGAAAATGGGTGGTTCCATGCACGTGGAATCCGAATTAGGGGTCGGTTCGACTTTCTCCTTCGTGCTGCCGTCACATGAGGGATAAAGTGATGCATTATTTATAATATTTCTTGTATATCTTGTCGAATGTACCGTTCTTGCGTATCTGTTCCAGCCAGCTGTTCAGGCTGTCGAGCAGGATAGGGGAGTCTTTGCGGACTGCCCAGGATTGGAGTTGCGTGAAACTTATGTCTGTTTTGATATCTATTTCCGGGAGTTGCTTTTGGGAAAGGGCAGCCGTCTGCTGGTCGCAAACGGCATAATCGATATCTCCTTTGGCAACCATGATGGCAAGCTGTTCCCCGGAGTATAATTCGTCTTCTATCACGTAGATCGTATCGCCGATCTCATGTCCTAAGTTTTGTAGCCTGAGCTGGGCGGGAGAATCTTTTGGGATATATAGGGTCTTACCGGCCAGATCGAGTTGGTTGCGGATGGGCTTGAGCCCGTTATTGGCCGCTTCCGTCCGTTGTATCAGGACTTGCTTGTCGAGGACGATCGGTTCGGTGAACAGATATTTCTCTTTGATCTCGCTGGTGATCGGGATATTGCGGGCAACGGCATCGCAATTGTTCTCTTCAAGCATATCGAAGCTTTCGGCCAGGCTCATCTCCAAAAATATCTGTATTTCCAGACCTGATAATTGGGCGATAGCCTGGCTCAGTTCATATTGGAAACCTTCTATCGTGTCACCTGCCACATAATACCCCGATTGATTGTATTCGGTCACCAGCCGCAGGATTCCTTCTTCTTTGATCTCCGGATAATCGCGTGGGAAGACTTCAGCCTTCGGCATGGTTTTCAGGCGCCATAACATGATCATGGTTGCTACGGCGATTATCAGCAGCCCGGTGTAGACTCCTATCAGTTTCCTCGATTTCATAAGATCAGTTGTTGAATGTGACAGCCACGCCCATTTTCAGGACGAACGGATCCAGCGGATAGTGCGCCAGCGAGAAATAGTTCGGATTGACGAACTTGGAACCCAGGTTATAACCCATCACAAAGAAACGAGCCTGTTTTAGGTGGAAGTTGACATAGGCATTGACAAGCGGGAAATTGCCGACTTTCACTTCGTCCTGTACCTGGAACTGCTGTGTGGCCGGTTCGTAATACGGGGCGTAGTAAGATGTGTTATAATACATATTGGCTCCCAATTGCACCATCAGCACCTTTGCTACCTTGAATTTCAGATACATATTGGTATACAGGCTGATTTGAGGCAAAGGCAGTACGCTTTTGTCGCTGCTCAACTGGTAGGCCACTTCGTTTTCCCATCCGAAAGCGCGGTACATGACATCTTGTTTGATGCGGGCGTTTATCACTTGCAGGTTTCCGTTTTTCTGTTCCGGCATTCCTTGTTTGTTGAAGAATACATAGTTCTGTATACTTTCGATCCCGGCAGACAACTGTGTCCTTGTGGACTCCAGATTGATCTTGGCTCCGGCATAGATTTGCTGGATCATGTTCATATCCCGGTTATCCCACCAGAAATAGCGGGAATGGAAGTGACGCATATAGAAGGAAGGGGTGACATTCTTGATGTATCCTTCCGCACTGATCGTCGCATCTTTTTTTAATAGCTTGAATTTGGTTTGCAGGTTTCCCGTGGCCCGAAATTCCCCGATATCGTCGCCTACGACACAAAGTTCTCCACGGGCATTGTAAGTCAGAATGTTTCCCCGGCGTTTGGAGATTTCGGCTCCGATATATGTCGAGAATTCGTCATACACTTGTGTAATCGGAAATTCGATGGTGGAGGGAGAAGCGTTTAACCCGCTTCCATATTCGGGGTCGTAAGACAATCCCGGTATCTGGGCCGGCAACTGGAATTTGCGCTTGTCGAAAGTGGCAAAGGCAGTGATGCCGAACTTGGCCCAGTCTTGAAAACCTTCGCGGAGGGAAAGACCGAACGTATTGCGCAGATTCCAGTAGGAAGTGCGGTCGTCGACACCCGTACCGTTTTCCAAACCGAATACACGCGGGTATCCATCCGGGGTCAGATAACATTCATTCAGGTTCTCGTTTGCTTCCGATCGGAAACGGCGGCGGTTGTCCTGATATTCCAGTGTATGAATGATACTGGATACGGGTATAAATACTTTCACGGGATTTCCCAGCGTGTCCACTTCCCCTTCCAGTTCGCGCTCGAATCCGAGGTTATAATGGTGGCTGAGGAAATACTGTTTGCCACGTACCCGGTTCCATGCCTTGACCGGATAGCGTGTATTGAATGCCTTGGGGTCGTCCTGGTTTCTCTCGCCGGCAAAATATTGGTCCGGGTTAGTGATGACCGAGTCGTTGGCCAAGCCTCCGTTTTCGTAATTGATGAAGTTGAAGTTGCTCAAGTAAGCGTGCGCTTCGTAGCGATCCGACTTGTAACTGCCGAAAAGGCGGTAGCTTAACAGCTTATTACCGTTATTCTTGTAATATCCGCGGCTGTAGATATAGTCCAAATCGCCACCTACGTTGATCTTCGGGCCGAAGTTCATGGTCAGCGTGCCTTTCAGCCGTTCGTTTTTGCTTTCACTTCCCCCCATAGTCGTGTACATCACGTTTGTATAAGGGATTTTCGTGTTGTAGTACTGTGCGTTCTGAGGGTCCGTGATATAATAATCGTAAGCGTCGGCAAACAGGAAATCCCGTGGTTCCTTACGTTCGGAAAAGATGCGGGTTTGTGCCGGTGACCCTGTATTGGCTAGGTAGCCGACTGCCAGCGATTCGGATTCCACCAGCGTGCTGTTGGCGAAATTCAATTTATGCGTGTCCAATGGGGCAATATAAGGATCGCCCAACAGAGGGGTTAGCCGATAGGCCGTGATACGTCTGTTGCTTATTGCTGCGCTGTCTGGAATCAGCAGGCTGTCAGGGACTTCCTGATTGGCTTTGGATAGGTTTCCGAGTGAGAATCCTTTCCGGTCTCCACCTGGTCGGCGTTGTGCATGCAGGGCCGAAGCGGATATTATCAAGAATAATAATATGTATAGGCTATGCTTCATGAGGGGCAAAGATAGTGATAATGTACCAATATGAACAATGTGCCAATATGCCAATTAATATTAGTTATATTTTTATTGGCATATTGGCACATTTAGCTAAGCACCTTAATGGCACGTTTGCACATTGGTTATAATCTCCATGCCTTTCTTGATAGCCGCCTCGTTCATCGGGATGAGCTTGTGGTGGCGTTCGGGCAGGGATTTCTTTAAGCCTAACAAAACGTTTTCCAGTTTCACCATCGGAACGATTTTCAGTAGTCCGCCGAGGATCAGCATATTGAATGCTTTCTCGTTTTTCATCTCGGTAGCCGCGTCCATCGCATCCACACGATATACACTGACGTCGGTCCGTTTCACCGGTGTATGGATTCCGTATCCGTCATAAATAATGATACCGCCTTTTTTTCACTTTGTTTTTCGAACTTCTCCATCGAAGGTTGGTTCAGGATGATGGCAATGTCATATTCGTTCAATACGGGAGAGCTGATGCGGTCGTCGCTCAGGATGACGGTTACGTTGGCTGTGCCGCCCCGTTGTTCTGGGCCGTAAGAAGGCATCCAACTGACTTCCTTTCCTTCCATCAGGCCGGAATAAGCCAGGATCTTACCCATTGACAAAACCCCTTGTCCACCGAAACCTGCTATTATAATTTCTTGCTTCATTGCTTCAAAAATTAATAATTACTTATTATTCCTTATTCTTGAGATCTCCTAACGGATAGAACGGGAACATATTCTCTTCCATCCATTTGTTAGCTTTCTCAGGTGTCATTTTCCAACCGGACGAGCAGGTGGAAACGAATTCGACAATCGAAGTGCCTTTGCCGGCCATCGAGTTTTCGAATGCCTTGCGAAGCATCTTTTTAGCCTTGCGGACGGCTGCCGCAGTATGTACGCTCTGGCGGGTGACCAGGCAGGTCCCTTCCAGTTGTGCAAGCAGGTCGCCGATCTTCAAAGGATAACCGTTTAGGGCGATATTACGGCCATACGGACAGGTTGCAGTCGGCATTCCTTCCAGTGTGGTAGGAGCCATCTGACCGCCTGTCATACCATAGATGGCATTGTTGACAAATACGATCACGATATTTTCTCCACGGTTGGCAGCATGGATTGTTTCGGCGGTACCGATGGCAGCCAAGTCGCCGTCGCCCTGGTACGTGAACACCATCTTGCCCGGATTCAGTCGCTTGACGGCTGTCGCGATGGCAGGCGCACGTCCGTGGGCCGCTTCGATCCAGTCGATATCCAGATAGTTATAGGCAAAAACGGCGCATCCGACGGGAGAGATGCCGATCGTTTTATCTTCCATCCCCATTTCGGCGATCACTTCGGCAATCAGCTTGTGTATCACGCCGTGGCTGCAACCGGGACAGTAGTGCATGGGATTTTCATTCATCAACCTGGGTTTTCCATATACCAGGTTTTCCGGTTTTATTATTTCGTTAATTTCCATACTATGAATAATTTTTCAATGTGCTTATATTAATAATGTGGTAATTTGCCTATGTGCCAGTTAAGGAATGCGTCAACAACAATATGGATTGGCACATTGTCTGATTGGCACGTTGCCACATTATTAACTTATAAATCTCATCAGATATTGAACCAAGCGGAAACAGATCGCCGCGCCACCGCAATACAGGAATGGCAGCCGGTTTTCAGGGAAGGCGAAGTAGCAAACAACTGCTGCCACTGCCAAAACCATGAATAACCAGGTCAATATCGTATCAATTTTACTTCCGCGAATCATCGTTGTTAATTTATGATTTATGTATTACAAATCAATCATAATTCAAAATTCTTTTTCAGCGCATTCAGCACTTCATCCGGCGTGAACACGATACCTCCGAGACGCCGAAATGTTCAACCTTTACTTTGCCGTTTACGGCCAGACGTACGTCTTCGACCATCTGTCCAGCGTTCAGTTCGACGGAAAGCATGCCCTTTACTTTCTCGGCATAAGCGGCGATCGCTTTTGTCGGGAACGGCCACAAAGTGATGGGACGGAGCAAGCCGAGCTTGATGCCTTCCGCACGTGC
>ENA-OQDT01001694-OQDT01001694.1-human-gut-metagenome-genome-assembly--contig:-NODE-1694-length-12427-cov-3.208374_pt1 | contig 12427 bp, 11 predicted proteins | sample MGYA00242786_ERZ504617 | MGnify/ENA primary metagenome ERZ504617 (study PRJEB26092, sample SAMD00036337) | human gut metagenome | host: Homo sapiens | study: EMG produced TPA metagenomics assembly of... | reverse complement strand
GTATTTATGGGGGAATACCAATTTGAACATTCCATCCGTAACAGCCTCCAAGTCATTCTTTCGATAGTAATAGACGAAAGACTCACGTGGGTTGGCGTCTTTTTTACCCTCGATCAACGGCAAGATACTTACTCCGTCAATCTTGCGAGGAGGAAGCGGAGCCTGCGTGATCTCGGCGAACGTAGGAAGAAGGTCGATATTAGAAGCTAACTTATTACAAGTCGTGCCCGGTAACGTCTTACCTTTCCAGTACATGATACAAGGAACCCGGTTACCACCATCAAAGGTCGTAGCCTTTGCCTCACGTAACCCACCGGCTGAACCGGCATGATTCCCGTAATTGGTCCAAGGGCCATTATCGGAAGTCAAGATCACCAACGTATTATCTTCCAAGCCCAGCTCACGCAATGCCTTGAATATCTCACCTACACTCCAGTCGATCTCCATCATCACGTCGCCATATAAACCCTGCTCGCTCTTTCCCTTGAATTTATCGGAAACGGCCAACGGTACATGGGGCATATTATGGGCCAGATACAAGAAGAAAGGCTTATTCTTATTCTTCTTGATGAAATTAACAGAACGGGTGGTATAATCCGTAGTCAACCGTGTTTGGTCCGTATTATAACCGATAATCTCATTTCCGTCATAAGTCGGCAAATCCGGGAAATTAAAGACCTCACCTTGTTGCGGATGGAAAGGCCACATATCGTTAGAATACGGCAACCCATAATATTCATCGAAGCCATTTTGCAAGGGGAGGAACTCCTTTTGGCTACCTAAATGCCATTTACCGAAGATAGCGGTACTATATCCTTTCTGTTTCAATACCTCTGCGATCGTCATCTCCTCTGGATGGACACCGTAGTTCGAATCTGGCCCCGGAGCGCCGGAAAAAACCGATACGATTCGGATAGCAGCCGGTCAACAAGCCGGCACGAGAGGCTCCACTGATCGGCTGTCCTACCAAAAAAGTGCGTAAAATGAATGCCTTCCGCCGCCATCTTATCGATATTCGGAGTGGTATATCCGTAAGCTCCATTAAAAGAAAAATCTCCGTAACCCACATCATCCAAATTGATTAGGACGATATTCGTGTAATCAGCGGCTATGCCTGCCATTGAAAAAGCTGAGGCGGCCGTCAGTAACATTAGTTTATTCTTCATGATATTATTATTGAAATATTGGCTTTGAAGTGCCATCCTGTGTTGGCACTTCAAAGATAACAGTTTTTAATTTACCCAAGAATTAACTCCAGTTCGGATTTGCTCCAAATTAGGGTTCAAGACTGTTTGGTTATAAGGATCGGCCATAAATAATCTCGTTTCGGATTAAAAAGAAACGTTTCACGACTTCTATTCCCTCATAATTATGCATCATACCATTATTCTCTTTCTCGGCGGTTTTCCAACGCAAGATATCCGAATAGTAGAGTCCTTCAAAGGTCAAACTCGATACGGCGTTCACGGCGGATTACCTCACGCATCTGATCTTTCGTCAAAACCTTTTGGTACTTCCGGCATATTGATATCCGGACGCCTACGCAATTGGTTGATGGCATCATAAACTGACTGATCAGGACCACTCGCCTCATTCTGCGCCTCGGCATACGTCAACAGAACTTCCGCATAACGGATAACAGGAACGTTTCCTCCATAACTATTCAGATCACCGGAGAAAGTTTCGTCAAAATACTTACGCATCATAAAGCCAGTCTGCGTAGTCTGTCCTCCCATCACCTTATCCGGACTCTGAGAATCCGGATGGCAATCGTAAACAGCCCCTTTAAAAGTGGAACCATTATAATAAATGGTATAATCCAGACGCGGGTCTCTGTTTTCGCCCAAGTTATCTGGATTATATAGCGGACTGTCATAACTGAACGGCGTACCGTCTTTGAACTGGTAAGCTTCAAACAGACCTGCAGCAACATTAATCAGACACCAGCCACCATCTTTCACAGGGAAAGCATGCTGCGGCATTGCGTTTCCAGCCAAGTCTTGCAAATACTGCATAGAGAAAATATTTTCACTACTATTCTCGTTCGAGGGCAAGAAAAGGGATGCATAATCCGGATCGATCGCATTGTCACCCAAGTCTATGATCTCTTTATAAGCGGCTGCCGCTTCGCTATATTTTTTGGCTGCCAATAACGTACGTCCCAAAAAAGGCGAGAGAAGCCTGCTTTGCTCGCACGTCCGGTTTCGGAACCTTTCAAATCCTTAAAACGAGGCAAGTCGGCGGCAGCTTCAGTAAACTCTTTAATAATAAAATCAGTAATTTCTGCTTTCGTATTTTTCTTTACCGTATTAGCCTCATCCTTAGTCAACACCTTCGTCACTAACGGCACATCTTGGAAAAACTGAGACAGATAAAAATACTGGGCAGCCCGGATAAAGCGGGCTTCTGCCGTGAAGCGAGCCACGACAGCCGGATCACTCAAGTTACCAATACCTTCCAAAAAACGGTTACAACGGGCTATCTTCGCATACGAATTTTCCCAATAAGCTTTCGTATAAGCATTGTTTGATAACAAAGTTCCATCCGACATCTTATGGAAATTCGAGTTTGTCCCACGACGGTCATACGCATTATCCGTAGGAAATTCCATAAAAATCAAACCGCCATACGACCACCAGTCTGTCGGAGTATATTCCGGAGAGTTAAACAATATATTCCCTTTATAAACACCGGTCAAAGCCAACTCCGCATTATCTTCGCTGGTCCAGAAATCATTTTCTGCAAACTTATCCAGCGGATTCCGGTCCAAATCACACGATACGAAGATTGTCGATGCCGCCAGTAAAGTGAAAATAAAATATTTAATTCGTTTCATATCTTTTAGAATTTAAAGTTTACACCAAATGTATAAGTTGCCAATATCGGATAATAGTTTCCGGAAGTATTGATTTCCGGGTCCCATCCGGGTTTATACTTGTTCCAGCAAAGAGGATTCTCTGCCTGTACATACACACGCAGATTACTGATTTTGGCTGCCTGTAACATTTTTTTCGGGAACGTATATCCCAATTGAATATTTTTCAAACGGATATAAGAAGCATCCTGAGTCCAGAAATCAGAAGTGACGATATTCGGCGTCGTGGAGTTACTTAAGTCTTCCAATCTCGGATAAGCCGGATAGCGAGTCGGGTTAGCCGGGTCAAAACGTCCTTCAGCCTGCCATTTCTGGATATTGCCGTCACCTCTGAACGCCCAACCGGCAAAGCCGTCCAACATACCGGTCACACCGGCAACCCCTTGTAACAACACCGACAGGTCTAAACCCTTATATTCCACACCCAAATTCAGACCGAAAGTAAACTTCGGAATACGGGAGCCCAAATACACACGGTCATAATTCGGATCTATCTTACCATCAGGTACACCGTCCGGTCCACTGATATCTTTGTAACGGATATCTCCTGGCTGAGGATTAGGAGTAACCTTGCTCTGGTCATACCATGATTTTATATCATTTTCATCAAGAAAGACACCATCAGATACATAACCGTAATACATCTGAATCGGGTAACCAATAAACAAATCGCTACCATTCCCGACCATACCGTTCAACTGTTCCACATTACCAACCCCCAAAGTTGTCAATTTATTCTTAATAATAGACAAGTTGGCATTCACATTGTAAGAGACATCCCCGATTTTATTACGATGTCCTACCTCAAATTCCCAACCAAAGTTCTTCAACTCCCCAGTATTCATCTCCGAAATTTTCTGTCCTAAAATAGTAGAAACACTTCCACTCGGTTTATACAGGATATCATATGTACGGCGATTAAAATAAGAAGCATTCACACTCAGCAGACCGTTCCAGAAGACAGCCTCCAGACCACCGTCAATGGTTTCCGTCTCTTCCCATTTGATTGTCGGATCTACAGCTGTCGTGACAGCGGCACCTTGTGTATAAGTATCTCCGAAAGGATAGTTCTGCCCCAGTTCATATACAGACTGGTAGGGATAGTTACCAATATTTTGGTTACCGAGGCGTCCCCATGATACTTTCAATTTTAAGTTGGAGATAAAACCTAGAGACTCATTTTCCTTAAAGAAATTTTCCTCCGACAATCTCCAACCGGCTGCGACAGACGGAAAGAACCCGAACTTCTTACTTTGAGGGAAACGGGAAGAACCGTCATAACGCACCGTAGATTCAAACAGGTAACGTTCGTTGAAATTATAACGGAGACGTCCGAAACCGGATTGGATCGCCCAAGCATTACCGGTCCCTTCCGATTTCTGGTTATCCGGTGAACCAGCGTTCAAATAAGGCAGATCATTTCCAGGAAATTTATCACGTGAACCTTGTACATAACGGTAGTCTTCCTGTTCCCAAGAATAACCAGCCAAAATTCCGAACGTATGTTCACCGATCGTCTTATTATATTCGGCTGTCGCCTGGAAAGTCTTATAAATTGTCTTCCCCATCTTATGTTTTAACTCGGACGGCCCCAACACACGGTCACCGGAAAGCTTCATAGTCGAACGGTAAGTACGTTCTTCACCGTTAGTATAAGTATATGCACCAATAGCGGATAATAACAAATCTTTGACCGGATTATAGTCCAGACGGACATTGGCATTTAAAGAAAATTCAGGATTCTCATAGAAAGAATCGCTCTTGATCCATCCGGCAGGCGTTCCATGCAATTCACGTCCGGCACCAAACGAACCGTCAGACAAAATGGTCGGTGTAAGTCCGGGGAAACGCAAGGCTTTCTGAATAAGAACCAACATATTATCGGCGTCATCACCACCTGGAGCCATCGGCTCTTTCCGGTTGCCATACACGCCGGACAAGCGGCTAGTCAATTTCAATCCCGGCAAGATTTCGTTAATCAGATTCACACGGGCATTGTAGCGCTGGTAATCGTTTTTCTCCACGATACCGTTCTGTTTCAGATAACCGAATGAAACCATATATTTGTTTTCGGCATTGCCACCGTTAATTGTCACATCATGTCCGGTCTGTAAACCTTTACGGGAAAAAACCTCATCCAAATAACGTGCATTGGCATAATGATCCGGATCGCTGCCGTCTCTAAACTTCTGAATTTCTTCCTGCGTATAAGCTTCACGTCCTACCGCTTCATTATAGAGAGTCGCATATTGCCAAGTATCGACAAATTCCGGCAATGCCGTAGGCGTATTGAAACCTACATACCCATTATAACCGACAGATACTTTGCCTTCCTTACCCGTCTTCGTCGTCACCAAGATAACACCGTTCGCGGCACGTGATCCGTAGATGGCTGCCGTCGAAGCATCCTTCAATACGGAAATCGATTCCACATCTTCCGAACTGACATCATTCAACTTGCCGGGAATACCATCGATCAACACCAAAGCATCTGATTTATTGCTTTCACCACCAAAAGAACCGACACCACGAACACGGATCTCACCACCACTATTACCCGGACGTCCCGAACGCTGGATTACGGTCACACCTGCCATCTGTCCAGTCAGGACATTCGACAACTGTGGAGTCGAACGGTTTTCGAGTTTCTCGCTGCCGATCTGAGCGATCGAACCAATCACATTCACTTTCTTTTCTGTACCGTAACCGACAACGACCACTTCTTCCAAAGCTTGTGAGTCTTCTACCAGCTCAATCACATAGTCTGTCTTGGTGTCAACCGTCAGTTCCTTCGTGATATAACCGATATAGGAAATCTGTAACTTGGCACCTTTCGGTGCATCAAGGGAAAAACGACCGTCCATATCGGTGATCGTCCCGTTTGTTGTACCCTTCACCACTACATTCGCACCAGCAATCGGCCCGAAAGCATCCGAAACAACCCCCCAGATCTTACCATCTTGCTGCACTTCGCCCAACAAGACAATCTTATTATCTTCGATACGATATTTATAGGAAGACAATATCTGGTTCAAAACTTCTTTAATATTCCCGTTTTTGACATTCAAATCAACATGTTTTGTCATATCAACGGCAGAGTTACTGAAGAAAAACACAAATTGCGTATTTGCTTCAATCGTTTTAATCGCTTCCTCAAGCGTCACATCAGACAGGCTAAGATTAATCTTCGCATTCTGGGCATAACTTTCCACTGCATGACAGTTTGGAAAAAAGGAAATGGCAACAAATAAAAGTATTAGCTTCAATTTTCCTGAATAAATTAATGTAAGAAAGGGTATGGAACTTCCCATACGTGGACCTTTTTTTTCATTACATTTGAATATTTAAAGTTTTACATTTTGCTCTCACACTCTTACCTTTGAGAGCAGTTTGTTTTGTTTTAACATCAGGCGGATGCTGGTAACATCTGCCTGATTTTTTTGATGGTTTTTCTGAGTCTTAGACCATAGGCAAATTATTTATTGTTTATTATTTAGGACTGATTATTATCTTATCTCCCTCAATTGTATAGCGGATCGGGCTGATCAAGGTCAACAACTTCAGAATTTCTTCCGGTGACTCTTTCCGGATGGTCAACGACAGGCGATGATCGAGCGAAACACCTTTCTTGCATTCTATCTCCATATTATACCAGTGTTTCATCCGATGCAAGATAGTCGACAGCTTTTCATTCGTGCAGACCAGCTTGTCACCAATCCAGATAATATAATCGGAGGCATCCACCTCCGCCAAGTTATAGGTTCCACTCTGCCTGTTACAGGAAATCCGTTGATTCGGTTTCAAGATGATTCCTTTACTCATACCAGACAAAAAGACTTCCACCTCACCCGAGAGCAAGGTTGTTTCGATCGTTTCCTTATTCTCGTAATTCTTGACATTGAAATGAGTGCCCAACACGTTTACGATCATCCCGTCCGTTTCTACAAAGAAAGGTGCCTTTTCATTCCGTACGACTTCGAAATAGCCTTCTCCTTCCAACTTCACAGAGCGCTTATTATCAGTGAATTGCTCCGGATAGATCAGCATACTGTTAGCATTTAGCCAAGCGGTCGTCCCGTCCGGCAAGGTCACAGACCCTTTGCTGCCTTTTCCCATAATGACACGATTCATTATCAACTGTTCTTCAATAGAAGAATCAAACAACTGATTTTGTCCGGTAAAATAACCACCTAACGAGCAAACCAGCAGTATGGCGACAGAAGCGGCTACTTTCATATAATAAGACAGGCGCCTTTGTCTCCTTGCCCTCTCTTTCGCCTCGATCCCAGTCGTGAAACGTTTAAAAGCCCGCTTCACCAGTTCCGGGTCTGACACCGGGGCTGCATCACTTTCCAACCACCGGTCCCTTATTTCGGAAAAAGTCTTTTTATTCTCCTCATCGGCCCTCAGCCAGACAAGAAGAAGTTCTTTCTCCTTTTCCGAAGCATTTCCTTGCAAATATTTTAGTATTATATCGTTCATCCTAGATTGCATTCTTTATACCTATCACAAAACAAAATGGAATATCCCTACCTCCGAATTGAAAAAAATTCTATTTTGCTAAAATTTTCAGAAAGAGGCAGGATATACATGAAAATACCGGCGCAGGCTCCATCACATCCAATGTAAAGTCAGACAAGAAACTGGTTGTTGTAAAAGACGGCGAGGAGAAGATTGAGACAGGACTTAAGAAGTTTGGTGCCATGCTGGCAGATCATGTAGAAGTTGGCTGTGGTTCGGTTCTGAATCCGGGAACTGTGATTGGAAGAAACACTAACATTTATCCGCTTTCTCCAGTACGTGGATGCGTTCCGGCAAACAGCATTTATAAGAATAAAGACGAGATTGTAACAAAGAATTAAACTAGAGCGTGTTTGAAAAAGGCTTTCTGCAAGATGTGCGTCACAATTTGTGGGAGATTTCGCCCGGATGAGGGCGCCGTAGCGGGCTACGGCAACCGAATTCGGGTGAAATCTCCCGCAAAGTGGGGCGTGCAGATTGCGGGAATGATTTTTCAAACAGGCTCTAGTATAATAAAATGGCTTGGCAGAAAATGAATTCTGTCAAGCCGTTTTTTCTGGACATATCCATAAATGATTTTTATATCATAGCTGTTCTAAATTCCAAACCACATCTTGCGGATTACGGTCAGTATAGCAATATGTACCGGATAAAAAGCATAAAAGAGATATTTTACCCATTTCCCTTGAATAAATCCCCGTTTATCATTGTACATATTCAAAGGGATAAAAGCAAGCAAGCCTTCCATTCATAGATCAGCCAGCAGCTTCCAATAACTGCCTGTGCAGATTTGTGCTGATGCAGCCAGTACATGATCAGGAGAAATACAAAGCCTTTATATCCGTAATCTGCTTTGAAGAAAATAGGAGACTTGCAAGAAGCAACAACATGCAGAAAAGCTGCATGGAAGCATTTTTTTCAAAGCGTTCGACCAGCAGAATGCAAGATATCCCAGAAATAAAGGTGTAAAAAAACGTTCTGCTTATCTGGATACAGCAGAGTGCCATTTTGTGCAAAATTCCATGGAATTTCGGAAATACAGGCGAAAATCAGAAGATTTCTTCCGTATTTAAAGCGGTTATGGGTGTGAAGAAACCCTTCCACAAGCAGGAAACAGAAAATAGGGAAAGCTGAACGCCCCACGTCACGCATTATCCGGTATAGGGAATAAGTGGTGCTGCCTATTTGAAACCAGGGTGCAATGGCTGGCGGGTAGTGACGCAGAAGGAAAGAAGCGGTATGGTCGATCAGCATAATCGCCATAGCCAGCATCTTCAGGGTACTTCCGCTTAGGATTCTCAGTTTTTCGGGCATAAAAGAAGTTGAGGTTTGCGATGACATATCTATGTAAGTCCTCCTGTTTTGAATATAAAGTATTTCCGGATGTTTTTTGCTATGAAAATTCCAGGTGGCAGCTGTGATCGGAATGTTCTTATGTAGTTTATCATGAAAATGAAATTTCTACAAGACAAGTTCAATAAATGGTACCGACAACTTTTTCGTAAATTTTGCAAAATATGACTAGACGAATGAAGGATTTTGTGAGAAAATAACACTAGGTTGTTAGGTCTTTAACAACGATTAAGTAATCAACACTGAAAGGAGTCTTAAAATGATTTACACTACTGAAGTTGAAAACATGTGCCCAGTAGCTAAGGGTGCAAAACATGAGCCAGCTCCGATCCCGGAAGAAGGCCAGTGGGTCCATGCAAAGAAAATTGAAGATATCTCTGGTTTTACACATGGTGTAGGCTGGTGTGCTCCTCAGCAGGGTGCCTGTAAACTGTCCTTAAATGTTAAGAATGGTGTAATCGAGGAAGCCCTTATTGAGACAATCGGATGCTCCGGTATGACACATTCTGCAGCTATGGCAGCAGAGGTTCTTCAGGGTAAGACAATTCTTGAAGCATTAAATACAGACCTTGTCTGTGATGCAATCAATACAGCAATGAGAGAACTGTTCCTTCAGATCGTTTACGGACGTACTCAGAGTGCTTTCTCTGATGACGGTCTTGCTGTTGGTGCAGGTCTTGAGGACCTTGGTAAAGGCCTTCGTTCCCAGGTTGGTACAATGTACGCTACCAAGGAAAAAGGAGTTCGTTACCTGGAAATGGCAGAGGGCTATGTAACAGGTATTGCTCTTGACGAAGACAACGAAGTAATCGGATATCAGTTCGTTTCTCTTGGAAAAATGACTGACTTTATCAAAAAAGGTGATGATCCTAACACTGCATGGGAGAAGGCAAAAGGTCAGTATGGCCGTGTAGCTGATGCTGTTAAGATTATTGACCCAAGAAAAGAGTAAGCCACAAGCGAAAGGAGACGAACAGAAATGGCATTATTTGAAGGATATGAGAGAAGAATTGCTCAGATCAATTCTGTATTAAATAGCTATGGAATCAGCTCTATCGAAGAAGCTGAGAAAATCACAAAAGACGCTGGTCTTGATGTATATGACCAGGTTAAGAAAATTCAGCCGATCTGCTTTGAGAATGCTGCATGGGCTTACACAGTAGGTGCTGCAATCGCGATCAAGAAAGGCTGCAAGAGAGCTGCTGACGCTGCTGCAGCTATCGGAGAAGGACTTCAGGCTTTCTGTATTCCTGGATCTGTTGCTGACCACAGAAAAGTAGGTCTTGGACATGGAAATCTTGGTAAAATGCTCCTTGAGGAAGAGACAGAGTGCTTCTGCTTCTTAGCAGGACATGAGTCTTTCGCAGCTGCTGAGGGTGCTATCGGTATCGCTGAGAAAGCAAACAAAGTACGTCAGAAACCATTACGTGTTATCCTGAACGGACTTGGAAAAGATGCTGCCCAGATCATTTCCCGTATCAACGGATTCACATTTGTTGAGACAAAATACGATTACAAAGAAGCTAAATTAAACGTAATCTATGAGAAACCATATTCAAACGGACTTCGTGCTACTGTAAAATGCTACGGTGCAGATGATGTTCAGGAAGGTGTTGCAATCATGCATCACGAGAACGTTGGTGTTTCTATCACAGGTAACTCCACAAACCCGACACGTTTCCAGCATCCGGTTGCAGGTACATACAAGAAAGAATGTATCGAGCAGGGTAAAAAATATTTCTCCGTTGCTTCCGGCGGTGGTACAGGACGTACACTTCACCCAGACAACATGGCAGCAGGTCCTGCTTCCTACGGTATGACAGATACTATGGGACGTATGCACTCTGATGCACAGTTCGCTGGATCCTCTTCCGTACCGGCTCACGTTGAGATGATGGGTCTTATCGGAATGGGTAACAACCCGATGGTTGGTGCTACTGTTGCTGTAGCTGTTTCTGTAGAGGAAGCTGCTAAGGCTGGCAAGTTCTGATTATATAAATTGTAAAAGCGTTGAAAATGCCGTAAACTCCAGGGTTTACGGCATTTTTGTTACTATCGGGATTTCTTGCAAAACAGCATGAAAATACATGAAAAAATGGCGGTAACTAACAAATAACTAACAGGTAACTGACAGGCGTAACTGACAAGTAATTAACAAACCTACCACGAAAAAAGCAGCAGGACAATGCCTGCCGCCAATCATTTTGTTATCTTTTCCATTTCTCTTTTCAGATCTTCCACAGTACGGTGAGTATATATCTTTTCTGTGATATCTGCAATTTCATGTCCGACGATCATTTTCAGAATATATTCATTCATATTTGCTTCTTTGGCTTTCGTAATAAAAGTGTGTCTGGTGTCGTGGGGCTTGTGATCCATTCCCAGTCGTGCCATAACCTTCTTGAAACGTCCACGATATTTGTCATATGTAAGGTAAGTGCCCTGCTGACCGTCCGGATCATTGAAAAGATATTTGCTTCCCATACCGACTGCTTGCTCATAATTCTTACGTACCAGATCAGCAACCAGTGGATGAATTGGAACCAGGCGGTTACGGCCGGCATCTGTTTTTAGTCCACCGGTGTATGTCATATTATCCAGATCCACATCTGCAACTTTCAGAACTGCCAGTTCCTGGGGACGCCATCCGGAATAAATTCCGATCAGGACCATATCTGCGAATGGTATTTCCGGATGTTCCATAAGGGCTGTAATTTCCTGTTCAGAAAAAGGAATGCGGACGATAGTAGGACGTTCTCTTTTAACACCATCACATAAGGCTGCATAGTTTTTATCCACAAGTTCATGCTTCATAGCCCATTTATACATAAGGTTAAACAGACTCTTCATTCGTCCCTTAGTGCTGGATCCTACGTTTGCACTATGAATGGTTCCTTCAAGATGTTCGACTCGGACATCTTTTATTCGCATATCATAAAGAGGAGTGCAGTACTTGTAGGCAGCAGTGATTGTACGTATGCTGGAAGCATTGCTGAGTGTGGGGAAATATTCTTCAGACCATTTTTCGTACACTTCCGAAAAAGTTGTCTTATTAAAATTCAGATCATAAGGATTTTCATTGTATTGTACAAGAGCAGTCATTGCTTCCTGTCTGGTAGCATAATATCCGATTGCCTGTTGCTTCTGTTTACCTTTTGTCCTTTCTCATCAAATTCCCATCCGAAGGTTTTGGCTGCTACCCATGGCCGCCGGCGTCTGCCCGATAGCTTATACACAGAACCGAATCCATTTGGAAGTTTCATAACATCACCTTTCTTCTGAAAAAAAGAGTATGAAAAAAATACACCTTTGCAGGTGTAAAGAAAAGTGCTATAATAATCTTGCTATGGAATGATTATAGCAGTTTTCTTTATACTGCAAATTATTCACAAATCGCTCTGGTGCTGGTAACACTGGGGCGGATTTTTATTTATTCTAAATTGAAAAAATTTCTTTATTTCCTTAATTGCCGTATCTTTATGATTTCCATAAAAAACGTTCAATGCTCTTTTGCGATTCAAGACCAGAAATCAATTTCTGATCAATAATACCGCCATGCTCTTCGTTGTATGAAAAAACGTATTCATAAATCTCTTTAGCGTTTGAAAGCCCCTCAGCAACGGAAAGCAATTCGGAAGCTGTAGCAATTGGATCACCTTGCGGTGAATCAGATAAAGA
>ENA-OQDT01001693-OQDT01001693.1-human-gut-metagenome-genome-assembly--contig:-NODE-1693-length-12429-cov-5.643554_pt1 | contig 12429 bp, 13 predicted proteins | sample MGYA00242786_ERZ504617 | MGnify/ENA primary metagenome ERZ504617 (study PRJEB26092, sample SAMD00036337) | human gut metagenome | host: Homo sapiens | study: EMG produced TPA metagenomics assembly of... | reverse complement strand
ATTGTGGATGAGATCATCGCCACCATCCGCGACCTGCAAGGGGCGGCTTTGCAGAGGCAAAGGCGGCCATTATGGAGCGTTTCGGCTTCGACGACCCGCAGGCCGATGCTATCGTAAAACTGCAGCTGGGACGTCTCGCAGGCCTGGAAATCCTCAAGATCGACGAGGAGTTGGGCCAGCTGCGCGCCAGCATTGAAAATTACAAGGATATCCTGTCCAACGACGCCCACACCATGGAGATCGTCAAGACCGACCTGACGGCTCTGGCCGACAAGTACGGTGACGACCGCCGCACCTCCATTGAGGCGGTTTCCGGAGAAGTGGACATTGAGGACCTGATCCCCGAAGAGACCTGCGTCTTTACCCTGACCCATGAAGGTTACATCAAGCGGCGACGGCGGTGGACACCTACAGTGCCCAGAACCGCGGCGGCCGCGGTGTGGCCGGCATGACCCAGAAAGACAATGACTTTACCGAGGAACTGTTTGTTGGATCCACGCATGACTACATGCTGTTCATGACGGACAAGGGCCGTGTGTACCGCCTGAAAGGCTACCAGGTAGCCGAGGGCAGCCGCACCGCCAAGGGCAGCCACATTGCCAACCTGCTGCAGCTGCAGGAGGGCGAGAAAGTTACCATTATGATGCGCCAGCCCGCCAACATGGACGAGGATGCCAGCTACATCACGATGGTAACGCGGCAGGGCCTGATCAAGCGCACGCCGCTTTCCCAGTTCCGCAACATCCGCAAGGGCGGCCTGAACGCCATTGCGCTGAACGAGGACGATGCCCTTGTCTGGTGCCACCTGACAGGCGGCGAGGATGAGCTGATCGTAGCCACTCATGATGGTGCCGCCATCCATTTCAGCGAGGCTGGAGCGCGCGCTATGGGCCGCACAGGCCATGGTGTGCGCGTCATCAAGCTGCGTGATGGTGACTATGTTGTGGGCGTGGGCGTCTGCCGCCCCGGCGCAACCGTGCTGACCGTCACCGAGGACGGCAAAGGCCGCCGCAGCCTGATTGATGACTACCGCATTACCAAGCGCGGTGGTCTGGGCATCCGCAACTACACCCGCGGCGGTGTGGCAGGCATCAAGATTGTGGATGACACCGATGACCTGATCCTCATCAGCCAGGACGGTATTCTGATCCGCATGCACGCCAATGACATCAACGTGCAGTCCCGCTATGGCAGCGGCGTGCGCGTGATGCGCCTGATTGGCGAGGACAAGGTAGCCGTGCTGGCCCGCGTGGACCGCGATGCCACCGCCGAAACAGCCAAGCCGGAGGATGATGGCGAGACTGACCCGACCCCTGAAGAGCTGGAAGCCATTGCCGCAGCCGAAGCCGCCGAAGAGGCTGCTGAGGACGCCGCACCGGACGCTGAGGGCGAGGACGAAGAATAATTGGAGTGACGAGGTTCCTTCTTTGAAAAGAAGGAACCGAAGAAACTTTAATACAGGATAAGATAAACAAAAAGGGCACAGCGCCGGGTGAAGAACCGGGGGCTGTGCCTTTTTATTGGGTTTATTTACAGGGAGAAAGCGAAGAGGAAGAGATAAGGCAATACCGCATAATTCTAAGTGCCGATACGGCGAGCGAGGTGCGGCAGATGCCAAGCCAAAAGCGCAGATAATACTGGATGTCTTATCGAGCATTTTGGCAACGCAGATGCCGTGCCGCAGCTGCCGGAGCGGTGCTTAAGCCGCAAGGCGGGAATTGTGCGGTGTTGCCATAACAAAACCCCGCCCCGCGCAAACCGTATCGGATGCGCGGGGCGGGGTTTTATATTACTGGTTTAGCGGCAGCGCCGCGGACCGGACAAATTACTTGTACAGGTCAACCAGCTTGGTCAGGTGGGTGTAACGAGCTTCAGCAGCTTCCTGGTTCTTCTCGAACAGGGCCTTAGCGCGATCCGGGAATGCGCGGCTCAGGCGGCTGTAACGGGTCTCGTTAGCCAGGAACTCCTGATACTTGTCCATCTTGCCAGCCTTGGAGGTGAGGGTGAACGGATTCTTGCCCTCGGCCTTCAGTGCCGGGTTGAAGGTGAACAGGTTCCAGTAGCCAGCCTCGACTGCCTTCTTCATCTCGTTCTGGCAGTTGGTCATGCCGCCCTTGACACCGTGCAGCTCGCAGGGAGCGTAGCCGATGATGATGGACGGGCCGGGGTAAGCCTCAGCCTCAGCAATGGCCTTGACAGCCTGAGCCATGTTAGCGCCCAGAGCAATCTGAGCAACATAGATGTAGCCATAGGTCATGCAGATCTCGGCCAGGCTCTTCTTGCTGATTTCCTTACCGGCAGCAGCAAACTGGCAAACCTCACCGATGTTGGAGGCCTTGGAAGCCTGTCCGCCGGTGTTGGAGTACATCTCGGTATCGAAGACCATAACATTGACGTCGTGGCCGGAAGCCAGAACGTGATCCAGGCCGCCGAAGCCGATGTCGTATGCCCAGCCGTCGCCGCCGAAGATCCAGAAGCTCTTCTTGGCCAGGTACTGCTTATCCTTCAGGATCTCTTTAGATTCATCGCAGCCGCAGGCTTCCAGAGCAGCGATCAGGGCCTTGGCAGGAGCGTCGTTGGCCTTGGTGTTGTTCTTGGTTTCCAGGTACTTGTCGATGACAGCATCCAGATCAGCATTCTTGCCCTTCAGAGCTTCAACCTTGGTGATCAGGTTGGCACGAACGGTCTCGTAACCAATCTGCATGCCCAGGCCGTGCTCAGCGTTATCCTCGAACAGGGAGTTGATCCAAGCGGGGCCGAAGCCAGACTCCTTGTTGGTGGTGTACGGGCTGATGGAAGCGGTGCCGCCCCAGATGGAGGAGCAGCCGGTGGCGTTGGAGATGAACATCTTCTCGCCGAACAGCTGGGTGATCAGGCGGGCGTAAGAAGTCTCGGCGCAGCCTGCGCAGGAGCCAGAGAACTCAAGCAGCGGCTGGTTGAACTGAGAACCCTTGACGGAAATATCGGAAACAACACCAGGGATGTTGTCCTTCTTGCGGATGTTCTCGACGCAGTAATCGAAAGCAGCCTGCTGTGCAGCCTGGCTCTCCTGCGGCTTCATCTCGATTGCCTTGGTCGGGCAGACGGTGACACATTCGCCGCAGCCCATGCAGTCCAGCGGAGAGACAGCCATGGTGAACTTGTACTCGCCAGCCTTGGGCTTGGTGTCAGCCAGCTTGGTGCTTTCGGGAGCATTAGCAGCTTCGTCAGCAGTCAGGCAGAACGGACGGATGGTAGCATGAGAGCAGACGAATGCACACTGGTTACACTGAATGCACTTCTCAGCATCCCACTCGGGAACCATAACAGCGGTGCCGCGCTTCTCGTAAGCAGAAGCACCCTGCTCCCACTCGCCGTTGACGTTGCCTTCAAAGGCAGAAACAGGCAGGCTGTCGCCGTCCATACGGCTGATGGGCTCCATGACGTCGCGGATCTGCTTGACCAGTGCATCGGGTCCCTTCAGGGCCTTCGGGGCAGCATCGGGAGCCGGGTTGTGCCAGCTCTCGGGGACATTGACCTTATGGACAGCGTCAACACCGGCATCGATAGCCTTCCAGTTCATCTGGACAACAGCGTCGCCCTTCTTGCCGTAGCTCTTCTTGGCAGCGGCCTTCATGAACTCAACAGCTTCGTCGATGGGCATAACGTCAGCCAGCTTGAAGAAAGCAGACTGCAGGATGGTGTTGGCTGCGCTTGCCCCATGCCGATCTCGATAGCCTTATCGATAGCGTTGATGGTGTACAGCTGAATGTTGTTATCAGCAATGTACTTCTTATCAGCAGCGTTCAGATGCTCGTCCAGCTCCTCATCGGTCCACTGGCAGTTGATCATGAACACGCCGCCCGGCTTGACATCCTGGACCATCTTCATGCCCATGTGGATGTAAGCGGGGTTATGGCAGGCAACGAAGTCAGCCTGGTTGATGTAGTAGGGGCTGCGGATGGGCTTATCGCCAAAGCGCAGATGGCTGATGGTAACGCCGCCGGTCTTCTTGGAGTCATACTGGAAGTAAGCCTGAATGTACTTGTCGGTATGGTCGCCAATGATCTTGGTGGAGTTCTTGTTTGCGCCGACAGTGCCGTCGCCGCCGAGACCCCAGAACTTGCACTCTTTGGTGCCGGGAGCAGAGGTGATCGGAGCGGGCTTGACTTCGGGCAGGCTCAGGTTGGTGACGTCATCGGTGATGCCGATGGTGAAGCGAGGCTTCGGATCAGCCTTCTCCAGTTCGGTGTAGATGGCGAACACGCTGGACGGCGGGGTGTCCTTGGAGCCCAGGCCGTAACGGCCGCCGGTCAGGACAACATCGTTCATGCCAGCTTCACGCAGGGTGGTGGCAACATCCAGGTACAGGGGTTCGCCCAGGGAGCCGGGCTCCTTGGTGCGGTCCAGAACTGCGATCTTCTTTGCGGTCTTGGGCAGAACCTTCAGCAGAGCAGAAGAAACCCAAGGACGATACAGACGAACCAGAACCAGGCCAACCTTCTCGCCCTTAGCGGTCAGGTAGTCAACAACTTCTTCGGCAACGTCGCAGATGGAGCCCATAGCGATGATGACGCGGTCTGCATCGGGAGCGCCGTAGTAGTTGAACAGGTCATAGTTGGTGCCCAGCTTTTCGTTGATCTTGGCCATGTACTTCTCGACAACTGCGGGCAGTGCCTCGTATGCCGGGTTGCAGGCTTCACGATGCTGGAAGAAAACGTCACCATTTTCGTGAGAACCGCGCATCTTGGGATGTTCGGGGTTCAGAGCCTTGGCACGGAACTCCTCAACAGCCTCCATGTTGCACATTTCCTTCAGGTCTTCGTAATCCCACTTTTCGATCTTCTGGATCTCGTGAGAAGTACGGAAGCCGTCGAAGAAGTTCACGAACGGAACATGGCCTTCGATAGCGGACAGGTGAGCAACGGGGCTCAGATCCATAACTTCCTGAGGGTTGGATTCGCACAGCATGGCAAAACCGGTCTGACGAACGGCCATAACGTCGCTGTGGTCACCGAAGATGTTCAGGGCCTGGGTAGCAACGGTACGGGCGGAAACGTCAAAAACGCAGGGCAGCTGCTCGGCTGCGATTTTGTACATGTTGGGGATCATCAGCAGAGACCCTGAGAAGCGGTGAAGGTGGTGGTGATAGCACCGGTGCCCAGAGAACCGTGCACAGCACCTGCGGCGCCAGCCTCGGACTCCATTTCAACAACCTTGACCTGGTTCCCGAAAATGTTCTTCAGGCCGGCGGCGCTCCACTGGTCAACAGTGTCTGCCATCGGGCTGGAGGGGGTAATCGGGTAGATGGCAGCAACATCGGTAAACGCATAAGCTACATGCGCAGCCGCGGTATTGCCATCCATGGACTGTTTTGCTCTTGGCAATTTTTTTTCCTCCGTTTACTAGGGAATGCCGGAGGGACATTCCCAGTTAGATTAGCACCTGTGTGCCCCTGCTGCAATACTTGCTCCTTGCAGCGGGTAGGCTGCGGCAAAAGCCCACAGGCAGTACCACCCGGCCAAACCCTTGCGAACCTGGCAGATGGCGCTCTTGCTTAAGCTTATTTTACCAAAAAAGGGGCGGAATAGTAAAGCCTATTCAGTTAGAATGTTGCACAAAAATTTTGCGCGCTTGTGTGCAGGTTGACCGTTTTGTGGGAGGGTTTTGTGCAAATTGGCTGAAGCAGGGAAATAAATAGGACTACATAGGCTGAAAAATCAGAAAAACAGCACAAAAATGGCCCGGCTGACAAAACAAAAGCCAGAAAGCAGAGAAAATTTGAAAAATAAAACGGCACAGCCAATGGAAAATACGCCGGAAGCTTGACAGGGCGGGGCGGGACAATTACAATCAAAGTAAGTATAAAACGGCAAGCAAAGCCCGGCCACAGGCCGGAAAATGTACATATTTAATAGAAGCACATCCAGCCGGATGATAGGAAGGGAGCTATGATCTGCCATGCAGCATACCGAAATAAAACTGAACTCCAAAGAAATTTTTAAGGGGAACGTGTTCCGCGTGACCATGGACCAGGTGGAGCTGGAAAATGGCATGACCAGCTTCCGCGAGGTGGTACACCACAACGGAGGGGCGTGCATTCTGCCCCTGACAGATGATGACAAGGTGCTGATGGTGCGCCAGTACCGTTACGCACTGAAAGAAGAACTGTGGGAACTGCCGGCCGGCAAACTGGAAAAGGACGAAGACCCGTTTGAAGCAGCCAAGCGTGAGCTGGAAGAAGAGTGCGGCGTGACGGCGGAACGGTTCATCAACCTGGGGGTGCTGTACCCGACTGTGGGCTATGACAGCGAGAAAATTTATATCTGGGCGGCCAGGGGCCTGAAACCTACCAGCCAGCACCTGGACGATGGGGAATTTTTGGATGTGGCCGCTCTGCCGTTTGACGATGTATTGCAGATGGTGATGACGGACGAAATCCGCGACAGCAAAACCGTGACCGCAATGTTGAAATATGCCTGGCTGCGCCAGCGCGGGGAGGGCTGAAATGCCGGGGAAAAAGCAGGTGCGCTTGGCGTTTTGTGACCTGGCCCCGGACTGGGACGCCCGCGATAACTATTTTGCCCAGACGCTGGAACATGCCGGGTGGGAGATCACGTTCTGCAATGGGCCGGAGGAAAAGCCGGATTTTGTACTCTGCGGGACTTTTGGCTTTGACTTTTTGAAGTATGATTGCTGCCGCATCCAGTTTTCCGGCGAGGACAGCTGGCCGGACCTGAACCTGTATGACTATGCCATGGGGTTCGAGGTGCTGGATTTTGATGGGCGCTACCTGCGGCTGCCGCTGTACGCCATGCGCAGCAGCTGGGCTCCGGCTCTGACCAAGCATACGGTACCGGATGAGGAACTGCTGGCAAAGAAAAAAATTCTGCAACTTTGTGGTGAGCAATGACTATTCCAACGAGCGCAATGAATTTTTTGCTGCGCTGAATGCCCACCGCCCAGTGGACAGCGGCGGTGGCTATATGAACAACATCGGCGGGCCGGTGACGGACAAATTAGCGTTCCAGCGTGGGTATAAATTCTCTATTGCGTATGAGAACAGCCGCGGGCCGGGATATTGCACCGAAAAAATCGTGGATGCCTTTGCCGCAGCCACGGTGCCCATTTACTGGGGCGCGCCGGATGTGAAGCAGGAATTTAACCCTGCGGCCTTTTTGTGCGCGGATGATTACCCGGATACGGAGGCGCTGATCGCGGCAATCGATGAGATCGACCGGGACGATGAAAAGTTCCTTGCGATGTGCCATGCGCCGATTCTGGCACCGGACGGAAGCTCCCGCGCGGCACGCTATGTGACGGACGAGGCGTGCGCAGAATTTTTGACCGGTATTTTTGAAAAAGGGCCGCACCTGCGCCGCAACCGCAGCTGCTGGGGTTCTATTTATGAGGGAGACTGGAAGTATTACCGCCGCCTGGCGGAGGCCGACCGGAAGCCGAAGGGACTGCTGCAACGGATTTTGGGGCGGTAACAGCAGCATACCCGGACAAAAAAACAAAACGAGGGAAAGATGGCTTACACGCTGGCGCAGATTGCGCATATTGAAACGGACTTCTCGGAAAAATTCGGCATTCCGCGGCAGAGCGGGCTGGTAGAGGAACTGCGGGCACGCATTGTGTTTGAACCGGAGTTCCGCAGCCCGGATGCGGTGCGCGGGCTGGATGGGTACGATTATATCTGGCTGGTGTGGCAATTTTCCACCGTGGTGCAGGCCGGGCAGGATGGTACCAATTGGCGCCCCACCGTGCGCCCGCCGCGGCTGGGCGGCAATACCCGCATGGGGGTGTTTGCCACCCGCAGCCCGTTCCGGCCCAATGCGCTGGGGCTTTCCAGCGTAAAGCTGCTGAAAGTGGAACCCAACACCCCGCAGGGACCGGTACTGACCGTTGGCGGGGCCGACCTTTTGAATGGTACGCCGATTTTTGACATCAAGCCCTACCTGCCCTATGTGGACGCTCACCCGGATGCCCGCGGCGGTTTTACCGACACCACAAAGTTTTATACGCTGCAGGTACAGGCGGAACCGGAAGTGCTGGAACAGATTCCGGCGGACAAGCGGGATGCCCTACTCGGCGTGCTCCGCAGCGACCCCCGCCCCAGCTACCAGCACGACCCCCGAACGCCTGTACGGTCTGAGCTTTGGCGGCGTGGAGGTAAAGTTTAAGGTGGATGGGGATGTGTTGACGGTGGTGAGCACGGGAAAATTAAAAAAGAATAAATAATAAAGGCAATACCGCATAATTCTAAGTGCCGATACGGCGAGCGAGGTGCGGCAGCTGCTAGGCCAAAAGCGCAGATAATACTGGATGTCTTATGCGAGCATTTGGCAACGCAGATGCCGTGCCGCAGCCGTCGGAGCGGTGCTTAAGCCGTAAGGCGGGAATTGTGCAGTATTGCCTAAAGAATAATGAAGGTGGATCGCCTTCGCTGCGCTCGGCTCAAAAAAATTGGGCTGGGCGCGTTTTTTATTGGGAGATAAAGGGGAAGAGGGATAATAAGAAGAGAAAAATCTCCAATAGGGATAGTGGGCCTATTTGAATGTGCCTGCACGGCACGCACACCAGCATTATTCTTTAGACAATACCGCATAATTCTAAGTGCCGATACGGCGAGCGAGGTGCGGCAGATGCTAAGCCAAAAGCGCAGATAATACTGGATGCTGCAAAGGTGAGCGCCGCCAGTGGCGGAAACAGCGAACCGAAGCAGGGGCAGCGGTCGCAGAGTGCGAGGGGCTTTTGCCCCCGAAGCACGATGCGGGTACCGCAACCCGACATTATCGAGCATTTTGGCAACGCAGATGCCGTGCCGCAGCTGCCGGAGCGGTGCTTAAGCCGCAAGGCGGGAATTGTGCGGTGTTGCCTTTATGATTTATTCATTATTCTTTCCATGAAAAAGGACTTTTGACGCGCATTTTAACATATTGGATATCCCACCGAGGTTATCAACGCAATGTATTCACCTTTTCCACGGTGAAAATGTTGAAAACTCGGTTGAAAGTGTGGAAAACTAAACGGGTTTTCCACACTTTACACGCAAAAGTTGTTTTTTCATGGGGATATATGCCGGTCCGACAACAAAATATTGAACTTTTACCCTGGAGATGCTACAATAAACACACAGTTTACCGCCCTGACTGTCCACTATGGCTGTGGAAAACTGTGCCGGACGGGGCGGAAAATGCTGAATTTTCAACAAACCGGAGGGCTTATGCGCTGGATCGATAAACTGGAACGCCGATGGGGACGGTATGGCATCCCCAATCTGATGAACATTATCCTGGTCGGGCAGCTGATTGCCTGGGTCATTGTGATGGTCATCAATCAGAACTTCTACTATGCCATCACGCTGAACAGGACTTCTTTAATGAGCGGGCAGATCTGGCGTGTTGTGACCTTTTTGTTTGTTCCGCCGCTGTCAACGGGCATTCAGTTGCTGCTGACGCTGTATTTCCGCTGGTGGGTCGGCAACTCATTGCAGCGCGCGTGGGGCGATTTCCGCTTTATGATGTACATTCTGGTGGGCATGGTGGGTGCATTGGCCGCCTGCCTGATCACCGGGAGCGCGGGTGCATCGGGCATTTTCCTCAGCCTGTTCTTTGCCTATGCGTGGATGTGGCCGGATCAGCAGGTGCTGCTGTTCTTTATCCTGCCCATTAAGATGAAATGGATGGGCATTGCGGCTGCGGCTATGTGGGTGCTGGAGTTTTTGACCGGCAATTTTGCCAGCAGGGTCAGCCTCCTGTTCGGCATTGCCGGGTTCCTGGCGTTCTTTGGTGGTGAGATGTTCACCACGGCCAAGGATGCTATTGTGAGCTACAAGCGCCGCAAAGACTGGGAGAAAAAAATCAACCGGAAATAAGGCGATGCGGCATTTTCGGCGGGGAAAACGAATAAAGGTGGTACAGCATCATCCAAAGATGTGCGGTGCTGCCTGAACCATACAGACCCGGCGGGGTTTGTACCGACCGGACTTTTGGTGTGACAGAATTTCAATCACAAAATGGAGGTTTTGACCATGAAACTGATTACTGCGATTGTAAATAAAGAAGATTCCAAAAATGTTTGTAACGAACTGATCAAGGCAAAGTTCTATGTGACCCGCCTGGCCACCACCGGCGGCTTTCTGATGGCGGGCAACATGACCCTGCTGATCGGCACCGAGGACGAGCGTGTGGACGACTGCATCAAGGTGATCTCCCGCTGCTGCAAACAGCGCACCGAGATCGTTCCCGGCACCGCTTCCATCGGCGTTGGGCTGGAAACCGCTATGCCCATTGAGGTGACCGTTGGCGGCGCAACCATTTTTGTGACCAACGTAGAACGGTTTGAAAAGCTGTAATGCCAATGCTGGAACGCATTGCGGGCAACCGTGAACTGAAACAGGACTTAAAGACGGCGCTGGGCAGCGGGCGGATCGCCCACAGCATTTTGCTGGTGGGGGAGCCGGGCTGCGGTGCCGGCTTTGCTGCGCGCTGCCTGGCGGCGGATTATCTGTACCCCAATGGTGGCCCCCATGCCGAGGCGGTTCTGCGCGGGCAGGATACCGAATCCATTGTGGTGCGTGGGGAGGGGGCTTCCGGCCAGATCAAGGTGGAAGCCATCCGGGATGCGCGGCAGAATATCCAGAAATCAGCCCTTTCTTCGGATGCAGAGGGCCGTGTGCTGTTTATTTATGGCGCGCAGAACCTGAATGGGGCTTCGGCCAACGCAATGCTGAAAATTATGGAGGAGCCGCCGGAGGAATTCATTAAGACCGGGGTCGATGTGATAGATCAGAAGATGCGCGGGCTTAAGAAAGGGTTTGTCACCTGTCTGAGCGGACTGAGGGCTGCGGGGAAGTCCAGCATCATCTCTCAGATAACGGTTGAGGCTTCCCAGCAGGGATACCGGACGGCACTATTCAGCGGGGAGCTTAAGCCTAAGAACTTGCTGAAATGGCTCCTTCTGCAGGCTGCCGGGAAGATGTATGTGAAGGAAACACAGTATGATAACTATTACGTGGTACCGGAACCTTATGACGAGGTTATATCCAAATGGCTGGATGAAAAAGTGTACGTCTATAACAACTATTACGGCAACGAGTTCAGTTCCATCATGGAGCAGATACGCAAGTGTGTTGTGGAGCATAAAGTTGACCTTATAATTCTGGATAACATGATGGCGCTGAACCTGATGGAGATGGGCAGCGACAAGTACCAGCAGCAGAGCCATTTTGTGGAATGTCTGGAGAATTTTGCAAAGGCAGCAAATGTCCACATCCTGTTTGTGGCGCATCCCAGGAAGTCTGTTGGGTTCCTTCGGCTGGACGATGTGTCCGGCAGTAATGATATCGTGAACCGTGTGGATAATGCTTTTATTCTGCACAGGGTCAATAATGACTTCAAGCGATTGACAAAAGACATGTTCAAGTGGAAGGATGACAACCTACTGTATCAGTCCACCAATGTGATTGAAATATGCAAGGACCGCGATGGCGGCGTACAGGATGAGTTTATCCCGCTATTCTTTGAGGCCTGCACAAAGCGCCTTAGGAACAGCCCGGGGGAGAATAAGATATACCCATGGAAGGAAGAAATGGCGAAACTATTTGGAAATGATACCGGGATGTTTGAGTCTGTACCTTTAGGCGAGGAGCTACCGTTTAGTTAAGGAGGATGCATGGGATAACGAGAAGGTGAAGGGAATTTTCTGGAAGAGTTATAACTGGTTCTGGAATAAGTGGAAGGATGAGATGTTACCAAGGGAATCAGACAAATGGGACGCGGTGGTAAAGGATGCCAAAGAGGTTATGTGTGAATATGACTGCCGAATGTGCAAGAAGATTATTCTGGCCCTGCTGACAGAGCTTGAAGAGCGGAGTTGGGGAAATGGAGGGGATAATGTGAGAGCGTATAAGGTATCGAAGGAATCGGAACTGACCGTGGAAGAAAAACTTGAGGTGGTCAAGGGCTATGGAATAGCTGACCTGTTATATGTGATAAGGGAATTTGAGGAGAATCCGGGTAAGTACGAACCAGAAGTGATTAAATTGATTGTGCAGCAGCTCACGGATAAGGGCATTATGTTGATGTATTGAGAGGGGGGATGTTTTTGAGGCAGATATATTATAACGTATATGACTACGGGCGCCTTGTTGGTTCGTATGCGACTATGGATATACAGACTATGCTTCATTGCGGCCGGCAGGTACCTGAACACTGCGCGGCAGATGGAAAAGCATACCGGGGCAGATATACATTCAAGCGGTTAGGTGACTATGGGGATGTTAAGTCCGGCAATCTGGCGGCTGAATGGGACAAGGTGAGATTTCAGATTCTGCATTGAGCTGGACACGGCATGGGAACAAAAGAGACTACGGGTTAAAGAAAGGAATGGGTAACATGAAGAAAATAAATAGAATCGTTATGGTACAGAGTATGTAAACACCCT
>ENA-OQDT01001691-OQDT01001691.1-human-gut-metagenome-genome-assembly--contig:-NODE-1691-length-12442-cov-8.617783_pt1 | contig 12442 bp, 10 predicted proteins | sample MGYA00242786_ERZ504617 | MGnify/ENA primary metagenome ERZ504617 (study PRJEB26092, sample SAMD00036337) | human gut metagenome | host: Homo sapiens | study: EMG produced TPA metagenomics assembly of... | reverse complement strand
CCACCCGGAAGAACAGCCGAAAATCTATAAATCGGTCATTTCACATGTCGAAATCGAGCTTCCGGAAAATCCGATGCGTTATACTGCAATGCCAAATGCAGAAGAGGGCGAAGGTATCTGGGCAGCCTGCGGAGTGAATGAAGCCCATGTCGGAATGACAGCAACCGAAACAATCACATCAATCCAAGAGTTCTTGGAGCTGATCCGCTTGTAAGATATCAGCCTGCAAAAGACGGAAAAGAAGAAATTCCTGGAGGAATCGGGGAAGAGGATATTGTATACATTGTACTTCCATACATACACAGTGCAAGGGAAGGTGTCAAACGTCTTGGCAGCCTGTTAGAACAGTATGGTACTTATGAAATGAATGGAATTGCATTCCAGGATGCAGATGAAATCTGGTGGCTTGAGACAATTGGCGGACATCACTGGATCGCACGCAAAGTACCGGATGATGTTTATGTCATGATGCCAAATCAGTTTGGAATGGATCAGTTCGATCTTGAGGATGCACTTTCAAACCAGAAAGAATATATGTGTTCCGCCGATCTGAAGGAGTTTGTTGAAAAATATCATTTGAACCTTTCACAGGATGGAACGTTTAATCCAAGAGATATTTTTGGCAGTCATGATGACTCTGATCATGTATACAATACACCGAGAGCATGGTATATGGCACGCTGCCTGAATCCGAGTACAATGAACTGGGATGGACCGGATGCAGATTTTACACCACTTTCTGATGATATTCCATGGTGCATGGTTCCGGAGAAAAAGGTGACGATCGAAGATGTGAAATACGTTCTTTCTTCTCATTTTCAGGGAACACCGTATGATCCGTATGCATCTTATGGAGATAAATCTATGAAAGGTGCATATCGTGCAATTGGTGTAAACCGGACAGATTTCCTGGGAATCATACAGATGAGACCGGATGCAGGAGAAGACAGCCGGGCAATCGAATGGGTTAGCATTTGCTTCAAACGTATTTAATACAGCCGCACCGTTCTACACAGATGTAGTAGAAAGTACCGGAGTATTTTTTCCAATACGACCGGAGATGCTTTCAACAGATAATTTTTTACTGGGCAAGCAGGATGATCGCAGCCATGGCAGATGCTTACTTATAGTAAATCCATTTTCCATATTGAACGTTATCAGGAAAGAGTTATGTCAAAGGACATGAATATATCAACCAATATGATGAACTTCATTGAGAAGGAAAGCAACGCAGAAAAACGCATGCAGCTTCGTCAGGAGGCAAAATGAAAAAATCGCTGACATGGTAAAAAAAAGAAACGCAGGATACATTGAATAAAGTATTGTATGAGCTGAGCAATCAGATGAAAAATGCATACTCCAGATCAGACGCATAAGGAATGATTATATTTGTTGGAGAGTGGTGAATGTTGTATGGCAGCTGAACGATATCTGGCCGGTAGCATCCTGGGCAAGCGTGGACTACTATGGAAACTGGAAAGCCCTGCAGTACGCAGAGAAGAAGATGTTTGCACCGGTCCTGCTTTCCTGCGAGGAGCACGGAGAGATCGATCAGAAACCGTTTGTCAACACACTGCCGCATCCGATTGATGTCAGTGCAGACCTTCATGTTGCCAATGAGACCGGTGAGCCGATCGTCGGAACCGTAAAATGGTCCTTGTGCCGTCCGGATTCTTCCGTAGTCAAAGAGGGAGCCTTCGAGGTGAATGCACCGGCTTACGGCGGACAGTGGATGCCGCATCTTGATTTCAACGATCAGGATCCGCTGGAAGTTCATCTGACCTATGAGCTGGTTGTTGATGGAAACGTAGTATCTTCCGGATCAACTCTGTTCTGCGCACCGAAGCATTACCATTTTGCAGATCCGAAGCTTTCTGTATCAGTAGATGGCGATACCGTAACCGTAACCGCAGAGAACTTTGCAAAATCTGTCAGCGTAGAGACTGAGAACGGTGTGCTTCGTCTGGACGATAACTTTGTGGATATGGAAGCCGGAACAAAGACCTTCCGCATTCTGCCGACCGCAGACTTTACCGCAGAGGGAACCGGCGTATCGGGCGCATACCGCGTAAGAAGCGTTTATGAGACTGCAGAGAGATAAGGAAAAAGTTTAAAGAAATACATAAAAAAGAAAGAGCGTGCAGCAAATGCCTGTGCGTTCTTTCTCTGAAAAAATTCGAAAACAGATGATCGTTACCGTCCAAGCTGGAGTTTTCGTGCCTGCTTCGGCGTGACGCCTTTCAGTTTTTTGTAGCAGCGGATAAAGTAACTGCAGTCCGTATAACCGACCTCCCGCGCGATAAACGAGATGTCGTGGCTGGAAAACAAAAGCATATTTTCGGCTGCATTGATCCGGGTTGCTGTAATGTATTCCTTGCAGGTCATATTGTACCGGCGGTAGAAATTCATGGAAAAGGTGGAGTGCGACATATTGCACATCGCGGCCAGTTTTTCTACGGTCAGCTCCTCAAAGTAGTGGGAATCGATGTATTCGGAAATCAGGTCAAACCCGATTTCATAAGAAGGATGAACGCCGGGAGCCAGAAAGAAATCACCATTTTTCTGCCAGATCCGCGCAAACTTGGTGACGATTTTCCGAAGATCGGCAGTTAATACCATCGAATAACCGAATTCTTTACTCTGATATTCGGAAAGAATATCGGAAAAAAGCGGAAAAAGATTCATTTGGGCCGTCTGTTCCGGAGAAAAGATACAGGGACAGCGGTAGGCGTGAATCCCATGCAGCATGGCGCGCAGATCGATTTCATCCGTTTTGCAGGACGGCAGAAGATTGGGATCGAATTTGATCACATCGTACTGAACTGGAGAAGAACCTCTCGCAAGAGCGATGGAGTGGACGCATTTGGGCGGAAAAAGAATGACAGCGCCCTTCGTGCAGGTGGATACGACATTGTCAAGGGAAACTTCGATTTCGCCTTTGCGGACGTAGAGAAGTTCTACATAATAATGCCAGTGCGCCGGAATCGGCAGGAGATCGCGGGTGCTGTCAGAAAGAAATGCCTCATAGGGGGAAGCAATTGGATCGATGTATTCGTATAAATTGTTCATGCCAGTGATGTAAAAACCTTTCGTCTAAGTTATGCTCTATTATAGCCGCATTTTGCGGTCTTGACAAGACGAGGGGGAATCAATAAAGAAACAGGAAATTCTAAAAGAGAAAGGACAGGATAGAAAAAATACCATGCAGAACACAACAAATGATATGACAAGAGGGAACAGCATGAAACTGATTTTTCAGTTTTTCCTGCCCATTCTGATCGGAAATCTGTTCCAGCAGCTTTACAGCTTCGTGGATTCCATGGTTGTCGGAAAAGGAATCGGAGATACGGCGCTTGCCGCAGTTGGAAACACAAGCTCCGTTCATTTTCTGATTATCGGCTTTGCCGTCGGACTGACGGGTGGCCTTGGCATCTGTATTTCGCATTCTTTTGGTGCAAACGATACAAAAAAGCTGCGGAAAGAGATTGCCATGTCGGTCTATATCTGCCTTGCCATCGGAATCGTGATCACAACGTTCAGCCTGCTTCTGATGCGGCGGCTGTTTATCTTTCTGCAGACGCCGGAGGATATGATGACGGATACTCTCGTGTATTTCGGAACAATCCTGGCCGGAAGCACCATCACGATTTTCAATAACTTTGTGATGACACTGCTCCGCTCGGTCGGAAACAGCAAGGTTCCGCTCGTCTCCATGGTGCTTTCTGCCATTGCCAATATTGTGCTGGATCTTCTCTTTGTGTTTCCGCTTCACATGGGTGTATTTGGAGCAGCACTTGCCACGGTTCTAGCGCAGGCGATTTCCGCGCTGTACTGCTTCTGGCACATCCTCCGTGCACCGGAATTGCTTCCACAGAAGGGGGACTGGAAAGCGGATGGAAAAATTCTTGCCGCGCTGACCGGAAAAGGTCTTCCGGTTGCAGTGATGAATTCTGTTACTGCCATCGGAGGAATGGTGCTTCAGGTCTTTGTCAACCAGATGGGAACCGCCTATGTGGCTGCGTATGCGGCATGCATGAAGGTCTGCGGTCTGTTTGAGCAGCCGGGTGTGACCGTCGGACTGGCGCTTCTGACCTTTACCGGACAGAACTATGGAGCAAAGAAGTATGACAGAATCAAGAGCGGCGTATGGGCCGGTGTGATCCTGTCGATTCTGGTCAATCTGCCGTTTGCGGCGCTGGAAATTTTCGCGCCGAAATTCCTGGCATCTCTGATGCTGAACGATCCGACCGTCATTTCCTACACCTGTATCTTTCTTCCGCTCACCGGAATCGCATTGTTTCCGCTTGGATGGCTTTTCGTATTCCGAAACGCCTGCCAGGGCATGGGAAAAACGGTACTGCCGATGATTTCCGGTGTTGTTGAAGTTGTGATGCGTGTCGGCATCGTTCAGATTGCGGTTCCGCACTTTGCGTTCCGCGGTGTCGCATTCGCTGAGATTTCCGCATGGATTGGCGCGGGAGCGATGCTGATGGTTACGTATCTGGTGTATCAGGTGCGGCTGTCAAAAGGTGTTTCGAAGTAAAAATAAAAATCCCGGATTCTGGATACCTGCCGTAAAAGCAGGAACCGAAAATCCGGGATTTTTGTTTTTGAAAGATTTAGTTGTTTTCCACCGGTGTTCCCATGTAATAGAAACCGCGGCACTCATCCAGATATACATTCTGCAGCGTGCCGATCAGGGAAGCATCACCTTTGAAATGAACGAGCGTATTGTTACTCATACGGCCGGTCACAAGGGACGGATCCTGTTCATTGATGTTCTCGACGAGAACTTCCTGAACTGTGTGGGTATGTCTTGCCGTTACCTCACGGGAGATTTCCTGTACTTCAGCAAGAAGACGGTCGAAACGGTCCTTCACAACATCGACCGGAATCTGATCCTCCATAGCGGCAGCCGGTGTTCCTGTTCTTCTGGAATACTGGAAGGTAAAGGCGCTGTCGTAGCGGACCTTACGTACCACATCCATTGTTTCGAGAAAATCTTCCTCTGTCTCGCCAGGGAAACCGACGATGATATCGGTTGTCAGGGAGACATCCGGTACTTTCGCGCGGATGCGGTCAACAAGGTCAAGATACTGCTCTTTCGTGTAGCGGCGGTTCATCAGCTTTAAGATGCGGCTGCTTCCGGACTGGAGCGGGAGATGAAGATGGAGGCAGACCTTTTCGCAGTCGCGCATCGCATCGATCAGCTCCTCAGAGAGATCCTTCGGGTGGGAGGTCATGAAACGGATGCGTTTCAGCCCTTCGATTTTATTAACCTCGCGCAGAAGCTGGGCAAACGTCATCGGCTCCTCAAGATTCTTTCCGTAAGAGTTGACGTTCTGACCGAGCAGCATGATCTCCACAACGCCGTCTGCAACGAGGCGTTTGATCTCTGCAACGATTTCCTCCGGCTTCCGGCTGCGCTCGCGGCCGCGCACATACGGTACGATACAGTAGCTGCAGAAGTTGTTGCAACCGAACATGATATTGACACCGGATTTGAACGGATATTTCCGGTCAACCGGAAGATTTTCCACGATCTTGTCGGTATCTTTCCAGATATCGATCACCATGCGGTCCTCGGTCATACAGCGGACAAGGTATTCAGCGAAGCGGTAGATATTGTGGGTTCCGAAAATCAGGTTGACGAAATGATAGCTTTTTTTGAGCTTTTCGACAACGAGCGGCTCCTGCATCATGCATCCGCAGAGGGAGATGATCATGCCCGGATTTTTCTTTTTGTATTTGCCAAGCTGTCCGAGACGGCCGTAGACGCGAAGATTGGCGTTTTCACGGACGGTACAGGTATTGTAAACGACAAAGTCAGCATCCTCGGTCTCCACAATGTGGTAGCCGACGGTTTCCAGGATTCCCTCGAGCTTTTCAGAATCGCGGGCGTTCATCTGGCATCCGAATGTTGTGATACAGGCAGTCAGGAATTCTTTGCCGTTCTTTTTCGCGCGTTCTGGGACGAGCTGCTGTTTTAAGAGCGCCATAAAGTAATACTGGCGCTGCGGTTCTGCTTCCGGAGCCGGGAGTGTGATATCAACGTCCATCAGGTCGATGCCGGAAACCTCTGCATCCGGAATCGTTCTAAGATCTATTTCCATAGTTGCTGTTCCTCTTTTCTGGGTAGTAAAAATCGTGGCAGAATGCCGAGAAAAAAGACCCGTCGCATCGGATCTTATCTGTCTGTTATTTTATCGTATCTGTGGGAAAATAGCAAGAAAAAAAGGTGCTGCAATCGAAACAGAACACCAAACCGAAAATTTTACGGTTTTTCAAAATTATAACAAAATTTCAGAACCAATTCTTGACAAATGACAAAAATCGCGCTAAAATTACAGCCGTCGTGTAAGATAAATTCTGGGAAGAGAAAAAGTAAATGCGGAAAAAGCGTTTGCAGAGAGCTGTCGGAGAAGGTGCGAGACAGCAGCGTGTCCGGATTGAACATCATCTCGGAGAAGGGAAACCCAAAGAACTGTTTTTATTGTTTCATTAAGATAAAGACAGGATTCCAGTAGGTTTTCACGGGAGTTTCCCGTTACAGAAACCGCGTATGCTTGTGCGTGTATTCGTACTTGTTTCAAAGGAGAGACAAGGGTGGTTTGCGGAAAAAATATGGTCCGTCCCTGGTTATCGTGGGGCGGCTTTTTTTATGCAGAAACACCGGTAATACAGCCTGGCAAGAAACAAATCCTGCTGCAAAACACGCGCAGACAGGAAAAGGGAGGAAACATATGAAAGTGTACAAAAAAATCATGAACGGCGTGGCATTTGTCGAGAAATTGATTCTTGTGCTGTCCACGATCCTGATTGTTGTGCTTACGGTCGGAAATGTCCTGTCCCGTAAGATTCTGCATCAATCCTGGTCATTTACCGAGGAACTCGTTGTTGCGGTATTTGTCCTGATTACACTTCTCGCAGCAGCGCTTGCTGCCCGTGACGGAGAACTGGTCAATCTTTCTTTGCTGCCGGACCGTCTTTCTGCGAAGGCGAGAAGAATCCTGCTGGTTGTCAACACAGCATTTAGTGTTGCCTTTACCGTAGTTCTGTTTAAATACGGCATGGACAAGGTACTGACCCAGCTTGCCAACGGAAAGAGAACGTTCGTTTTAAACTGGCCGGAATGGATTTTCTGGTCTTTCGTACCGATCGGCGCAGCCTGCATGACGCTGCACATGATCGAATATCTGATTGATACATTCGTAAAAGCAAAAGAGGAGGGACAGAAAAAATGATCAGTGCAATTCTTTTTCTTTCATTCTTTGTTTTTCTGATCCTTGGTATCCCGATTGGCATCTGCCTTGGTCTGTCTTCGATCTGCGCGATCCTGTACTCCGGTACATCCCTGACCATCGTAGCAACCAATATGTATTCCGGTATCAGTAAATTTTTGCTCCTTGCCATTCCGTTCTTTGTATTGTCCGGAAACATTATGGCAAAAGCGGGCATTTCCAAACGACTGATTCGTTTCGTCGACACCTGCGTCGGCCATAAAAAAGGCGGTATCGCCATCGTATGTGTTATCGTAGCCTGCTTCTTTGGTGCGATTTCCGGTTCCGGTCCGGCAACCGTAGCAGCACTTGGTATGGTTCTGATCCCTGCCATGATTGAGCGAGGCGGATTTTCTGCTCCGTTTTCCACGGCCCTGATGGCGACGTCAAGTTCGATTGCGATCGTCATACCGCCGAGTATTGCATTCGTTGTTTATGCATCCATCACAGGCGTATCCATTGCCGATATGTTCACAGCAGGTATCGTTCCTGGTATTCTGATGGGTGTGGCCCTTGTCATCGTTGTTCTTCTGGAGGCAAAGAAACACAACATTCAGCCGACCCAGAAAAAAGCAACAGCCAAAGAAAGATGGGATGCTTTTAAAGATGCTTTCTGGGGATTCTTAATGCCGGTCATCATCCTTGGCGGTATCTATGGAAGTATTTTCACCCCGACCGAGGCAGCTGCCGTTTCCGTTGTATACGGTCTGTTTGTCGGAATCTTTATTTATAAAGAGATCAAACTGAAAGACCTGTGGGATCTGATGGTAGATTCTGCCAAAACAACCGGTGGAATTATGCTGATCGTAGCAAGTGCTTCTCTGTTCTCCTTTGTCTGCACAAAGTTTGGTATTGCGCAGGCAGCGTCGGATCTTCTTGGAAGCGTTGCTCATAACCAGTTTGTATTCCTCCTGATTGTCAATATCATTTTCCTGATTGCAGGATGCTTTATCGATGCAAACTCTGCCATGTACATTTTCATCCCGATTATGCTTCCGGTCTGCAAAGCCCTTGGCTATGACCTGGTAGCATTCGGTATCGTGGCAACGGTCAACCTGGCCATCGGACAGGTAACTCCGCCGGTCGGTGTCAACCTGTTTGTTGCCATTTCCGTAAAACTGAAAAAAGGAATGGAAGTTACCATTCAGCAGATTTCCAAAGCCGTTATGCCAATGATCGCAGCATCGGTAGCCGTTCTGCTTCTGATTACGTATGTTCCGCAGATTTCCACGTTCCTTCCAAAAGCACTGGCAAAAGACGGAGCTTATACCGGAACGGTAGCTGTAGCAACGAATTCCGATACCTCCAGTGGCGATGGTGCGGATGGCAGCACAGCAGGAAATTCCTCCGGCAATGAGGATTACAATGATATCGCTGATTACAGTGACCTTGGATGGGAAGAGCAAACCTGGAACTTTACCTGCTCCACCACCGAGACCAGTACCTGGGCAGAAGGCGGACGTAAGTTCGGCGAGCTCATGGAAAAAGCAACCGGCGGCAAGATCAAAGTCAATGTATACGCCGCAGACCAGCTGACCAACGGAAACCAGTCCGAGGGAATCCAGGCACTGATGAACGGAGACCCGGTACAGATTTCGATGCACAGCAACCTGATTTACTCTGCGTTTGACCCGAGATTTAACGTCGTATCTCTTCCGTTCCTGTTTGATTCCGTAGAAGATGCGGATGCAAAACTGGACGGCGAGGCAGGCGAAAAATTAAAAGCAATCCTCGATGAGTACGGCCTGCACTGCATGGGAATCGCCGAGAACGGTTTCCGCCAGCTGACCAACAGCAAGCAGGAAGTAAAAACCGTCGATGATATGAAAAACCTGAAAATCCGTGTCGCAGGAAGTAACCTGCTGATGGAGTGTTACAAACGCTGGGGCGCCGATGCGACCAACATGAACTGGTCCGAGACCTACACCGCCCTGCAGCAGAAAACCGTAGAAGGCCAGGAAAATCCGCTCCCGGCTATCGATGCAGCAAGCGTACAGGAAGTACAGCCGTACTGCTCGATGTGGAATGCAATTTATGACTGCCTGTTCTTCTGCATTAACGGAGATATCTATAACAACCTGACCCCGGAGCAGCAGAAAGTTGTCGATGAGGCCGGACAGAAAGCAGTCGATTACGAACGTGCCATCAACCGTGCCGGTGATGATGAGATTATGGACCGCTGGCAGAACGAGAATGGTGTCAAGATCACAAAATACGAAGATATGGACATCGATTCCTTCAAACAGGCGGTAGATGGCGTGGATGAGTGGTATCAGAAGGAACTGGAAAGCGCAGGTTATGACGATGCCAAAGATCTGATCGAAGCCTTTACAAAGAAAGATACATCTTCTGCAAGCACCTACGATGTAGAAGACAGAAGCGATCTCGACTGGCCGGAGCAGACCTGGAACTTCACCTGCTCCACGACAGAAACCAGTACCTGGGCAGAAGGCGGCCGGAAGTTCGGTGAGCTGATTGAAAAAGCAACCGGCGGCAAGATCAAAGTCAACGTATATGCCGCAGACCAGCTGACCAACGGAAACCAGTCCGAGGGTATCCAGGCACTGATCGATGGAGATCCGGTACAGATTTCCATGCACAGCAACCTGATTTACTCTGCCTTTGACCCGAGATTTAACGTCGTATCCCTTCCGTTCCTGTTTGATTCCGTAGAAGATGCGGATGCAAAACTGGACGGCGAGGCAGGCGAAAAATTGAAAGAAATCCTTGATGAGTACGGCCTGCACTGCATGGGAATTGCCGAGAACGGTTTCCGTCAGCTGACCAACAGCAAGCAGGAAGTAAAAACCGTCGATGACATGAAAAACCTGAAAATCCGTGTGGCAGGAAGCAACCTGCTGATGGAATGCTACAAACGCTGGGGCGCCGATGCGACCAACATGAACTGGTCCGAGACCTACACGGCCCTGCAGCAGAAAACCGTAGAAGGCCAGGAAAATCCGCTTCCGGCTATCGATGCAGCAAGCGTACAGGAAGTACAGCCGTACTGCTCGATGTGGAATGCAATTTATGACTGTCTGTTCTTCTGCATCAACGGGGACATTTACGACAGTATGACTCCGGAGCAGCAGGAAGTAATCGATGAGTGCGGACGTCTGGCAACACAGTACGAGCGTGGAATCAACCGCGCCGGTGATGACGAAATCATGAACCGCTGGCAGAATGAAAATGGTGTTACCATTACCAATTATGAGGATATGGACATTGATTCGTTCAAACAGGCTGTAGACGGCGTAGACGAGTGGTATCAGAAAGAACTGGAAGGACAGGGATATGATGATGCCAAAGAGCTGATTGAGACGTTTACAAAATAGGCAGGTTCGCAGATGTTTCTACAGGCTTTGCCGGGTCTGACGGGAAAATAATGCAGCCAGACTACATATGGTAGAAAATAAAAATCCATCTATAACTGGGAGGTCTCTGATGAGACTGCGCCGGGGTATGGATGGATTTTTTTCTACTATAATTGGGAATTGCATTTTGGAAAGGATATCGCAGATTATGCTTGTGCTTTTGAATCGTATTTCGGGATTGCGTTTGAATGAAAAACAGGTATACTAAATCGTAATTGAAATATTTTTTATCTGGAATATATCGGGAAATGGGAGATTTGAATACATGAAACAAAAAAAGCAATGTGAAACAGAAATTGATCAATGGCCATGGATTTCCATGCTGCCGTTCGGAATCCTGGCGGGATACTGGGGAGATAAGGAAGTGCGGATCACGGCAATTTCGGAATATGGCTTTCAGACCCGCATTGCGGCACCGGCCACAGTTGAGCAGAAAAACGCACCGTGGGAACTGGCATTTTACGATCAGAAAACGGCATCCTACCAGCGGATTTTTCTTCGTGATGTGACTTTTCTGCAGGAAAAAGAGGAAGATTTTGATGTTGTTTATACCTTCGCCACGGAACAGGAAGATTATCAAAATGCGGTACAGCGCCTTGCCCTGCAATACAGCCAGTATATTCGCTGGAAAATGGAGGACGATGATGCCGCGCTTGCAGAAGAGATGACAGGATATCCTGCGGAGCAGGACGCGTTTCATCTGGAAAGTCTGGAAGAGCAGAAAAAAGTATGGTTTTCCGGAATTACGAAGGAAACCTTTGTGGCATTGCAAAATAGTGCTGCCGGATCCGGGCAGCCGATTGAGCTGGCGCTCGAACTGGACCGGCCGGAATGGTATGAGGCGTATCTTTCGATGGAAAGTGCAGTGTTTTTTGATGCTTATTTTCGGAAAAACCAGATTCCAGATCCGCCGCTTTTTCACCCGGACCGGCTCTATATAGGAAATGCTTTTTGCCCGCATCTGGCGCCAACGGAAGAGGAACTGTTTGCACTGATGGATAAAGCATGCCGGGAGTCATTTGCGGTTACGCTGGTCTTTCCTTTCCTACTGGAAGAAAATCTGTCGGAAACGCAAGCACGTCTGCAGCATCTTGCCAGATGGTGTGAACAAAAGAACAAAACCATTGAGATTGTCGTAAATGACTGGGGAACGGCCCATCTGGCATCTCAGTTTCCGGTGTTTTCTCTCTGCCTTGGCGTGCTGCTCAACAAGCGAAAAAAAGATCCGCGGATGGCCTATAAGCTGGGGGACCGTACACTGTTTGAACAAAACAGCGTTCATGCGGCGTTTTACCAGGAATATTTAAAAGAAGAATTTCGGATGGAACGGTATGAATGGGAGAGCTGTGGCGATACCAGTACAAGGAAGTTTCCAGAAGGGAAAAACAGTATGCATCTTCCCTTTTATCAGACCAATACTTCGCAGTACTGTCCAATGTATGCAACATGTGTCAAAGGAAGCCGCGGTACCCAGGTGCCGGTGCGGAAGTGCCCCAGATTCTGTGAAGAACAGGCGTTTTTATATCCGGAGCATTTGCGGATGGTGGGGAGGTATAATTCGTTGTTTGGGGTGGATTTGGATGTTTGGCATAGAATAGAGAATATGGGAAAAACATTTGAGATGCGTGGAGTGGATCGGGTAGTGTTAAATTTGTTGTAGTAACTATAAATGAGCAAATCCAAAATATTGCACAAAAGAAAGACACCCTCTGTAGAAGGATGTATAATTGAAGTACCAACAAACAACATACTCACTCAAACAAGGGGGTGTCCGTTGCAAACAGTATA
>ENA-OQDT01001689-OQDT01001689.1-human-gut-metagenome-genome-assembly--contig:-NODE-1689-length-12450-cov-4.476264_pt1 | contig 12450 bp, 13 predicted proteins | sample MGYA00242786_ERZ504617 | MGnify/ENA primary metagenome ERZ504617 (study PRJEB26092, sample SAMD00036337) | human gut metagenome | host: Homo sapiens | study: EMG produced TPA metagenomics assembly of... | reverse complement strand
TTTTATATAGATGCCTCTTTAGCTCAGTCGGTTAGAGCACCTGACTGTTAATCAGGGTGTCGCCTGTTCGAGTCAGGCAAGAGGCGCCAGTAAAGCGATGGAAATGTTCCATCGCTTTTTTCTTTTTCCGGCGGCCTTGTTGACAGCACCGCCCCGGGGGGCTATACTTAACACACTATAAAGTATAAAAGGAACCTCTTGCCACGCAGCTTTACGGTGCAGTAAGGCGAAAAGGCGCCCCCTTGGGGGAGCTGGCAATGCCGCAAGGCTTGTCGGAGGGGGTCAAATCCTTGACAAAGGAGAACATCATGAAAAAAGGTTATTCTGACCGGCGACCGTCCCACCGGCCGCCTGCACGTTGGCCACTATGTCGGCTCTCTGAAGGAGCGGGTGCGGCTGCAGAATACCGGCGAATATGACGAGATCTTTATCATGATCGCCGACGCGCAGGCGCTGACCGACAACGCCGACAACCCGGAGAAGGTGCGCCAGAACATCCTGCAGGTGGCGCTGGACTATCTGGCCTGCGGTCTGGACCCCAACAAGGTGCACATCTTCATCCAGTCCATGGTACCCCAGCTGACCGAGCTGAGCTTCTACTACCAGAATCTGGTCACCGTCAGCCGTCTGCAGCGCAACCCCACCGTGAAGAGCGAGATCCAGATGCGCAACTTCGAAGCCAGCATCCCGGTGGGCTTCTTCTGCTACCCCATCAGTCAGGCTGCCGATATCACCGCCTTCAAGGCTACCACTGTGCCCGCCGGTGAGGATCAGAAACCCATGATCGAGCAGTGCTGCGAGATCGTGCACAAGTTCAACTCCGTCTACGGCGAAACGTTGGTAGAGCCCGAGATCGTTCTGCCCCAGAACGCCGCCTGCCTGCGTCTGCCCGGCATTGACGGCAAGGCCAAGATGAGCAAGAGCCTTGGCAACTGCATCTACCTGTCCGAGGAGCCGGAGGACATCGAGAAGAAGGTCAAGTCCATGTTTACCGACCCCAACCACCTGCGCGTGCAGGACCCCGGCAAGGTGGAGGGCAACCCGGTGTTCATCTATCTGGACGCTTTCTGCCGCCCCGAGCACTTTGCCGAGTTCTGGCCGGAGTACCAGAATCTGGACGAGGTCAAGGCGCACTATCAGCGCGGTGGTCTGGGCGATATGAAGGTGAAAAAGTTCCTGAACAGCGTCATGCAGGCTGAGCTGGAGCCCATCCGCACCCGCCGCAAGGAGTGGGAGCAGCGCCTGCCCGAGGTGGTGGAGATCCTGAAGGAGGGCAGCGCTTACGCCGAAAAGACCGCTGCCGCCACGCTGGACGAGGTGCGCAAGGCCATGCGCATCGACTACTTCGAGAACGACAACCTGCTGAAATAATATTTATGAGAGAGCCCGAAACGCCTGCGGCGTTTCGGGTTCTCTTTTGCATCGTTTACGAAAATTGCATAGAAAGCACGGGCAAACTATGCTAAAATAAGGGCAACAAGTACAGAAAGCCCCGTTTGGGGGCGAAAAAAGGAGAACCACCATGCAAAAGACCATCTGGATCACCGGAGCAAGCTCCGGCATCGGCCGGGAGTTCGCCCGCCGGTATGCCGCTATGGGCTGTCGGCTCATCCTGACTGCCCGCCGCGCCGACCGTTTGCAGGCGCTTGCCAAGGAGCTGCACGCAGCCCACGGCACGGAATGCCGCATCGAGACCGCCGACCTCTCCCGCGCCGAGGAGTGCAGCCGCCTGTGCGAAGTGCTGGCCGAGGAACACATCGACATCTTCATCAACAACGCCGGTTTCGGCGTCTGCGGCAGCATTCTGGAAACGGAGGAAGCCCGCGAGGAAGAGATGATCCAAGTGAATGTAGCCGCCATGGCGCGGCTGTTCCGCGCCGTGGTGCGCAAGATGAACGCGCAGGGCGGCGGCACCATCCTGAATGTGGCATCCTCTGCGGGGCTGCTGCCCGGCGGGCCTTATATGGCGGGCTACTACGCCAGCAAAGCCTATGTGGTCAGCATGACCCGCGGCGTGGCTGAGGAGCTGCGGGAGATGCACAGCCCCGTCTACGTCTGCGCCCTCTGCCCCGGCCCGGTGGATACCGAGTTCAACGACCACGCCGGGGTGGTGTTTGCCCTGCGGGGCATCACGCCGGAGCTGTGTGTGGAGGAAGCTCTGCTGGGCATGATGCACCGCAAGACCATCATTGTGCCCTCTGCCTTTATGCGGCTGTGCACCAGCGCCCAGCGCCTTGTACCCATCCCCCTGCTGATGCCCATCGTGGCACGCCAGCAGAAGAAAAAGCTGGGGTAAAAGACAAAGGTCGTCCAAACTTGTCAACAAGCCCAAAGATAGTCGGAATATCTTGTGCACCGTGACAAGGTGCGTCAGCCTGCGCAAACCATTGCGTCAAAAAAACGACGGTTTTGCGTGCTGGTTTTTTCGGCAGAAAAGCGAAAATCTAAAGAAAGTACAATAAAACTTCACAAGAATGTGCCTTGACACTTCCTGCAAAGGATGCTAGACTGGTATACAAGTAAGAGCGCACTCCGGCACAGCCGGATACGACGCGCTTTGCAAAGCAGCACGGCTGCAATTTGCGCCGTGTAGAATACGATTTTTGACAGGAGGACTTTATTATGGCACAGTGCACTCCCAAATCTTTTGACCTGACCGGCAAGGTGGCGCTGATCACCGGCGCATCCTACGGCATCGGCATGGCAATTGCAAAGGCTATGGCAGCCAACGGCGCTACCATCGTGTTCAATGATATCAAGCAGGAGCTGGTGGACAAGGGTCTGGCTTCCTATGCAGAGGCCGGCATCAAGGCACACGGCTACGTCTGCGACGTCACCGATGAGGATGCTGTCAATGCAATGGTGGCAAAGATCACCGAGGAAGTCGGCCACATCAACATTCTGGTCAACAACGCCGGTATCATCAAGCGCATCCCCATGACCGAGATGAGCGCTGCCCAGTTCCGTCAGGTCATCGACGTTGACCTGAACGCTCCCTTCATCGTGGCAAAGGCCATCATCCCCGATATGATCGCACAGGGCGGCGGCAAGATCATCAACATCTGCTCCATGATGAGCGAGCTGGGCCGTGAGACCGTTTCTGCTTATGCAGCAGCCAAGGGCGGCCTGAAGATGCTGACCAAGAACATCGCCTCTGAGTACGGCGAGTACAACATCCAGTGCAACGGCATTGGACCCGGCTACATCGCTACCCGCAGACCGCACCGCTGCGCGAGATCCAGCCCGATGGCAGCCGTCATCCCTTTGACCAGTTCATCGTTGCCAAGACCCCCGCAGGCCGCTGGGGCGAGGCCGAGGACCTGGGCGGACCCGCTGTGTTCCTGGCATCTGAGGCCTCTGACTTTGTCAACGGCCTGATCCTGTATGTGGACGGCGGCATTCTGGCCTACATCGGCAAGCAGCCCCAGTAAACGCTGAGGGCACTCCGCAGTTCTGACCCCGGGGACTGCCGCACAGCGTTGTGTGGCAGTCCCTTTTGCCTTTGTACGGGAAAGGATGTTATGCTATAATGGAAAAAGCACATCAGGATATCCCTTGGGTGCCCCATGCCGAAATTGCCCCGGAACCCTGCGGCCCCGGGGTGCAGCGCCGCGTGCTGGCTTACAGCAAGGACGCCATGTGCGTGGAAAACACCTTTGAGACCGGCGGCGTGGGTGCCATGCACTGCCACCCCCACACCCAGATCACCTATATCGTCTCCGGGCGGTATCGCTTTACCATCGGGGACGAGACCCGGGAGGTAGGCCCCGGCGACACCCTGCTCAAGCAGAACGGCGTCATGCACGGCTGTGTCTGTCTGGAGGGCGGCGTGATGCTGGATTTCTTTACCCCCATGCGGGAGGACTTTGTATAACACCTGCGCACCGCAGGGAAAAATAAGAAGGAGAACCATTGTTATGAAGATCGCACTTATCAACGAGAACAGTCAGGCCGCCAAGAACGGCATCATTGAAGCCGCCCTGAAGAAGGTGGTGGAGCCCATGGGCCACGAGGTGGTCAACTACGGCATGTACGCCGCCGATGACGCTGCACAGCTGACCTATGTGCAGTGCGGCATTCTGGCTGCTATCCTGCTGAACAGCGGCGCTGCGGACTACGTTGTTACCGGCTGCGGCACCGGTGAGGGCGCCATGCTGGCACTGAACAGCTTCCCCGGCGTCATCTGCGGCCACGTGGAGGACCCCGTGGATGCCTACACCTTTGCCCATGTCAACGACGGCAACGCCGTTGCCATGCCCTTTGCCAAGGGCTTCGGCTGGGGCGGCGAGCTGAACCTCGAGTACTGCTTCGAGAAGCTGTTCGGCTTCGGCCACGGTCAGGGCTACCCCAAGGAGCGCGTTGTGCCCGAGCAGCGCAACAAGAAGATTTTGGACGGTGTGCGCGCCGCCACTTTCAAGCCCCTCATCGAGTGCCTGAAGAGCATTGATCAGGATCTGCTGAAGGGCGCTGTGGCGGGTGCCAAGTTCTCTGAGCTGTTCTTTGCCTCCTGCAAGGACGAGGAGCTGGCAGCTTACGTCAAGACCCTGCTGTAAGCTGCGGAGGAGATCATGCAAGGACTGACCCTGTTCAACCTGAACCTCACCCACCTGCTGGATGCCTTTCTGGAAACTGCAGTGCCCATGATCGCCGGTCTTGCCGAGGTGGTGGGTCTGTTCATCATCATCACCAGTCTGGCCAAGGCCACCTTCTACTATGTCCGCGCCACCTTCTTCAACGACCACCGGGACTTCCACCATGAAATGAGCAGCGGCCTGACCACCGCGCTGGAATTTCTGATGTCGGCAGAGATCGCCAAGACCTTTTTGCTGCAAAATCTGGAGTCCGTGGTGCCGCTGGCGGCTACCTTTGCGCTGCGCGCTTTGATGAGTATGCTGCTGCACTGGGAGATGGAGGGCGGCCACCGCCCGGCAAACGCCAAGGAAAGGGACAAGTCCGGCTCTCCGAAGGACGGCAAAAACGGCTGACAGGCAAAACATTTGCCAAACTTTAGCAGGGCAAAGTTTCACCGTGTTGTGAAAAACGTAAAACCTTGAGATGAATACTTGACAGGTTTGCACAAAGAGACTATACTCGTGCCATCGAAAGCAAAGGCGCTGACGGAAGCAATTCCGCCAGCGCCTTTTGTGTTTTCGGGGATACTGCCGCACGGAGAGAATAGAGGGTTCCCCGTGCAAAAAACGACCGTAGGAGGTAGGAAAGTATGTTCAACTCCGTCAACACCTGCTGGACGCTCGTAGGAGCGTTTCTAGTGTACTTCATGCAGGCCGGATTCGCCCTGTGCGAGGCCGGCTTCACCCGGGCAAAGAATACCGGCAACATCCTGATGAAAAACATGATGGATTTCTGCATCGGCACGCCCTGTTACTGGCTCATCGGCTTCGGCCTGATGTTCGGCGGTACCGGCGCACTGATCGGCGGTTTCGATCCCTTCATTCAGGGCGATTACAGCCACTTGGGTCTGGATATCCCCCTGTGGGTGTACATCGTGTTCCAGACCGTGTTCTGCGCTACGGCAGCCACCATCGTCTCCGGCTCCATGGCCGAACGCACCAACTTCAAGGCCTACTGCGTGTACTCCGCCGCCATCTCGCTGGTGGTGTATCCCATCTGCGGCCACTGGATGTGGGGCGGCGGCTGGCTGCAGAGCATGGGCTTCCATGATTTTGCAGGTTCCGCAGCCGTGCATAATGTGGGCGGCGTCATCGCCTTGCTGGGCGCATGGATGCTGGGTCCCCGTATTGGCAAGTACGATAAAGACGGCAACCCCCACGCCATTCCCGGCCACAACCTGACCGCCGGTGCTCTGGGTGTGTTCATCCTGTGGTTCTGCTGGTTCGGCTTCAACGGCGGCTCTTCCCTGAGCCTGTCCACCGATGCCACTATGACCCTGACCGGTCTGGTCTGCTTCAACACCAACCTGGCCGCTGCCGTTGCCACCTGCGTGACCATGATCTTCACCTGGCTGCGCTACGGCAAGCCCGATGTCTCCATGACCCTGAACGGCTCTCTGGCAGGCCTTGTGGCTATCACCGCAGGCTGCGATACTGTTTCTCCCTTCGGCGCCTTCTTCATCGGCTTTGTGGCCGGGTTCCTTGTGGTGCTGAGCGTGGAATTCTTCGATAAGATCGCCAAGGTGGATGACCCCGTAGGTGCTGTTTCCGTCCACTTTGCAAACGGCGTCTGGGGCACCATTGCGGTGGGTCTGTTCTCCACCGGCTCCAACACCGCCCACGCTGGTCTGTTCTACGGCGGCGGTCTGTCACAGCTGGGCACCCAGCTGCTGGGTCTGGTCTGCGTGGATGCCTACGTTGTGATCGTGATGTTCATCATCTTCAAGATCATTGATAAGACCCTTGGTCTGCGTGTGCCCGCTGAGGTGGAGATCGACGGTCTGGACATCCACGAGCACGGTCTGGCTTCCGCTTATGCAGGCTTTGCCATCTCGGATGCAAACTCCGCTGCCATGACCCCCAACGAGAACACCGATCTGGGCGAGGACGATGTCACCAAGGCTTCGGCAAAGCAGATGGATGCTGCCGTGCCGGTGGTGCGCGAGCCTGTGATCCACGATGGCGTCTACGACACCGGTATGCATAAGGTGTCCATCATTGCAAAGCTGGCTAAGTTCGACCAGCTCAAGACTGCTCTGAATGATCTGGGCGTCACCGGCATGACCGTGACGCAGGTCATGGGCTGCGGCATCCAGAAGGGCACGCCTGAAAAGTACCGCGGCGTGCCGGTGGATACTACCCTGCTGCCCAAGATCAAGGTGGAGGTCATCGTCTCCCGCATCAGCGTGGACGCTGTGGTGGAAGCCGCCAAGAAGGCGCTGTACACCGGCCATATCGGCGATGGCAAGATCTTTGTCTACAACGTGACCCGCGTGGTCAAGATCCGCACCGGCGAGGAAGACTACGCCGCTCTGCAGGACGTGGAGTAACCCTCCACAAAATTCTCCGCTGTTCCCGCTGCGGCGGCAGCCCGGCTGCTCCGACACAGTCCCCGCCGCCCGGCGTGACAGATAGATCGTTCTCCTTTTTCCTTTTTCCTTTTTTCGTTCGAGTCACCAGTAAGTCGAAAGCCCCGCTCCTGCGCACAAGGGAGCGGGGCTTTTGCTGTGAAAAAAAGTGCCCCGGAAACGCCTATCGGCGTTTCCGGGGCACTTATCATTTATACCTTACAGGCTGCGGGTGCGGATCTCGGTGGTGACCTTGGCGATGAAGTCCTCAAGGCTCATCTCGGTGGTCTCGCCCTTGCGGTCGCGCACGGAGATGTTGCCGGCCTCGGCTTCCTTGGCGCCCAGCACCAGCATATAGGGCACGCGGTCCACTTGCTGTGCAGCACGGATCTTGTAGCCGATCTTCTGGTTGTCGTCATCCAGCACAACACGGATACCGGCGTCAGACAGCTTCTCGGTCACGTCCTGTGCGTACTCCAGCGTCTTTTCGGACACGGGCAGCACCTTGACCTGCGTGGGAGCCAGCCAGGTGGGGAACTTGCCCTTGGTCTCCTCGATCAGGTAGGCCATGAAGCGGTCCAGAGAGCCCAGAATTGCGCGGTGCAGCACCACAGGGGTCTTTTCAGTGCCGTCCTTGTCCACATAGGTCAGGTGGAACTTTGCGGGCAGGCAGAAGTCCAGCTGGCAGGTGGACAGGGTATACTCGGCACCCACAGCAGGCTTCACGTTCACGTCCAGCTTGGGGCCGTAGAAAGCAGCCTCGCCGATCTCCTCGGTGAAGTGGATGCCCAGCTCGGTCAGCACCTCGCGCAGGGCCTGCTCTGCATGGTTCCACATGGCATCATCGTCGTGGTACTTCTTCTTGTCGGCGGGGTCGCGCAGGCTCAGCACGCAGCGGTAATCGGTAATGTTGAAGTCTTTGTACACCTCAAAGATCAGGTCGCACACGTTTGCAACCTCGCTCTTGATCTGCTCCGGGGTGCAGAACAGGTGAGCATCGTTCTGGCAGAAGTGACGGCCGCGCTCGATGCCCTTCAGGGTGCCGGAGGACTCGTAACGGAAGTCGTGGGCGATCTCACCGATGCGCATGGGCAGGTCACGGTAAGAATGGGGACGATTTGCGTAGATCATCATGTGGTGGGGGCAGTTCATCGGGCGCAGAACATAGCTTTCGCCCTCCATCTCCATGGCGGGGAACATATTCTCGCGGTAGTGATCCCAGTGACCGGAGGTCTTGTACAGATTCACGGTGCCGATGCAGGGAGTCATCACGTGCAGGTAGCCGCGTGCACGCTCCTTCTCCTTGATATAGTTCTCCAGCTCCTGCCAGACGGTGTAGCCTGCGGGCAGGAACATGGGCAGGCCGCGGCCCACCAGATCATCGGTCATGAACAGGCCCATCTCCTTGCCGATCTTGCGGTGATCGCGCTCGCGGGCCTCCTGCTGCTCCTTCTCCCAAGCGTCCAGCTCCTCCTGATTGCGGAAAGCCACGCCGTTGATACGGGTCAGCATCTTGTTTTCCTTGTCGTTCTTCCAGTATGCGCCGGACTGCTGGGTGATCTTGAAAGCCTTCAGCGCCTTGGTGTAGGTCAGGTGGGGTCCGATGCACATATCCACGTACTCGCCCTGCTGGAAGAAGCTGAACTCGGTCTCGTCGGCCAGATCTGCCATGTGCTCGATCTTGTAGTGCTCCTGACGCTCCTCCATCAGCTTCTCAGCCTCGGCGCGGGGCAGGATGAAGGGCTTGATGGGCAGGTTCTCCTTGACGATCTTGCGCATCTCTTTTTCGATGTTGGCCAGATCCTCGTCGCTCAGCTTCTGGTCGCCCAGATCGACATCGTAGTAGAAGCCGTTCTCGGTGGCAGGGCCGAAGGCAAAATCAGCCTGCGGATACAGGCGCTTGATGGCCTGTGCCATAACGTGAGCAGCGGTGTGACGGATAACGTGTAGCTCCTGATCCTGCGGGCACTCGTCCACATGACCGTCCTTGTAGATGATCTTCATAGTAGATTCTCCTTTGACAATGTGGTTTTGAACAAAAATAAAAAGCGCTTCACCCCGTAAAACTCACGGGATGAAGCGCCGATCAAATGTCTGCGTTCCACGGTTCCACCCGAATTGCGCGCTCCCCGGCGGGGAAACGCGCCCCTCGCAGTGCTGTAACGGGCACGCCCGGCAGAGGTTCGCCTCTGCACTCTGCGGTGGTAGAAGCCGGGGTCATGGCAGGCTGCTTGCAGCACCCGGAAACCCGGGGCAGCCCTCTCTGCGGCATGAAAAGCGGGGCTTCAGTTTGTCCGCATCAATGTTTTGGACAGGATGAAACTACGCTGATTGTAGCACGCCAGAGCAAAAAAATCAAGAGATAACGGCAGAAATATACTTTTTTATGCACCCTGCTTCTCCGCGCTGCGCACAGCCAGCGCCTTAGCGGGCTTCATCAGCAGCACGCAGACACCGTTAAAGAGCACAGAGCCCACGATGAAGGTGATAAAGAACTGCGGCAGATGGGTGGTCAGGGCAGGGATATCGATGCAGGCCACGGTCAGGTAGGCAAAGCCCACGTTGTTCAGCACCTTGGGTGCGTAGGGGTGCAGGATGATGAGGATGAACAGCACCACGGCCAGCGGGATGAGGAAGCCGAAGAAGCCGCCCAGCACCGGGTTCAGGGCCGTGATGGAAAGCAGAGCGATCACAGTGAGGATCAGGCCTACAAGACCACCCAGCTCAACGGTGACGAAGCGATCCTTCACATCGCCTTCCAGCGTGAACATCATGATATTGCTCAGAAAGATCAGCCAGCTGTACTCCAGGCCGGTCACATGGATGATGGCATTGGCGATCAGGATCCACACCAGCAGCATCAGGCGGAAATACAGCAGAAAGCGCTTGGTAACGGCTTCATTCATGATAAAATACCTCTTTCTTGATCGTATTGGAGAGCTTTGCTTTCACTAAAGGACGCTTTTTGACAGGTAAAACCTGCATTGATGCCGCCATTATACAATATTTACATGGCAAAAACAATACTTTTGCAAGAATAAATTGCATATTTTGGAAATTTTAGCTTGCAGAATGCCTCGGAGGGTGGACGGAGTGAGTGAAGCCAATGCCAACATCAACACCCTTGCTTACGCCTGCCAAGAGTAGTATAATAAACGCAAGAATTTCTGCCGCAGCTGCGGCCTGAACAGGGGGAGGAACCTTATATGAAGAAACCGGTACTGGTGGTCATGGCGGCTGGCATGGGCAGCCGCTACGGCGGCATGAAACAGATCGACCCGGTGGGGCCGAACGGTCAGGTGATCGTGGATTATTCCCTTTACGATGCCCGCCGCGCAGGCTTTGAGACGGTGATCTTTGTTATCAAGCATGAGATCGAGGATGCTTTCAAGGCAGCCATCGGCGAGCGTGTATCCAAGGCCATGAACGTGAAATACGCCTTCCAGCAGCTGGATGAGCTGCCCGCAGGCTTTGCCGTGCCGGAGGGCCGTGTCAAGCCCTGGGGCACCTGCCACGCCGTTCTGGCTGCAAAGGACCTCATCGACGGCCCGTTTGCAGTCATCAATGCCGATGATTATTACGGCCCGGAGGCCTTCCGGGTGATGTATGATTACCTGTCCACCCACGAGGACGGCAGCTATTACGACTACTGCATGGTAAGCTATCTGCTCCGGAACACTGTCTCCGAGAATGGCAGCGTGGCCCGCGGCGTATGCGTGACCGACCCCGACGGCACCCTGCACAGCGTGACCGAACGCACCCGCATTGAAACGTATGAAAACGGCGTACACTTCACCGAGGACGGCGGCGCAAGCTGGACCGACCTGCCCGGCGATACCCCGGTGAGCATGAACCTGTGGGGCTTCGGCAAGAGCTTTCTGGACGAGGCCGAGCAGCGCTTTGCGGGTTGGCTGACCGAAAATCTGCCTAAAAACCCGCTCAAGTGTGAGTATTTCCTGCCGCTGGTGGTCACGGAGCTGATCGAAGAGGGCAAGGCAAAAATTCAGGTGCTGCGCAGCACGGATAAATGGTACGGCGTTACCTACCGTGAGGACAAGCCGCTGGTGGTGGAAGCCATCGCCCGCAAAACGGCAGAGGGCCAGTACCCGGAAAATCTGTGGGCATAAACTAAAAAAGAGACGGCTGATCGTTCAAATCAGCCGTCTCTTTTTCTTTAGTCACTTATTTCGTCTGGGGGGGGGTGGAAGAGCTGCATCCTCACAGGAGAAGATCCAGATGGTCTCATCAATGTGAGTTCCGCTCTTGGAATAGGGTGTCACCTTGACGCAGAAGGTGGTGCCGTCGGTCTTTTTATAGGTGCGCTCCACGATGTCACCGGTCAGGACCTTGCTGCGGATATAGTTGTAATCCAGCAGGTCTGCCAGACTCTCGCGGCAGGCGGGCTCCACCAGCGTATCACGGTACTGCTGCAGAACGGCGATATAAGAGCCGCCGGAGGCATCCAGAATTTTCTGGAAATAGTCCGGGACGATCACGCCGCGCATACGGTCGGTCTTCAGATCCACAACGAACACGCGTCTTGTACTTGGGGGGCAAGGACCCGCAGGAAATGCTCGGCATCCCGCTTTTCGGTCAGGGTCTGCTCCAGCTTCTCGTTCACGGCCCGCAGCTGGCGCTCCTGGCCGTTGCGGGCATAATAGGCCTGCTTGTCCTGCCGCATGGCAGCTTCGGCCTGATTCATGGCATCGTCCAGCCGGTGCAGGTCGTTGGTGTTCTGGATGCCCACCGAGATCTCGTACTCCTTCTCGCGCAGGAAAGCACGCATCCTGTCCACAGACACCCACACACTGTAGGGCGGCTGATTCGGGGTGAGGATCACGAATTCGTCACCGCCGATGCGGTAGATGCGGCTGGAAGCAAAGAACTTGCGGGCCGCATTGGAAATGCAGCAGAGCATGGCATCGCCGCTGCGTGGCCCAGATGGTTATTGATCTCGTGCAGGCCCACCACGTCGATGTAGGTGCACACCATGGAGTCGTATTCGCTGGACTGCAGCGTCCGCAGATCGGTCTCAAAGAGGCTGCGGTTCAGCAGGCCGGTCAGGGTGTCGTGGCTGTAGGAGAAGTCCAGCTCCTCGCTGAGATGGTCGGCCTGTGCATCCTCACGCACCACCACGGTGGCCCAGGGGTTCTGGGCGCAGCAGTTGCGGCAGGGCAGAAATTCCATGGTGATCCACACGAACTGACCGGACACGTTTTTGCGGAAGCGGTAGGCCTCCGGCTGCTGGGTGCTGAAAACAGCGGAGCGCAGGGTCTCCAGATCGGTCTGGTCGGTGAACATCTCCGCGTCGTCCGGGTGGATCACCTTATTGCGTCACCATGCGCTCACAGTAAGCGGCAAAGTCCTCCTCAGTGTCCGAACCGCACCGGGCAGGCGCGGGTCCCGCTTGATGACCCGGTATTCGCCGGTGGAAGGTTCAGCAGAGAAAGCTCCAGCACATTGTCCGCAAA
>ENA-OQDT01001688-OQDT01001688.1-human-gut-metagenome-genome-assembly--contig:-NODE-1688-length-12451-cov-4.172428_pt1 | contig 12451 bp, 13 predicted proteins | sample MGYA00242786_ERZ504617 | MGnify/ENA primary metagenome ERZ504617 (study PRJEB26092, sample SAMD00036337) | human gut metagenome | host: Homo sapiens | study: EMG produced TPA metagenomics assembly of... | reverse complement strand
GGCGCAGCGGGCACGGCAGCTGGAAGCGGACGGCGTATGCTGCCGGGTGAGCCAGCTGGCGGTGAACGGACGCGACCTGATGGCGGCGGGTATCCCGGCAGGGCCTGCGCTGCGCCGGGTGCTGGAAGCGCTGCTGGACGGCGTGATACGCGCAGAATATCCCAACGAAAAACCGGTGCTGCTGGCTGCGGCGCAGAAAATTATAGCGTCTTGACAAGCGGTTTATGCTGCGGTAGTATTATACTACTGCTTTAGTATGTTGAACCCATAAAAGGAGAACCTATGACCATTCAGAACCCTGCAAACCGTCCCCGCGCCCTCATTGCTATGAGCGGCGGCGTGGACAGCTCGGTGGCAGCCTGCCTGATGCAGCAGGCGGGCTACGACTGCACCGGCATCACCATGCGGCTCACCCGCAACGAAACGCTGGGACAGTCCGGCTACCAGACCTGCTGCTCGGAAAAGGATATCGAGGACGCCGCTGAGGTGGCCTTTGCACTGGATATGCCGTATCAGGTGCTGGATTTCACCGCCGACTTCCGGGCACAGATCATTGAAAAATTTATCCGCGTCTATGAGGCGGGCGGCACCCGAACCCCTGCATCGACTGCAATAAATATATGAAGTTCCGCCACCTGCTGGACTGGGCGGAGGCACACGGCATGGAGTATGTGGTCACCGGCCACTACGCCCGGGTGGAGCAGGATGCAGCCACCGGCCGCTGGCTGCTGAAAAAAGGCTTGGACGAGGGCAAGGATCAGAGCTATGTGCTGTATAACCTCACGCAGGAGCAGCTGGCACATATCCGCTTGCCGCTGGGTGCGCTGCACAAGACCGAGGTGCGAAAGATCGCGCAGGAGCACAGCTTTATCAACGCCCAAAAGCACGACAGTCAGGATATCTGCTTTGTGCCGGACGGCGACTATGCCCGCTTTATGGGAGCAGTTTACCGGCAAGCACTACCCTGCCGGGGATTTTCTGGATCGGAGCGGCAAGGTAGTGGGCACCCACAGCGGCGCAGTGCGCTACACGCTGGGGCAGCGCAAGGGGCTTGGCCTCGCACTGGGTGCGCCGGTGTACGTCTGCGGTAAGGATATGCAGGCCAATACCGTCACCGTCGGGCCGGAGAGTGAACTGTTTGACCGCATCGTCTACGCAGAGGATGTGAACTGGATCGCCATTCCGGCGCTGACCGAGCCGCTGCGGGTCACCGCCCGCACCCGGTACCATCAGGCCGAGCAGCAGGCCACCGTTTACCCCGCAGAAAACGGTTTCCGGTTGGAATTCGACCAGCCCCAGCGTGCCCCCACCCCGGGACAGGCTGCCGTGCTGTATCAGGGCGATGTGGTGCTGGGCGGCGGCACCATCACCCGCGTAGAAAAGTAAGGAGAACAAAATGCAGGATCAGTATTCCCGCACCCAGCTGCTGCTGGGTGCAGAGGCTATGGAAAAGCTGCACCACGCCCGGGTGGCAGTGTTTGGCATCGGCGGCGTGGGCGGCTACACGGTGGAGGCACTGGCGCGCAGCGGCGTGGGCGCACTGGATCTGATCGATGACGATAAGGTCTGCCTGACCAACCTCAACCGTCAGATCATCGCCACCCGCAGCACGGTGGGGCAGTATAAGGTGGATGTGGCAGAACAGCGCATCCACGATATCGACCCCAACATCAAGGTGACCACCCACCGGTGCTTCTTTGGCCCGGAGACGCAGGACGATTTCGATTTTACCCAGTACGACTATGTGGTGGACGCCATCGACACCGTTACCGGCAAGCTGGCACTGGTGATGAAGTGCAAGGAGGTGGGCACCCCCATCATTTGCTCCATGGGCGCAGGCAACAAGATGGACCCTACCCGCTTTGAGGTGACTGATATCTACAAGACCTCGGTCTGCCCGCTTGCCAAGGTGATGCGTACCGAGTGCCGCAAGCGCAAGATCAAGCACCTGAAGGTGGTCTACTCCAAGGAGCCTGTCATGACTCCCATCGAGGATGACTCCATCAGCTGCAAGGATCACTGCATCTGTCCCCCGGGCACCCAGCGCAAGTGCACCGCACGGCGCACTGTGCCGGGATCCAACGCCTTTGTACCCTCGGTGGCCGGTCTGATCATCGGCGGTGAGGTCGTCAAGGACCTTGTGGGCTTTGTACCGCTGAAGGGGTAAAACAGACCACAGCTTCCTTGCTGCGTGGGACGATTTGGAATGCGCTCCGCGTTGCTCTGCGCATCATCAGCGGAAAAAAGATTTTTCAATTTGGGGTTCTGAAAAGCCTGCGGGCTTTTCAGAACCCCTTTTTCACGATTTTTGCACGCAGCAGCGTTCCATAACATAAAATTGCAACCAATTTGCAATTTGGTATTGCAATTGGGAAGAATATCGTGTATAATCTTCCCTGCACGAAAATGCAAACTGATTGCAAATTGTTAAGAGACGACCCCATGCGGGTCTTTGGAGCGATTATTTATGGAACTGTTTCTGGATGTTTTGGGCGAAACCTTGGTGGATACCGCCAAGATGCTGCCCTTTCTGTTTCTGGCCTACCTGCTGATCGAGTATATCGAGCACCGCCACGGCGAGCGCATTGAGGCGCTGCTGGCGGGCGGCGGGCGCTGGGGCGCTGTGCCGGGTGCGGTGCTGGGCTGTGTGCCGCAGTGCGGCTTCTCCGCCATTGCGTCCAACTTCTACGCCTCCCGGGTCATCACGCTGGGCACGCTGATGGCGGTGTACCTTGCTACCAGCGACGAAGCTATCCCACTGCTGGTCTCCATGCCCGCCTACTGGGATAAGCTGGCCGTCCTGATGGTCATCAAGGTGTTGTACGCCATCGTGGTGGGCTTTGTGCTGGATTTTGTGCTGCGGGGCGTGCTGCCCAAAGGGCTGCGTGGCGGCTACACCGGCCATGCGGACGAGGTGGACTGCCACGAGGAGCACAGCGATGCCGAGGGCAACGAAAAGCCCATCTGGCAGGCGGCGCTGCGCCACACGCTGGAGATCTTTGTGTTCATCTTCGCTTTCAGTCTGGTGTTCGGCATGATCGTGGAAGGCGTGGGCGAGGACGTGTTCGCCGAGATGCTGGGCGACATGGGCTTTTTCCAGCCGGTGGTGGCGGCTCTGGTGGGGCTGATCCCCAACTGCGCCGCCAGCGTGCTGCTGACCCAGCTGTATGTGGAGGGTGCGCTGCGCTTTTCCAGCCTTGTGGCGGGTCTGTGCACCGGTGCGGGTGTGGGCTTGGCTGTGCTGTGGCGCGCCAACCCCTCGTGGAAGCAGAACCTCTTCATCACCGGCCTGACATGGGCTGCCGGTGCCTTTGTGGGCGTGGCCATGCAGGTGGTCGTGGCGGTGTTTGCCTGATAAGGAAAATATTTTGGATTTCGGGACAGTGGAATGCCTGCGGGTATTCTGCTGTCCCATTTTTCTTTTCCCCCTCTCCCGCTGGACTTTGAAATGTGTTATACTGGGAGAAAACGATGCACACAGGAGAGAGAACCATGCAATATAAGATTTTGGCAAGCGATTACGACAACACGCTGATGCCCTTTGGCGAAGCAAAGCCCCGCCCGGCGGTGGTAAAGGCGGTAAAAAAGCTGCAGGCCGCCGGGGGTAAGTTTGTGCTCAGCACCGGCCGCTCTTACCCGGGTATCCGGGATAAAAACCAGCTGGGCGGCATCCGGTACGACTACGCCATTACCTGCAACGGCGCCTGCGTGGTGGACAGGCAGGGCAACGTAATAGCCGAGCATCCGCTTACCAGCGAGGAGATGTATGTGCTGGTGGATTTCTGCGAGGATTATAACTACCCGCTGCAATTCAACTTCCGGGATGCCTATTACGCCTACTGCGAGTACGAGTATCTGCACACCGGCTATCAGATGATGAACAGCCCCGGGCTGGACTGCGTGGACGGCGAGGATCAGGACAGGCATCTGGTGGATATGCCCCACGCCGCCTTTGCCGCCATGCCGCCGCAGGAAGTGGAGCGCTTCCACGAAAAATACGGCTACCTTGGCCTGCACTGGATGCAGACGGGCGCGCAGAACGCGGACGGCTACTGCTACTACGATATCGTGCGCGGCGGCATGGATAAGGGCGTAGGGCTTGCCGACCTGTGTGCACAGATGGGGCTTACGCTGGCGGATGCCGTGGCTGTGGGCGATTCTGCCAACGATGTGGGGATGCTGAAGGCAGCCGGCCTGAGTGCCTGCATGGCAAACGGCACCCCGGACGCCAAGGCCGCTGCCGACCGGATCATCGGGGACGTGCGGGAGGATGGCGTGGCGGCGCTGATCGAGGAACTGTGGTTCGACGGCCCCCGCGCGGAGCCCTCCGGCAAGGACTTTGGCTCTGCATGGGGCAATATTGAAAGCGCAGGCGGCAGCTTATGAGCTTTGCACCGGTGTACGATGACCGCAGTCGGGCGCTGATTTTAGGCACATGGCCCAGCCCCAAAAGCCGGGAGATGGCCTTTTACTACGGCCATCCGCAAAATCGGTTCTGGCCGCTGCTGGCGGCGCTGACCGGGGAGCCGCTGCCCGTGCGGGAGGATATCGCCGCCAAAAAGCAGCTGCTTTTGCGCCACGGGCTGGCACTGTGGGATACGCTGGAAAGCTGCACCATCACCGGCGCATCGGATGCCTCCATCCGGGATGTGGTGCCCAACGATATCGCCGGGCTGCTGCGCAAAGCGCCCATCCGGGCAGTGTTCTGTAACGGTGCTACGGCTTACCGTATCTACACAAAATATCAGCAGCCGCTTACCGGCATCCCGGCTGTCCGTCTGCCAAGTACAAGCCCCGCCAATGCCGCCTGCAGCCCCGCCCGGCTGGAGGAGATTTGGGGCGCTGAGCTGGCGGACTGGATCGTAAAATGATGACAAGGCTGTAAATTCTTTTGCGGGATACTTGCGTTTTTTTGCGGACGTTGTATTATGGATATCATAAGGGGCGCACTGCCCCGGACAAGGAGAAATGACCATGAGCAAGATCATCCGCACCCAAAAGCCCAGCGTGCTGCCTTTTTACGCCATGGCGCTGGTGTTCGTGGTGCTGTGCGCGGTGTTGCCGGTGTATAAATTATGGGCGCTGCTGGTGGCGCTGGGCGGTGCCGCCGTGGCCTTTGGCGTGGCAAAAAAGACCTGCCCGCCCCGGGTGGTGGAGCACGAGGTACCCTTCCACACCGGTGTGGAGGATGTGGACCAGATGCTGACCGATATCCAGCAGAAGCTGGACACCCTGCACGCACTGAACGAGGCTTTGCCCGACCCGCAGCTGTCTGCCGCCATGACCCGCATGGAAAAGGCGGGACGCTCCATCGTGGAAGCGGTGGAAGCAAACCCCGCCAAGGCAAAGCAGGTGCGCCGGTTTGCCAACTACTATCTGCCGGACGCCGTAAACGTTCTGCAGCAGTACGCAAAGCTTGCAAAGCAGGGTGTGCGGGGCGAGAACGCCGCCGCCATCCGCGCCGAGGTGGAGCACAACGCCGCCTCCATTGCCACGGCTTTTGAAAACCAGCTGGATGCCCTGTATGCGGCAGAGAGCATGGACCTGTCCGCAGACCTGACCGTTTTGCAGAATATGCTGAAAGGGCAGGGTCTGAGCAAGTAAAAACGGAACATTCCCTCGGGATTTTGAAAGGAAGGAATCACTTATGGCTGACAATACTCTGAACTTTGATCTGGATGCCCCCGCAGTGCCCACCCTGACGCTGGACCCCACCCCCGCTGCTGTGCCGCAGGAGGAAAAGCCCGCCGCTGCCCCTGCCCCGGAGGCACAGGTGAACCTGACCCCCGAGGAGCAGGCCATGGTGGATCAGTTTGCCCAGAAGATCGATATCACCAACAGCCAGCAGGTGCTGCAGTACGGCTCTGCCTGCCAGAAGAAGATCGGCGATTTCTCCGAAGCAGCCCTCTCCAAGGTGTCCACCAAGGATCTGGGCGAGGTGGGCGATATGATCACCGACCTCATTGGCGAGCTGAAGAGCTTTGATGCCAACGAGGAGCAGCAGAAGGGCATTATGGGCTTCTTCAAGAAAAAGACCAGCCAGCTGGATGCCCTCAAGACCAAGTACGACAAGACCGAGACCAACGTGGAAAAGATCCAGTCCATGCTGGAAGCCCATCAGGTGCAGCTGCTCAAGGATATCGCCATGCTGGACAAGATGTACGAGCTGAACATGGCCTACTTCAAGGAGCTGAGCATGTATATCCTTGCCGGCAAGAAAAAGCTGGCCGATGTGCGTGCCAACGAATTGCAGCAGGCTATGGATAAGGCCAAGGTCTCCGGTCTGCCGGAGGATGCACAGGCCGCCCGCGACCTTGCCGACCAGTGCGAGCGCTTTGAGAAAAAGCTGTATGATCTGGAACTGACCCGCAACATCAGCTTGCAGATGGGCCCCCAGATCCGCCTGCTGCAGAACAACAACACCATGATGGCAGAAAAGATCCAGTCTACCATCGTGAACACCATCCCTCTGTGGAAGAACCAAATGGTGCTGGCACTGGGTCTGGCACACAGCCAGCAGGCCATGCAGGCCGAGCGCGCCGTGACCAACATGACCAACGACCTGCTGAAGAAGAACGCCGAGGCACTGAAGCTGGGCACCATCGAGACCGCCAAGGAGAGCCAGCGCGGCATCGTGGATATCGAGACGCTGCAGCAGACCAACAAGAGCCTGATCGAGACGCTGGACGAACTGAACAAGATCCAGAGCGAGGGTCGTGCAAAGCGCGTTGCCGCCGAGCAGGAGCTGACCCGCATCGAGGACGAGCTGAAAACCAAAATGATGGAGATCCGGAGCTGAAATGGCAAACGCTGATTTTTCTCAGAACAAACAAACCGCTCCCGGCGGCTTTGACGCGGGCAGCTACCGCGAAAAAGCAAAGCCGGAGCAGGTCGTAACGCTGACGCCCCGCCAGCAGAAGCTGGCCGCACTGGAAGCAAAGCTGCCCGCAGCGTTTTCCACCCGGGCGGCGGCGCTGGCCTTGAGCGTGGTGGTGATGCTGGCCGCTTTTTTCGGCTTTGGCAGCGCCAAGCTGCGCGGCAAGTACAACACTGCCCGTCAGTGGTTCACCGCAGGGGTCGCCGCCGACAACGGTTATAACCTGAGCGAGGAGCTGACCACCCGGGAGAATACGGCGGCGAACATCCTGACCACCGCCTCCAATACTCTTGGTGCAGACAGCGCCGAGGTGCTGGCTGCACAGACGGCGCTGAACGATTTCTCCGCTTGTCTGCAGGCGGTGCAGAACGGCGGCAAAAGCCAGTCGCTGACCTCGCTGCCCTATTATCAGGGCAGCGCGATGCACGCGCTGTATCAGGCCGACCAGGCACTGGACGCCGCCATCGACCAGCTGTATGCAAAATTGCAGGAGCAGGCCGCAGACCCCATGAAGATGGGTGCGGTGCAGGGACAGTACGGCCAGTTCAACAGCGCAGCCACCATCATTGGTACTTTGCAGTACAATACGGCGGTGTATGAATATCAGAATGAAGTCGGCGGCTTCCCGGCCAGTGTGCTGGGCGCTTTGTCCGGCGTGAAGGAGGTTGAGCCCTTCGCATGAAAAACTTTGCAAAACGCATCAGCGCACTGGTGCTGGCCGTGGTGGTCAGTGCGGCAGTGCTGTGCCCGGCGGCCTTTGCCGCCCAGCTGCCCAGCCTGCCCAAGGATCAGTGCGTGGTGGACGATGCCAATGCGCTGAATAGCCAAGTAACGCAGACGATTGAAGAATTGAATGCAAAATTGGAGACGAACTGTAAAGGCGCACAAATTGGTGTTTTGACTGTGCAGTACACAGGTAATCTTTCTACGGAAGATTATGCCACAGAAGCATTTAACGCTTGGGGAATCGGCAATGCCACGAACAATAATGGTGTTCTGATCCTGCTGGTGATGGAGTCGGCGCAGTACGCGGACGGCGACTACTACCTGACCTACGGCGATGGCTTCCGCAACACCACGCTGGCAAAGCAGGCCAGCGCCATCGCCCAGACCATGGAAAGTGATTTTGCAAACCGTGATTATAGCGATGCGGTAATCACCTGTGCAAATAATGTGGCCGACACCATTGCGAGCATTTATGGCGTAAATCTGGACAATGGAAGCTATGAGAACGGCGGCACCGTGCAGCCCGGCTATCAGGGCGGGCAGAGCAGCGGCGGCAGCACTCTGACCGACATCCTGACCCTTGTGGTCAGCGTTGTGCTGCTTATTGTCATCATCCGGTCGGTGGCCTATGTTTTTGCCAGCCCCTGCGGCTGGCTGTGGTGCTTCGGCGGGCCCCGGCCTCCCCGTGGACGGCGGCGCGGCCCGCATAACCCGCCCCCGCCGGGCGGCTTCTACGGCGGCTTTGGCGGCATGGGCGGCGGCTCCTTCGGGGGCGGTGCCGGGCGCGGCGGTTTCGGCGGCGGCAGCTTTGGCGGCGGCTTCGGTGGCATGGGCGGTGGTTCCAGCCATGGCGGCGGCGGTGGCCGTGGGCGATAATGAGAATAAAAAGAGAAAGGCAGTGGTTTTACCATTGTCTTTCTCTTTTTTACGTCTTTTGTCGTGAATGAAATTCATTTGACAAAACAATTTTTGTAACTTATACTGGATGACATCACGAAAAATAAAGGAAGTATCTGTCATGCTGACTCTGGATAAGATCTACCACGCCGCCTTTGTGCTGAAGGATGTAGCGCGCAAGACCGACCTCATCGAAGCCCCCAAGCTGTCCAAGGACTGCCAGCTGTACCTTAAGACCGAGAACCTGCAGGCCACCGGCAGCTTTAAGGTGCGGGGCGCTTACTATAAAATCAGCCAGCTTTCTGAGGAGGAGAGCGCCAAGGGCGTGATTGCCTGCTCTGCGGGCAACCATGCGCAGGGCGTGGCGCTGGCCGCTACCCGGCGCGGCATCCGCAGCATCGTCTGTATGCCGGACGGCGCACCCCTGATGAAGGTGGAAAACACCAAAAATCTGGGCGCGGAGGTCTGCCTTGTGCCCGGCACCTACGACGAAGCCCACGACAAGGCCGTGCAGCTGCAAAAGGAGTACGACATGACCTTTATCCACCCCTACGATGACGAGCAGGTCATCGCCGGGCAGGGTACCATCGGCTTGGAGATCCTTGACCAGCTGCCGGATGTGGATGCTGTGGTGGTGCCGGTGGGCGGCGGCGGACTGATTTCCGGTATTGCCTTTGCCATCAAGACCCTGCGCCCGGAGGTCAAGGTGTACGGCGTACAGGCCGAGGGTGCCCCCAGTATGTACCGCAGCCTGCACGAGCACAAGTACCAGACCCTGAAATCTGCTTCCACCTTTGCGGACGGTATTCAGGTCAAGACCCCGGGCGAGCTGACCTATCAGCTATGCGAGCAGTATGTGGACGATATCGTTACCGTGACCGAGGACGAGACGGCGGCGGCCATTCTCTCCCTGATGGAGAACCAGAAGCTGGTGGCTGAGGGTGCAGGTGCTGTGCCGGTGGCGGCAGTGCTGTTCCACAAGCTGCCGGTGGAGGGCAAAAAGGTGGCCTGCGTCATCTCCGGCGGCAACATTGATGTGAACATCCTGAACCGCGTCATCACCCGCGGTCTTGTGATGAGCGGCCGCAAGGCAAACCTGACCATCGCGCTGGAGGACAAGCCCGGCCAGCTGAAAAAGGTGGCCGAGGTGGTATCCCGCTGCGGCAGCAATGTGGTGTCGGTGCAGCATGACGGCTCCGACCCCAATATGCCCATCTCCAGCTGCTTCCTCAAGCTGACGCTGGAGACCCGCGATGCCGACCAGATCGAGCAGATCCGCACTGAGCTGACCAAGGCCGGTTTCCAGCTGGTCAGCGAAAGAGTATAATAAAGATAATTGGACGATTTGGAATAGCCGACGCGTTCGCTCTGGCTATATTCAGCGGAAATTTTATTTTTATATTTGCAATCCAGAAAAGCCTGCGGGCTTTTCTGGATTGCCTTTTCACGAGAAAGGCCATGGTCGAAACGGCAGCGATTGAGATGCCGCTTCATGTGCCGACCCCTTCGGTGAAAAATGCGTTTGTCGTGCTCCGCAGGGCACGACAAACGCAAAATAAAAAAGAACGATTCCGCTATTTATGGCCAGAGCGAAGCGGAGGCCATTCTAAATTGTGATTTTATAACAAAGGAGAACTGCTACTATGAAAGTCGTATCTACTACCAATGCACCTGCCGCCATCGGCCCTTACAGTCAGGCACTGGATCTGGGCAATATGGTATTTGTGTCCGGGCAGATCCCGGTAGACCCCGCCACCGGCACCATGGCTGATACCGTGGAGCAGCAGGCCGCACAGAGCCTTGCCAACCTGAAGGCGATTCTGGCCGAGGCAGGACTTTCCATGAACAACGTGGTCAAGACGGTGATCTTTCTGGCTGACATCAACGATTTTGCCGCAGTGAACGCAGAGTATGCCAAGGCCTTTGCCGAGCCGTTCCCCGCCCGCAGCTGCGTGCAGGTGGCAGCCATCCCCAAGGGCGCAAAGCTGGAGATCGAGTGCATCGCCGTGCGCGAATGATCAGGCCTAAACACAAAAGGGGCTGTGCCGCTGGCACAGCCCCTTTTGCATGTGTGAGGAAGAATGAGAACAGCAATTACGGGCGCAGACCCATGCCGCCCTCCAGCGTGAGGGTCTCGCCGGACAGATACTTGAAGTCCGGCATGGCCAGCTGCACGCATACCCGGCCGATCTCGGTCTCGGGGTTGGCGTAGTGGCCCATGGGCGGCATCTTGACGTTGGCTTTGAACGCATCCGGGTATGCCTGCTGGAACTGCTCCAGCTTGGCGGTCCAGGCCAGCGGGCAGATCACGTTGACATTGATGCCATCCTTGCCCCACTCAGTAGCGGCCACGCGGGACAGGCCGCGGATGCCCTCCTTGGCGGCAGCGTAGGAGCACTGGCCAAAGTTGCCAAACAAGCCTGCACCGGATGCAAAGTTGATCACGCTGCCCTTGGACTTGGCCAGATAGGGATAGCAGGCCTTCATATAGTAAAATGCGGCGTACAGGCCGGAATAAAGGGCCAGATCAAACTGCTCGGTGGTGTGCTCTGCCAGCGGCACGCCGGAAGCGGATGCCTGTGCGTTGTTCACCAGCACTTGAATGCCACCAAAGGTATCCACAGCCTGATTGACGACATTTTGCACGGTGGCTTCGTTGTCGGTGCCTGCACACACATCTGCCTGCACCGGCAGAACGCGGATGCCATACTTGGCTTCCAGCTCGTTTTTTGCCTCTTCCAGCTTTTTTTACATTGCGGCCAGTGATGACCAGATTTGCGCCCTCTTTTGCAAAGGCGGTGGCAATGCCATAGCCGATGGAGCCGCAGCTGCCATCGGAAAGTACGGCGCGGCCTGCGCCGGTGATGATAGCGGTCTTACCCGTTAAAAAGCCCATAGTTGCCCTCCAGAAGTGCTCAATTGATATATCAATTGGCTGGTGTTGGCCATATTATAGCCTGAATTTCAATAGAATGCAAGGCTTTTTACCGATAAATAAAAAATAGACAAAGGATGCCGAGAAGGTGAAAAAATTCACGACTTCTCGGCATTTTGTGAAAGATTTGTCAGAGACTTTGATGTTAAAATAAAGACAAACTAATTACTTCTGCACGCCCGCCTCGCACTGCTCAATAAACTGCTTTGCCACGCGGGGGCTGCGGCCGCCGGCGCGGATGGCAAAGGCTTCGGCTTTGACCAGCAGCTGATCCATCGGCATGTCGATGCCGTGCTGCTTTGCCAGTTCGGCCAGAATGTTCTCAAACCGGGCCTTCTCCGGCCGCTGGAAGGTGACCGTCAGGCCGAACCGGGCGGAAAGGCTCATCAGCTCCTGCCGGGTGTCGGCTTCGTGGATGTCGTCACCGGTGCGGTCGGTCAGTGTTTCTTTAATAAGGTGGCGGCGGTTGGAGGTGGCGTACACCGCAATGTTCCGGGCCCGGCCGCCCACGCTGCCCTCCAGAATGGCCTTCAGGGCGGCAAAGTTGTCGTCGTTGGCGGTAAAGCTCAGGTCGTCGATGAACAGGATGAATTTGAGCGGGTTCGCGGCCAGCTTGTCCATCAGATCCGGGATCTGGTAGAGCTGGTTCTTCTTCACTTCCACCAGCCGCAGGCCTTCAGGTGCAAACTCATTGGCAATGGCTTTCACCGCACTGGACTTGCCGGTGCCTGCATCGCCGTACAGCAGCACATTGTTGGCGGGCATTCCGGCCAGCAGGGCTTTGGTGTTGGCAATGACCTTTTCCCGCTCCTTTTCGTAGCCGGGCAGCTCGGAAAGGCGCTGGGGGTCCGGGTATTTCACCGGCACCAGATGGCCGTTCTCCACCGTGAACACATGGTGCTTGGCAAACATGCCATAGCCCTTTTTTCCCACCTCGCTCATGCGCTGGGCGTAGGCGGCAGGCAGGTCGATGCCGGAGGTCTCCCACCGGGGCAGGAAAGCCAGCTCCTGCGCCT
>ENA-OQDT01001687-OQDT01001687.1-human-gut-metagenome-genome-assembly--contig:-NODE-1687-length-12452-cov-3.005436_pt1 | contig 12452 bp, 16 predicted proteins | sample MGYA00242786_ERZ504617 | MGnify/ENA primary metagenome ERZ504617 (study PRJEB26092, sample SAMD00036337) | human gut metagenome | host: Homo sapiens | study: EMG produced TPA metagenomics assembly of... | reverse complement strand
ATGAAGGATGTAAGATATTTTGAACCAAACTGGGAGACACATCCGGAATTCGGAGAAACACTTAAGGCGGCAGCAGATGCCGGTGTCCACATTCTGGCCTATGACTGTGCCATCACGGAAGATTCCATAAAGATCTGTGATCCGATACCGGTAAGATTATAGAAAGGAAACGATATGCCTGAAAACATTGCAGAACCCCTTCTGAAATGGTACGATAAAAACAAAAGGATCCTGCCCTGGAGAGATAAAGACAATGCCTATTATACCTGGGTATCTGAGATCATGCTCCAGCAGACCCGAGTGGAAGCTGTGAAACCTTATTTTCAGCGCTTTATCCGGGAACTTCCGGATGTAGCAGCCCTTGCGGCGGCGCCGGAAGAGAAGATCATCAAGCTGTGGGAAGGCCTTGGCTATTACAGCCGTGTACGCAACATGCAGAAAGCGGCTGTTCATGTCATGGAAGAATATGGAGGCAGGATCCCTGAGGATTTTGAGACACTTCTCTCGTTAAAAGGAATAGGAAGATATACGGCAGGTGCCATTGCGTCCATTGCCTACGGAAAGAAAGTCCCTGCAGTAGATGGAAATGTGCTGCGGGTATACGCAAGACTCACCGAAAACCGTGGAGATATCATGAAACAGTCTGTACGGAAATCGGTGGAAAATGACCTTACAGAGCAGATGTCAGAGGACAGACCCGGGGATTTCAACCAGGCTATGATGGAGCTGGGAGCTGTAGTCTGTGTTCCAAACGGAAAAGCAAAGTGCGAAGAATGTCCGCTGGGGCATTTCTGCCTTGCCAGAAAGCATGGCACTGTAGAAGAACTTCCCGTAAAAGCACCAAAAAAATCCCGAACGACAGAACAGAGAACAGTCCTTGTGATCCAGGACGGAGCAGGCACAGCAATCCGTAAACGTCCGGATACAGGACTTCTGGCAGGCCTTTATGAGCTTCCAAATGTGGAAGGCCATCTGACGGAGAATGCAGCACTTGCCCGGGTAAAAGCCATGGGGCTGGAACCACTGCGGATCGAAGCACTGCCAGATGCGAAGCACATTTTTTCCCATATTGAATGGAGGATGTGTGCTTATCGCATCGCTGTATCCTCTCTGGAAGAAGCACCGCAAAGGGAGTTTCTGTTTGTGGATAAGAGTGAATCCGATAAAAAATATGCAATACCATCTGCGTTTCGCGCATACACCAGATATATGAAGGAGGAAAACACATGAAACTTTTGAGCGTAGCAATACCATGCTATAATTCAGAGGCTTATATGTCAAAATGCATCAATTCCCTGCTGATCGCAGGAGAGGAAGTGGAGATCATCATTGTAGATGATGGCTCCAGTGACCGTACTGCCGAGATCGCAGACGATTATGCCGAGAAATATCCAACTATTGTAAAAGTCATACATCAGGAAAATGGCGGCCATGGACAGGCAGTCAACACAGGAATCAAAAACGCAACAGGACTTTATTTCAAGGTTGTGGACAGTGATGACTGGGTAAATCAGGACGCCTATTATGAGGTCCTGAAAACACTTTATGAACTGACACGTGGGGCTGAGACTGTGGATCTTCTCATCAGTAATTTCGTTTATGAGAAGCAGGGAGCTACCCGCAAAAAGGTCATGCAGTACAGACACTGTTTTCCGACAAACCAGATTTTCGGATGGGATGAGGTACGCCACATGAAAAAAACGGCCAGTATCTCCTTATGCATTCCATGATATACCGTACAAAACTTCTCCATGACTGTGGAATGGAGCTTCCGAAGCATACGTTCTACGTAGATAACCTGTTTGCGTTTGAGCCGCTTCCCTATGTGAAAAATCTCTATTATCTGGATGTGAATTTCTATCGGTAATTTTATTGGAAGAGATGATCAGTCTGTCAATGAGAAAGTGATGATCAAGCGTATCGATCAGCAGATCCGTGTAAACAAACTGATGGTGGACGCTTATCTGAAGGCTAATGTGAGCAACCGCAGACTTCGTGCTTATATGTTCAGCTATCTGGATATCATCACAACCGTTTCTTCGATCATGCTGGTAAGAGCTGCAACGCAGGAATGCCTGATAAAAAACAGGAGCTGCAGGATTACATCAAGGACCAGAATATGGGACTGTATCGGAAGCTTCGGAGAAGTCTCTTCGGAAGAGTGTCCAATCTTCCCGGAAGAGGTGGAAGAAAGATGTTTGTGGCAGCATATAAGATCTGTCAGAAGTTTATGGATTTAATTAAAAAAACGCCCCAACGGGGCTTTTTTATAAATTCTGTTCCGGCTTCTTCTTACGCATACGGGATAGGGAGCGCTGTTCCTCGTAGTCATCCACTCTCTGTGGATAGAACAGGAGATGGCCGAACAGTGCCAGTGTGGTACCAAGGCATACATCGATCACAGAATGCTGCTTGATAAACATGGTGGACAGGATGATCAGAACTGAAAGGATCAGAGCTCCTCGCCGGAGCCATTTCCTGTCTTTTAGTGCCTGGCAGTGATGAATGGCAAAATAAACAGCCAGGGAATTAAATACATGGATACTTGGCAGGATATTGGTGGGAGTATCTGTCCGATAGATCTCAGCCACCAGTCGTGTAAAGATGTTGCTTCTGGGGAATACTGCAGGACGGAGATGCTGAACGTTCGGATAGATGTAGGAAACAACAAGGAAAACCGTCATTCCCATCATCAGGTTGAAGATCAGCTGGAAATATTCCTTTTTATTCTTATTGTGAAACAGGAAATACACAACCGTCATTATCACATATGGAAACCACAAAAGGTACGGAATAATAAAAATCTCGCAGAACGGGATCATATCATCAAAAACAGTATGTACAACATGGTAGGCTCGTACAGGCCGGTGCTCCAGATATCCAAACAGGATAAGATAGGCAACGAAATAGATCGCTATGATAAAACCGTGCCTGTATTTTTTTATCTTACTCAACATTTTGCCGCTCCTTTTCTTGAGGTATGGCTGATGTCAGCCTTAAGCTTCTTTTTTGTTAAGTATCTACCTGCTACTATAACACAGGCATTATGATTTTTAAAGGTTTCTTTTCAATGGTCACAGAAAATTCACGCTGGATTCCGCCGGATTCTCCGTCTTTATGCACAGGAAGGGAATGGGCACTTGTAATATGTACGTTCCTGCACTGTAAAATATGTACACCGCGAATGCGGGTATGTTTTCCCCAGAGAGCGCTCGGCAGGCAGAACAGCATTTTCAGCTTGGAGATTCCTTCAATAACGATCACATCCAGTAAACCATCCTCCGGACTGGCGTTCGGACAGAATTTAAAGCCTCCGCCTTCATATTTCTGGTTCATTACAGCCGCAAACCAGGTCCTGCTGAAGGTTTGTGGCTTGTTCCCGTCAAGCGTTAACGTGATCGGGGACGGGGTGAGGAAAAGAAATTGTTTCAGTGCCACCATAAGGTAAATGAGTTTACCCATATGGAGACGGTTGAGAAATTTTTTGCCAGGTGTGATCAGAACTTCCTGACAGATTGCTGCATCGTAGCCTATTCCTGCACTGATGCCGAAACGGTAGGAATGGCTGCCAAGATGTAGTATAGGAACATCCATGGAAATGGTCCGTCTGTTTTCAAGGATAGAGCGAAGCGCTTCAAAAGGATCAAAGGGCAGGCCCATACTGCGGCAGAAATCGTTGCCGGACCCGACCGGAATAAATCCAAAAACAACCGAAGACAGATCAATGATCCCGGTAAGTACTTCGTAAATAGTGCCGTCACCACCTACAGTTACCAGAGTTACCGGATCCTCCGGTGTTCCGGCGGCACTGATCCTCTGTGCCAGTACTGTGGCGTGTCCCACATATTCTGTGAGAAAATACTGATATGAGATCCCCTGACTTTCCATGATGCTGCGAAGCCGGTTCCAGACATTACGCCCCTCACCGGATCTTGAATTGGATTCACAATAAAAGAATACATAATAAAAAACCTCCAAACAACTCTCTGCTTTATCATAACATTGACGTTTGGCTTTTACAAATTAAAATTTCTTAAGGATTTCTATATTTTACATAAACTTAACCTTTTTTCTATGCTGGATTTTACGAATGCACCTTATACTTGCACGTATCAGATGAAAAATGAAGCTGGAGGAAAATTTATGATATATCTTGTGGAAGATGATGAAAGTATCCGTGAACTTGTTGTATATACATTAAACAGTCAGGGACTGGAGGCACAGGGTTTTGAAAGGCCGTCACTTTTCTGGAAAGCGCTGGAAAAAGAACTGCCTTCACTGGTGCTTCTGGACATTATGCTTCCGGAGGAAGACGGACTGTCTATTTTAAAAAAAAGTCCGTATCCGTCCGGATGTACGGAAACTTCCGGTGATCATGCTTAACTGCAAAAGGAAGCGAGTTTGATACCGTGGTAGGTCTGGACAGCGGTGCAGATGATTATATTCCGAAGCCATTTCGTATGATGGAGCTGATCTCCAGGGTACGTGCCCTTCTTCGGAGATCAGAGGACAATGGCGCAGAGGAGTATCGTATGGAAAATCTTTATGTATGTCCGGGAAGACATGAGGTAACTGTTGATCAGGAGCCTGTGAATCTGACACTGAAAGAATACGAGATGCTTTGTCTCCTTCTGAAAAACAGTGGTACGGTTCTTTCCAGAACACAGCTTTTAAATCAGATCTGGGGATATGAATTCGACGGAGAAAGCAGAACCGTAGATGTACATATCCGTACCCTTCGCCAGAAGCTTGGCCCGGCAGGAGATCTGGTGGAAACAGTTCGTGGAGTGGGCTATAAGATCAGCGGAAAATGTGCATGAACAGCTGCTGAGAGTAATATGAAATTAAAGAGCATTTCGACGGAAAAAGGCTTCGGCCCTTTTCTGGACGAAGTGCTTTTTTCATGCTATAATAGTTGAACCCCGGAGCTCTGAAAAACAGGCTCCAAAGAGTAAGAGGTGAAAGAAAAAATATGAAATCATTAGTAATTGCGGAGAAGCCATCAGTTGCCAGAGACATTGCCAGAGTCCTCCACTGCAGTCAGAAGGGGAACGGAACCCTGGAAGGAAAAGACTATGTAGTGACCTGGGCCCTGGGACATCTGGTAACGCTGGCAGATCCGGAAGAATACGATAAAAAATATACCAAATGGGAGCTTTCCACGCTCCCCATGATGCCGGAGAAAATGAAACTGGTGGTGATACGCCAGACCTCCAAGCAGTACAATGCGGTGAAAACCCAGCTTTACAGGAAGGATATCGGAGAGATCATCATTGCCACAGATGCCGGACGTGAGGGAGAACTGGTAGCAAGGTGGATCCTTGCAAAGGCAGACTGCCATAAACCTATTAAGCGTCTGTGGATCTCATCAGTAACGGACAAAGCGATCCGCGACGGCTTTGCCCACCTTAAAAACGGCCATGATTATGATGATCTTTACCGTGCGGCACAGGCCAGGGCGGAGGCGGACTGGCTGGTGGGAATGAACGGGACCAGAGCACTGACCTGTAAATATAATGCCCAGCTTTCCTGCGGACGTGTGCAGACCCCCACCCTTGCCATGATCGCAAGAAGAGAGCAGGAGATCCGGGAATTTAAGCCGGAGGATTATTACGGGATCACTCTGCAGGCAGGAAATGTACGCTGGACCTGGCGTGATGGAAAAAGCGGAAGCCTTCGTACCTTTAATAAGGAGCGTGCCCAGGAGATCCAGACAAAGGCAGGAAAAAGCAGCCTTACCATAACAAAGGTTTCCAGAAAGCCGAAGAAGACCTATGCACCGGGGCTTTATGACCTGACCACTCTTCAGAGAGAAGCTAATCAGAAATACGGCTTTTCTGCAAAGGAAACTCTGAATATCATGCAGAGGCTCTATGAGAATCACAAAGTCCTTACCTACCCAAGAACGGATTCCAGATATATAGGAAAAGATGTAGTTCCTACCATTAAGGAACGTCTTCAGGCATGCGGGACAGGTCCTTATCGGAAACTTGCCGGTGCGCTGGTCAATAAACCGATTCAGACCAGTGCAGGCTTTGTGGATGACAAAAAAGTCAGTGACCATCATGCCATCATTCCTACAGAACAGTTTGTACAGCTGGATCATATGACCAATGAGGAACGGAAGATTTACGATATGGTAGTACGCCGTTTTCTGAGTGTGTTGTATCCGCCGGCTGTATATGAGCAGGTAAACATGGAGGGAACTGCAGCAGGAGAAATTTTCGCTGCAAGCGGACGTATTGTAAAAAGTGCAGGGTGGAGAGAGGTTTATGAAGGCGGCTGGCAGGATGATGAAGAAGAGGAATCCGGTGATAAGCTGAAAGACCAGAAGCTTCCGGAGCTTACGGAAGGTCAGATACTTACTGTGGAAGGAGCTGCTCTTACAACAGGCAAAACAAAACCTCCTGCAAGATTTACAGAGGCCACGCTGCTGGGAGCCATGGAGAATCCGATCCACTTTATGGAAAGCCACGACAAAAAAGCAGTGAAAACACTGGGCGAAACCGGAGGTCTTGGAACGGTGGCCACAAGAGCCGATATTATTGAAAAGCTTTTCAACAGCTTTATGATGGAAAAAGAGGCAATGAGATATACATTACCTCCAAGGCGAAACAGCTTCTGGAGCTGGTTCCGGAAGAACTGAAAAAGCCGGAGCTTACCGCAGACTGGGAGATGAAGCTCAGTGATATTGCAAACGGAAAGCTCCGTCAGGATAAATTCCTCACAGGGATCCGTAAATATGCCTGTGAGATCGTAGATGAGATCAAAGGCGGACAGGGAACCTTCCGCCATGACAATATGACAAACAAGAAGTGCCCTAACTGCGGCAAACATCTTCTGGCAGTCAACGGAAAGAATGCCAAAATGCTGGTGTGCGAGGACCGGGAATGCGGATACAGAGAGACAGTATCCAGGACCACCAATGCGCGCTGTCCGAAATGCCATAAGCGTATGGAGATGCTTCTGAAGGGAAAAGAAGAGACCTTTGTATGTCAGTGCGGCTATAAAGAAAAGCTTTCATCCTTCCAGGCAAGACGAGCCAAAGAGGGTGCAGGAGTAAATAAGCGTGATGTGCAGCGTTACCTTAAGAAACAGCAGAAAGAGGCCAATGAGCCGGTGAACAATGCATTTGCACAGGCTTTGTCAGGAATTAAACTGGATTAAATAAATTGTCTGTCCAAATATCCGGGGTTCGGATGAGAGGAAGACCGGATGCAGATACGTCGGTCGGAGAAATGTGTCTGGCAGAACAGGACAGCAGAAAGAGAGGAAAACGATATGGGATTACAGGATGATAGAATGTCAGGAAATATTCAGGATATCGCAAGACTGATCACAAGACTTCTTCTTAAGGGAGAGATGCCGCAGTATACCCTTCCCGCAGCAGAGGCAGATTATACAGAGGCAGACCGACTTTTTAAGAAGGTTATCGGACTTGCTGATGAGGGTGACATCAACGGAGCGGAGAATGAGCTGCTTATGAATATGGAGGACGATGATCCGGATTATCTGGAGCTTGCCCTTACCTTTTATCTGTATCTCAATGATATGGACGTAGATTACCTGGATGATCACGATTATTCCAGGGAGGAGATCCTGGACGGGTTGAAAAGCCTGGCTGAGGACTGGGGAGTCACAGGACTGGAGGCACTTGTCTGATGCGGCGGGAAGTTACCCTGGAGGAAATTTCCGACGGTCGTTTATATGAGGCAAATGACATGGTAAAGGCAGACTGCCAGGACTGCAAGGGCTGTTTTGACTGCTGTACGGGAATGGGAGATTCTGTTGTACTGGATCCGCTGGATGTATGGCGGTTAAGCCAGGGACTTCACCTAAGTGTGGACCAGCTTCTTGCTGGAAAAATAGAGCTTGGCGTCACAGACGGAAATATCCTGCCGCATCTTAGGATGACAGGAGCAGAGGAACGATGCGTATTTCTGAATGGCAACGGAAGATGCTCCATCCACAGCTTCCGTCCGGGCTTCTGCCGTTTGTTCCCACTGGGAAGATACTATGAGGACGGGAGTTTTAAATACATCCTTCAGATCCACGAGTGCAAAAAGACCAGCCGCAGTAAGATCAAGGTCCGGAAATGGGTAGATACTCCGGATTTTCGAAATTACGAAAAATTTGTCTGTGACTGGCATTATTTTCTTCTGGATGTCCAGGCGGTTCTCTATGAGAGCGAGGACAGTGATCTGATTCGAAATCTGAACATGTATGTGGTGAACCAGTTTTACAGGAAGCCTTATGATGAGAAACGGGATTTTTATGAGCAGTTTTATGAGAGACTTGCGGCGGGAAAAGAACTCCTGAGTCTTGGAGTGTGAAACATACCAGGCAGCGAGGTGTCTGAGCTTACCTGCCTGAAAGTCTCTTGCGCGGAGGAAAGAAAGGATTTTTTTGACATATGAACTTAAATCAGCTCACATATTTTGTGACTCTTGCCCAGATCGAAAATTATACCAGAGCAGCCAAGAGGCTGGATATAACCCAGCCAAGTCTGAGCCATGCGATCTCCAACCTTGAAAAGGAACTGCAGGTTCCACTTTTTGAGCGTCACGGAAGAAATGTGACCATGACCAAATACGGGGAAATGTTTCTGAAATATGTGCAGGACTCCTTACATATCCTGAATCTTGGTGTGGAGAGGATACAGGAAGCGGCAAGGATTCCGGGAGGAAGTATTTCCATCGGGTATATCCATACCCAGGGACGCAGATTTATCCCGGAGCTTGTCCGGGGGTTCCTTAATGAACAGGAGGGGAAGAAGATTGATTTCCGTTTTCAGAATGCAGCTACCGGAAGTCTGATCCGGGGTCTGAAGGAAGAGAAATTCGACGTGATCTTCTGTTCCCGGGCAGAGGGCGAGAAGGAGATCAGCTTTGTGCCGGTGTCAGAAGAAAAGCTGGTGGCTGTAGTGCCTGAGAACCATGCTCTTGCAGACCGAAATTCAGTGACCATAAAAGAGCTGGGACAGTATCCGCAGGTGACCTTTACCCCTGCAAGCGGACTGTATTTTGTGATCCGGGAGCTTTTTGAAAAGGAGGGACTTTCGCCGGAGACGGCTTTTGAGGTAGAAGAGGATGGTGCATTGGCAGGTATGGTGGCGGAGGGATTTGGTGTTGGCATTGTGCCGGATGTACCGGTGATCCATACACTTCCTGTGAAAATCTTAAATATCGAGAATCTTCACTATCGTCGATATATATATATGGGAATGATGAAAAACCGGTATCCAAGTGCGCTTGTGGAGCAGTTCCGGGATTATATATATAAGCATTACCGGATCTATGAAGTGATACAGTAGAATCTTGGTGATATAATTTCTGTAAAAAATCTCTGCTTCTGTAAAAGGGCGGAGATTTTTTTTGATACAGATCCTGGCGTGAATACTATAGCAATTCCATAAATTACTGCAAACAATCCAGTCCATCATAGTGTGAAGTCCTGCGTCAGATATCTTTGCCGTGCCTAAAAATTATAAAAATAATCTATAGATCACATGCGTAAATTCAATGAAAGTTTGGGTTGAGATAAAAATGACCAGTTGGTATAATAAGGACAGACACTTGATTTAAAGTGATAAAGTGATGACGGAAATCCGTAATAAAATGAACGAAGTAAAGGAGATATTATGAACCAGTTAGAAGTATTAAGAGAAAGCCTTGGACAGTGCGATGAGATCATCCTGGACGCACTCCTTATGAGAAACAGGATCGTAGAGGACATCATGGTATACAAGGAAGCTAACGATCTTCCGGTACTTCAGCCGGAACAGGAGGCGAAGCAGAAAGGATGGCTGGAAGCCAGAATGGAAGGCAGACGTCATAAGAAAGAGGTCAATGATGTTTTTGCAAGCATCACACAGAACAGTAAAAGGATCCAGTCCAGAAATCTTTTCAATTATAATATCTTCCTGATCGGATTTATGGGAGCTGGTAAATCTACGATCTCCGATTATCTGAAGAATGTTCTTGCCATGGATGTTGTGGAGATGGATCAGTGTATCGTGGAGAGACAGGGAATGAGCATTTCCGATATCTTTGAGACTTACGGTGAAGAGTATTTCCGTGAGCTCGAGACAAATCTTCTGATCGAGATGCAGTCCAGATCTAATGTTGTAGTATCCTGTGGCGGTGGTGTTCCGATGCGGGAGCGCAATGTTACCGAGATGAAAAAAAATTGGCCGTGTTGTACTTCTGACTGCAAAGCCGGAAACGATTCTGGAACGTGTAAAGGATAATCATGACCGTCCTTTACTTGAGAACAACAAAAAATGTTTCATTTATCGCTGATCTGTTGGAAAAAACGTCGCGCGAAATATGAGGCAGCAGCAGATATAGTTGTTGAGACAGACGGAAAGAGTGAGCTTGAGATCTGCGAGGAGCTGATCCACAGACTTCGTGAGGCAGAGGCAAATAAATAATTGCTGCTCATAAAACAGAATAGTTTTACATATAAAAGGGACAGCTATCCGATAAACCGTACAGAAACAGAACGGAGATCGGGCAGCTGTCCTTTATGATATAAAAGATCCGGAACATATATTTGCAGATGAACAGATCGTTTAATTGGTCTTATAAAAAATCTCCCTCGAGGTTTCCTCGATCACAAATTTTTTAAAGGCTTCCACGACCGGCGGATGGTATACATCCTTCAGCATGGCCATGTAGAAATTCCGCTGCCAGCTTGGAGAGACAAGGGGAAGGATCTTAAGGTTCAGAGAGTGCAGGATCGGGATATCCGGTGCAATGCAGATGCCGAAATCATTGGCAACAAACCCTGCGGCAACCTGATCCTCATCGATCTCAAAAGCCACATCCGGGTACTGACCGATGCTCTTAAAATAACTGGTCAATGATCTGGCGGAGACCGCTTCTCTTCTTGAAGATGATCTGCTTGTATGGAAGCGTTTCCTCCAGATGGATCTCGGATTTCTCAGCAAGAGGATGTTCCGGCGGAACGATGACGACCAGATCCTGCTTGGCAACCGGAATAAATTCGATCAGTGGTTCGTCGTCAAATTTGGAACAGAAGCCGATATCGTATTTCTTCTCTTTCAGTCCGGTGAGGATATCGCCGGTAAGAACCTTATCGCAGAACAGATTGAAATGGATCTGTTTTCCCATATTGGCCATTAAGAAATGCTGCGGATTGGATCTTTTAGGCATAAAGTCGAACACCCAGAGTTCTGAGAAAAGCCACATCGATCTGTCCTTCTCCTTTTCCTGCAAGCTGGAGACCGTTTACAGAGGAATCCAGCCGGTTCAGGGTTTGTTCCACATCCTCCAGAAAAGACTTGCCATATTTGGTGAGAGAAACATTCCGTCCGTTTTTTTCAAATAATTTCACTCCAAGCTCTTCCTCCAGAGAAGAGATCGCGTGACTTAGGCTGGGCTGTGTGATGGCCAGAACATCCGCAGCTTTTGTATAATGTTCCAGATGAGCCAGTGTCACGAAATAGCGAAGATGATACAGATTCATTTTTCAATACTCCTTTCGTAAGTTTATCTGAATGTTTTACTTCGGACAGATCCCAGGTAAGTCTGACAGACATAAGAGATTTGCCGGGCCGTATGCAGTGACGGCGGCAATACGGCTGAATATGTTTTATATAGTATAACATGATATATTGATAAAATCTATGGATTCTCCTGGTACAATCAATTTGTTTTGTATTTAACAAAGTTATATAATGCTTATAGAAAAAAGATACAAAATAATTTAAAAAAAACAAATAAAATTATTTAAATTTTCAGGAGGAATTATCATGTCAAAAGAATTTCCAATCACAATCAGTTCCTGGACACTGGGAGATCAGTGCAAATTTGAGGACCGTGTAAAAGCTGCCAAAGAGGCTGGCTATGAGGGAATCGGCCTGAGAGCAGAAACCTACGTAGATGCCCTGAATGAGGGACTTTTCGACGAGGATATCCTGGCGATCCTGGATAAATATGACATGAAGGTAACAGAGGTTGAGTACATCGTGCAGTGGGCAGAGGAGCATCGTTCCTATGAGCAGAAATACAAAGAACAGCTCTGCTTCCATATGTGTGAATTATTTAACGTAAAACAGATCAACTGCGGACTGATGGAGAACTATTCCGTAGAGTATACAGCACAGAAGCTTCGTGAGCTTTGCCACAGAGCAGGCAAATACATCATCGGTGTTGAGCCAATGCCATACAGCGGAATCCCGGATGTGAAAAAGGGCTGGGCTGTTGTAAAAGCTGCTGACTGCGGGAATGCGAAACTGATCCTTGATACATGGCACTGGGTAAGAGCAAACCAGCCGATCGAGCTTTCCGTACTTGAGGGAATCCCGGCAGACAAGATCGTATCCATCCAGATCAACGATGTATGGGAAAGACCATATGCAACAACAATCTTAAGAGACGAATCCATGCATGACCGTCTTGCTCCCGGAACAGGAATCGGATGTACAG
>ENA-OQDT01001684-OQDT01001684.1-human-gut-metagenome-genome-assembly--contig:-NODE-1684-length-12472-cov-5.687566_pt1 | contig 12472 bp, 10 predicted proteins | sample MGYA00242786_ERZ504617 | MGnify/ENA primary metagenome ERZ504617 (study PRJEB26092, sample SAMD00036337) | human gut metagenome | host: Homo sapiens | study: EMG produced TPA metagenomics assembly of... | reverse complement strand
ATAATAATTCCAAAGACGCCCCAACGGCAGGTTATTGCCTTACCTGTGCAAAAGAGCTTGGAATCAAGCCGGTTGAGGATCTTATCAGCAAAATGGGTATCTCGGACGAGGACCTTGAAAATGTTCAGGATCAGATGAATACCCTCATGAACAGTATGGGTGACGGCGATATGTCGCAGCTTATGGAACAGCTTGGTGCGGATAACCTTGCCGAGCAGATGGGCGATTTTTGCTAAAGACGGTGACGGCAGTGAGGATGATGACTTCTCTCACGGTGCACCTGCATTCCCTGCATTTTTCAACAGTATGTTCGGCGGACAGAACAACAATGCGACAAATCAGGATAATAATAAAAAGGGCAAAAAAGAGAAAAAAGAAAAGACAGAAAGCACATCAATCTTTACTGTGAAGACCTCACACGCAAGGCGAGAGAGGGCAAAATCGACCGCATTGTCGGCAGAGACAGCGAGATTGAGCGTGTAATTCAGATTCTTTCAAGAAGAACAAAGAACAATCCTTGCCTTATCGGTGAACCCGGTGTAGGTAAAACCGCTATTGCAGAGGGGCTTGCTCTCCGCATTGCCGCAGGAAATGTTCCTCAAAGACTTAAAAACAAGGAAATTCAGCTTCTTGACCTCACATCACTTGTTGCAGGTACTCAGTTCAGAGGTCAGTTTGAAAGCAGAATCAAAGGACTTGTTTCCGAAATCAAGGAGAACGGCAACATAATTCTCTTTATTGATGAGGTTCACAGCCTTGTCGGCACAGGTGACAACGAGGGTACAATGAATGCCGCAAATATCCTCAAACCGGCTCTTTCAAGGGGCGAGGTTCAGGTCATCGGCGCTACAACATTCAACGAATACAGAAAATATATCGAAAAGGATTCTGCTCTCGAAAGAAGATTTCAGCCTGTAAAGGTCGGCGAGCCTACAATTGCTCAGTCAATTGATGTTATCGCAGGCGTAAAAGGCTATTATGAGGCACATCACCGTGTAATTGTTGACGATGATATCGTTCGCAAGACGGTTGTTCTTTCCGAAAGATACATAACAGACCGTTTTCTTCCCGACAAAGCAATCGACCTTCTTGATGAAAGCTGTGCCTGTGCCGCTCTCCGCAATAAAAGCATGGAGCGTCACGATAAGCTTGAGGACGAAAGACAGAAGCTTCTTATCAGAAAGGACGCTCTTACAAATGCCGATGAGGTAAACTACGAACAGCTTGCCGAGGTCAACACAAGCCTTGCAAGAATTGACAGCGACCTTAAAGAAATTGACCCCGAAACTCTCGTTTCAAAGGTTACAGAGGAGGATATCGCCAAGGTAATCGAACTCTGGACAGGCATCCCCGCATCAAGAATCAAGGAAAATGAGCTTTCAAAGCTTGCCGACCTTGAGAACGAGCTTAAAAAGAAAATTATCGGTCAGGACGAGGCTGTAAAGGCTCTTGCATCTGCAATCAGAAGAAGCAGAGTTCAGATTTCACCTCGCCGCAGACCTGCATCGTTCATCTTTGTAGGTCCTACAGGTGTCGGTAAAACAGAGCTTGTAAAGGTTCTCAGCAAGGAACTTTTCGATACCCCCGAAACTCTTATCAGACTTGATATGAGTGAATTTATGGAGAAACATTCGGTTTCTAAAATTATCGGTTCACCGCCCGGATATGTCGGTTACGACGAGGCAGGACAGGTAACGGAGAAAGTTCGCCGCAGACCTTATTCGGTTCTCCTCTTTGATGAAATCGAAAAGGCTCATCCCGATGTTCTCAATATTTTGCTCCAAATTCTTGACGAGGGCAGAGTTACAGACGCTCACGGCAGAACAGTAAACTTTGAAAATACTGTTATCATTATGACATCAAATGCCGGTTCTGCATCAAAGGACAGTGCATTAGGCTTTGGCAAGACTGAAGAAGATGCCTCAAAAGAAAAGGTTATGAAGGCACTTTCCGAGTTCCTCCGTCCCGAATTTATAGCAAGAGTGGACGAGGTTATTGTATTCAACAGCCTTAAAAAGGACGATTTTGTTAAGATTGCAGACCTTATGCTCTCTGAGTATGTTCCGACTCTTGAGGAAAAGCACATCAAATTCACATTTGACGAAAAGGTTTGTCAGCTCCTTGCAGAAAAATCATGCAACGGTGCAAGCGGTGCTCGTGACCTCAGAAACACAATTCGCAGAGAGGTTGAGGAGAAAATTGCAAACGCAATGATTGAGGCAGGTGCAGGCGGTGTTACTGCAATGCACCTTACAGCCGAAAACGGTGAGCCTGTTCTTCAGTCAATCTGATTTTTACGGTAAAGGTTAACACATAAAATTTCCGCATATCGGGCAGTCATCACGATTGCCCGATTTTTTTGTTACAATATAATTCTATTAAAGAACAATCCAGCACGGCGAGCCGCCGTACCCAATTCGTGTAGATAGTTTGTAATATCAAAAGACATATTGCATCATTACTTTCGGGAGTTCAAAGAACGCTCATACGGTTGGATTACACAGACAATTGTAATGTTACGCTCGGGCATAATTTGTTTTTCATTATACAAACTGTCTACACGAGAGAAAAAAACACGAGAGAAAAAAACGGCTGTGTAGCATAATGTACACAGCCGTTTTTTGAAAATAAAATGAAAGAAAGATTAACCTTTTACAGCACCTGAAACAACACCCTCGATGATGTATTTCTGACATGCAAAGTAGAAAATAATAATCGGAACGATGCTCAGAACGATAAGCGCCATAATAGCACTTGTGTCCGTATGACCGTAACTGCCGTTAAGATACTGAATATGAATCGGAATAGTTTTGTAATCCATATCAAGAATAAGATAGGGGAGAAGGTAGTCGTTCCAAATCCACATTGTTTCAAGGATTGCAACCGAAATAAAAGTAGGTTTCATAATCGGAAGAACAATACCGAAGAATGTTCTCAAAGGACCTGCTCCGTCAACATCTGCGGCTTCCTCAATTTCAACAGGAATTGATTTAACAAATCCCGAGAACATAAATACCGCAAGTCCTGCTCCGAATCCGAGGTATATAATCAAAATACCCCACGGAGTTGTAAGCTTGAGACTGTCGGCTGTCTTTGAGAGGGTAAACATTACCATCTGGAAAGGAATAACCATTGAGAAAATGCAGAAATAGTAGATGATTTTGCATATACGAGAATTTGAACGCTGCAAGTACCACGCACACATTGATGTGCAGAAAAGAATAAGCACAACACCGCCGATTGTAATGAAGAAGCTCCATACAATTGACTTCCAGAACGGATAGTTGCCGTGGAACATACCTGTCATATAGCTTTGAAAGCCCTGAAAACTGTCTGCATTCGGAAATTCAAAGATTGCACGGCTGATTGCCGCATTGCTCTTGAAGGAGTTCATCAGTACAATGAAAACGGGAGCAACATAGAATACTGACACAATAGAGAAGAGAATTGTTAAAATTTTCATTCCTACGGTTTGTTTTTCTTTACAGGCCTATCCTTAGCCTTTGCTGCAACTTTTGCCATTACTGCTGAACCTCCTTTCTTCTTGTGAAGTAAAGCTGAATAAGGGCAATGATAACAACAATTACGAAGAAGATAACGCCCTCAGCCTGACCTACGCCACGAGAATTCTGGTTTGCATAGAATGTATTGTAAATATTGAGAGCCATCATTTCCGTCTGATAAACCATTGTACCGCTTCCCTGTGATACAATACCCGGAGCACCGCCTGTGAGGGCAAGGTTCTGGTCGAACAGCTTAAATGAGTTTGTAAGTGTAAGGAATGTGCAGATTGTGATGGAAGGCATCATCATCGGCAATGTTACATTTGTAAGCAACTGTTTTTTGCCTGCGCCGTCAATTTTAGCCGCCTCATAAAGATCATGAGGTACGCTCTGGAAACCGGCAATGTAAATAATCATCATATAACCTGCCTGTTGCCAGCACATAAGAATTACAAGTCCCCAGAAACCGAAGTTTGCGTTAAGCGCAAGGTTTGTTCCGTAATACTGAAGAATACCGTTAAAAATGTACTGCCAGATGTAACCGAGAATGATACCGCCTACAAGGTTAGGAACAAAGAAAACAGTTCTGAATACATTTGAACCCCTGATTCCGAGCGTGAGTGCATACGCCACAAAAAACGCAATGAGGTTAATGAGTATAACTGATACTATAACAAATAGTACCGTAAACCAGAATGAATGTAAAAAGCCCTCATTCTGAAAGGCCTTGACATAGTTTCCGAACCCAATGAATACTGCGTCGCTTGTTGTTCTGAATTTACAGAATGAAAGGTAAATGCCGTTAAAGAACGGATATACAAAACCTATAAGGAAAGCAGCAAGAGTAGGAAGAACAAATATAAGAAAATAAATTTTTCTTTTAGGTTTTCTAAACATAATATTTTGCCTTTCCGTTCATAAAAAAGGGGGGCGGATGCCGCCCCCCTACCGAACCTGTTAAATTAAAACAGAAATTTTACAATCAGCCGTTAGCCTTTGCATATTCTGTTTTCCAACCCTGTACAAATGCAGTCTTAACAGCGTCCCAGTCGCCTGTACCTGCTGCATACTGTGTAAGAGCTGTGCCAACACCGTTTTTCCAATCTTCACTTGGCATTGTTGTGAAGTTCCAGCTTACCGGAGTTTTGCCTGCTGCTGTGAGCTCGTTATCAGCCTTAACAAACACATTGGTTGCTTCCTTAGCATTCTTGAAAGGAATTACAAAGCCCATATCATCAGCAAGAGCAGATGTACCTGTTTTGTTTGTTACACACCAGTTCAAGAATTCAAGAGTAGCTGCCTGATCGTCAGCACTTGCCTTGTTGTTTACACACCAGTAGTTCTCTGAACCTGTGCAAAGACCCTGATTAGCTTCATCGCCTACGCCGATGTAAATCGGGAGCATGCCGAGTTGGTCGTCCTTCATACCTGCCTTGGTAACTGTTGAATATTCCCAGCTGCCGTTCTGGAAGAATACTGCTTCGCCTGATGTGAACTCAGTTTCAGCGTCTGTACCCTTCTTGCTTGCGAGGTCTGCAGGATCACATGTTGAATCTGTGATGTAGAGATCCCAAATGTTCTTATAGTTTTCAAGGTATTTACCCTCGATAGCGTCTGTTGATTTGATGCCCTTATCCTTGTACTCAAAGTAGATAGGAAGGTTAGCAAGGTGAGTTTTGAATCTCCAGTCAGATGAAGAATCCATACCTGCTGATGTGAACGCACCCTTAACGCCGAGCTTATCCTTATTCTTCTGGATTTCATCGGCAACAGTCTTTAACTTCTCAAAGCTGTTGATGTCCTCAATTTTCTTAACCGAAGCAAAGTCAGAATCGCAATACTTCTGGAGAAGAGTCTTGTTGTAGATAATGCCGTATGTTTCAATTACATAAGCAATACCGTAAACCTTGCCGTCTTCTTCAAGCGCATAATCCTTTGAAGTAAGCTGATTATAAATTTCTGATGAGCTGAGGTCTGCACAATAGTCTTTCCAGTTAGCAAGACCGACAGGACCGTTAACCTGGAAGAGTGTAGGAGCGTTGTCCTTGTCCATCTCTGCTGTAAGTGTTGACTCATAAGTACCCTCGGCAGCTGTCTTAACAGTTACCTCAACACCTGTTTCGTCCGTGTACTTCTTAGCAAGAGCCTGCCAATCCTTGTCCTGCTCAGGCTTAAAGTTAAGATAGTAAACTTTACCGTTTTTTGCGTTGCCTGCTGCATTTTTTGAATCATCTTTTGATGAACCTGATGATGAAGAACCGCCGCAGCCTGCAAGAGCAGTAGCAGTCATCATACCTGCAACTGCAAGAGCTGCAGCTCTTTTGAGTGTTGATTTTTTCATAGCTTTCACCTTAATTAAAAATATTTATCCGCTAAACCCGGATATTGGCGAGAGAACAACATTCTGTGTTCTCTCTATTGCCACAATCATAACACACTATTTATGAAAATACAATAGATTTTTTTAAAAAATTTCTCTGTGATTAGTCAAAACGAAGGTATTGACCAAATGTAATTTCAAAATCAAACAAAAAACAACCGCATATTATCTGAGTTTTTGACTTATTTGTCAAATAAGAAATATTAAAGCAACATTAAAGTTACAATATTGTAACCTGTCAAATATGGTCATTCTATTGAAAATGACAAGCGTTTTGTGCTAAGATTATGTCAAATTTGTTTTTTAAGAAGGTTAATTTAGCAATTATGAAAAATTTCAATCAATCATCACTTGCACGATTCTTCACCCGATTTCCTAAGCTGTTATTTGCGGGATTGATGTACTCAATTCCGTTTGCTGTATTTTCCGGAATATTCATTCTCATAAGCTTTCTGTCCGGATTCAACAATGTAATATTATGGAGCTTGGGTATAATTCCTGCAATGCCGTTCTATTCCGGACTTGTAATGGTAATCCGCAAAATTTCGGTTGAAAAAGAGGATGTAAATGTTTTCAAAACTTTTGTACAGGCATTTCGTGAAAATCTGAAAAAATCAATCTTCAACGGATTTGTCGCCTACATCATAGTAGCATGTTCGTTTTTTGCAATTCTCTATTACGGAACACTTGCTCAGACAGACATAGTCTACGGCTCTGTCTTTACCATATATATAGTGTTCTCAATTGCAATGCTGATTATGCTGTTCTATGTACCCCTGCTAACAATTACCTATGACCTTAGACTCCGTGACATTTATAAAAATTCACTCCTGTTGATTTTCGGTAAAATTCTCAGAAATATTGTAGCACTTGTGCTTGTCGTAATAGTTTCATTCGCAGTATTCCTCGCAGTAATCTATACAAAGGGCGCAATGCTTGTTGTTGCAGTTGCTCTCTCGGTAATTTTCTACCCGATGATTGCAACCTATATAATAGTATCCGTAATCGCAAAAGGCGTGCAGGAATCTGTCGGTTACTTTACAGGTGATAATGTGCAGTATGTCCTTACTGAAGAAGAAGTTCAGCGTGAAACCGAAGCAGTCGAAAACGCAAACTCCGATGATGACTACATCTTCGTCAACGGCAGAATGATTAAAAATCCGGCTAAAACGAATACGAAAGAGTAATTTTTAAGCACTTTGCAGAATGCAGGGTGCTTTTAGTTTTATATGCATAATGTGTTAGGCATATATGTGTGATTGATGTGATTGCTGCTTTTTTGACTGACATTTGACTAATGTTTAAGCAATATTATGCGATATTTCGCAATATTTTACTGCAAAAATAAACAAATAAAAACCGCACCAAAGAGCCTGAAAACGGCTTTCTGATGCGGTTTTTGTTATGGAGCTGAAGAAGGGACTTGAACCCTCGACCTACTGATTACGAATCAGTTGCGCTACCAACTGCGCTACTCCAGCATTTAATTTTTCGGTTGTTCGGCTGTAATAAAGCAAAAATACAGAACGCAGAAATTGCATAAAATATACACACTAACTTCCGCTACATGATTATACATCAAAAATTTAAAGATTTCAATACCAAATTTGAAAAAGAGGTTTACAAAAACCGGAAGAGAGGCATAAAAGTTTTACGAATCAATAATAATAGATGCAGGTATAATTCATCAAAAAAATATTTATGAATACAAAATAATGCACAAAAATTATGCCGATTTTTGTTTAGTGAAGTGTTATCACATTTGTGGAATATTTTATTTAAAAGTATTATAATTGAATCGCAGTGTGCAAAGCGGAAATACTTTTATGTGATAGGATGTGCAGAAGATGCCCAAAAGAAAGTGCAGTAATATCGACGCTTCGGTAGGACTCAGAATGCGTTATTACAGAATTCAGTGCGGACTTACCCAACAGCAGGTTGCGGACGCATTAAAGATAAACAGAACAACTTATACAAAATATGAAACGGGAGTTTCCGAACCAAGCCACGAGCTTCTCGGAAAAATCGTTAAAATGTTCGGTATCGATTATAACGCAATTCTTGACAACAGAGATTATTTTGAAAGAAGAGTTGCCGACGGTGACATGACGCTCAATGTACTGACTCTTTCCGAAAGAGCAATCATTGCAAGATATCGCTCAATGTCTAAAGAAGATCAGAAGAAAATTTGTGAATATATAGATATGCTCTACAATGAAAAAGCAAAGAAGATTTTGTAAAAAACACTTTACTTTTGACTTTGATTGTGATAATATAAAACAGATGACCGTGTCTCGGAACAGGGAGTATGCCGTTTGTCGGATTTTCACAGCCCTGCCCTGAGATGTTGGCGACTATTTTTGAAAGGTGGAATTTTTAATGCTTAAAGAAGAAAAGCAGGCTATCATGGCTGAGTACGCAACTCACGAAGGCGACACAGGTTCTCCGGAGGTTCAGATTGCTCTTCTTACAAAGAGAATCAATGACCTTACCGAGCACCTCAAGGTTCACAAGAAGGATCACCACAGCAGAAGAGGTCTTCTCAAGATGGTTGGTCAGAGAAGAAGCCTTCTCGCTTACCTCACAAAGGTAGACATTGAGAGATATCGTTCTATCATTGCAAGACTCGGTATCCGTAAGTAATTTTTTAAGTACACAAGGGCAAGCGAAAGCTTGCCCTAAATTCGATTTTCTGCGGGATTTTTATTTGCTGTTTTTTAGCGGTAAAACGATTAAATAACATATGCTTTTGTGTGTTTGTCAGTTTTGTTTAATGGTTTTATTGCTAAATCGGCGTAAAATCCCGTTTGAATAAATTTGAACTTTATTTAAAATGTGAAACTTATGTTTCGGAAAGGATTTTACTAAAATGAATCGACTTATGACATTCGACAAATACAGAGTATTTGAAACAGAATTTGCCGGCAGACCTTTAAAGGTTGAAACAGGCAAGATGACACAGCTTGCAAACGGTGCGTGTCTTGTTCACTACGGCGACACAACAGTTCATGTTGCTGTTACAGCATCAGAAAAGCCAAGAGAGGGCGTTGATTTCTTCCCGCTTTCGGTTGACTATGAAGAAAAGATGTACGCAGTAGGCAAAATCCCCGGTTCTTACCTCAAGAGAGAGGGCAGACCTTCGGAAAAGGCTATCCTCACAAGCCGTGTAATCGACCGTCCTATCCGTCCTCTTTTTGACAAGAGCATGAGAAACGATGTTTCAATCGTTTGTACGGTAATGAGCGTTGATCCTGACTGTCAACCTGAAATTGTTGCCATGATCGGTGCTTCAATTGCAATTTCAATTTCTGATGTTCCGTGGAACGGACCTATCTCGGGTTGTTCTGTAGGTATGATTGACGGTGAGTACATCATCAACCCGACAGAGGAGCAGAGAAAGGTTTCTCAGATGGCAACAACAGTTGCTTCAACAAGCACAAGAATTGCTATGATCGAGGCAGGTGCTAACTGCGTATCTGATGACGATATGTACAACGCTATTATGGCAGGTCACGAGGCTAACCAGAAGATTATCAGCTTTATTGAGGAAATCAAGGCTGAAATCGGCAAGCCTAAGTTTGAGTTTGCAAGCCTTGAACCCGACCATGATATGTTTGAGGCAATCAAGGCATTTGCAGAAGAAGATGTTAAGGTTGCTCTTGATACAGATGATAAGAGAATTCGTGACGAAAGACTCAAGCCTATCTATGAGGCAGTTCACGCAAAATTTGACGAGATTTATCCCGAAAGCGAAGCTCTCATTGACGAGTGCCTTTATAAGACACAGAAGTTCATTGTTCGCCGTTGGTTACTCGATGAGCAGAAGCGTGTTGACGGCAGAGGAATGGACGATATCCGTCCTCTCGCATCAGAGGTTGGCGTAATTCCGAGAGTTCACGGTTCGGGTATGTTCACAAGAGGACAGACTCAGGTTCTCACAATCGCAACACTCGGTCCTGTTTCCGACAAACAGCTTCTTGACGGCATTGACGGTGAAACAGAAAAGAGATATATCCACCACTACAACTTCCCAAGCTACTCAGTCGGCGAAACAAAGCCAAGCCGTGGTCCGGGCAGAAGAGAAATCGGTCACGGTGCTCTTGCAGAAAGAGCACTCGTTCCTGTAATTCCTTCGGTAGAAGAATTCCCGTATGCACTTCGCCTTGTTTCGGAAGTTCTTTCTTCAAACGGTTCAACTTCACAGGGTTCAATCTGCGGTTCAACTCTTGCTCTTATGGATGCAGGTGTTCCGATTAAGGCTCCTGTTGCAGGTATCTCATGCGGTCTTATCACAGAGGGCGACCGTTGGATGACAATGGTTGATATTCAGGGCCTTGAGGACTTCTTCGGTGATATGGACTTTAAGGTAGCAGGTACACATGACGGTATCACAGCTATTCAGATGGACCTCAAAATCAGCGGTCTTACTCCCGAAATGGTTAAAGAGGCTCTTGCCAAGACTCACAAGGCTCGTAACTACATTCTTGATGAAGTAATGCTCAAGGCTATTGCAGAGCCGAGAGAAGAGCTTTCAAAGTATGCTCCCAAGATGTTCACAACAACAATTCCTGCTGACAAAATCAGCGAGGTTATCGGTAAGAGCGGTAAGGTTATCAAGGAAATTCAGGCTGAATGCGAAGTTAAGGTTGACATTGAGGAAGACGGCGAACTCGGACAGGTATTTGTTTCGGGTATTGATTCCGACAAGTGTAAGCGTGCAATCGAAATCATCAACACAATCGCTGTTGATCCTGAGCCGGGTGCAATGTACCTTGGTAAGGTTACCCGTATTATGGACTTTGGTGCTTTCGTTGAAATCGCTCCGGGTAAGGAAGGTCTTGTTCACATTTCTCAGCTTGATGTTAAGCGTACAGAGAATGTAACAGATGTTGTTAATGTAGGCGACATCATCCGTGTTAAGGTAATGGAAATTGACGATAAGGGCAGACTTAACCTCTCTCGCCGTCAGGTTCTTATTGATGTTGACGGTCTTGTTCCCGAAAACGACATTGACGCAGAAAGAGCAGCTCGTCCACGCAGACCTCACAATGACCGCAGAGGCGGCTTTAACAGAAACAACAGAAAGTAATTTTTGTAGTCTGAAATCTAATATTTTTTAATATTTATACAAACAGTCCCTTTCAATTTGCAAATGCATTGAAAGGGACTGTTTTGTTAATTGAAAATTGAAAGTGGAAAATTGAAAATTATGTTCGAGCTGATAATTTGATAAAAAAACAAATTAAGTATTTAATATGTGATTTGTATTCAATATAATTATCATCTTGATTTCAACTTGATAACATAGTATAATTGACTTAACAAAAATTTCCGACAAATACGGACACAGATTTATAAAGGAGAGAATACAATGCAGGTTAAAATTTCCGATTCTATAAAATACATTGGCGTTGATGACAAGATAATCGACCTTTTTGAAAGTCAGTATCTTGTTCCCAACGGAATTTCTTACAACTCATATCTTATTGTTGACGAAAAGGTTGCAATTATGGATACAGTTGACAAGAGAAAAACTGACGAATGGCTTGAAAATCTTGACAGAGAGCTTAACGGCAGAACTCCTGATTATCTTGTAATCAGCCACCTTGAACCCGACCATGCGTCAAATATTAAGGTTGTTTCCGAGAAATATCCGTCAATGAAGCTTGTTGGTAATGCAAAGACTTTTTCAATGCTCCCACAGTTTTTTCCGGATTTTGATTTTGCCAATAAAACCGTTACAGTCAAAGAGGGTGACGAACTTGAACTCGGTTCGCACAAGCTTACATTCATAATGGCTCCCATGGTTCATTGGCCTGAGGTTATGGTTTCATATGAAAGCGCAGAAAAGGTTCTTTTCTCTGCGGACGGCTTCGGCACATTCGGCGCACTTGACGCTCAGGAGGACGATTGGGCTTGCGAGGCAAGAAGATATTACTTCAATATCTGCGGTAAGTACGGTGTTCAGGTTCAGAATCTTCTAAAAAAAGCCGCAAAGCTTGATATTCGGAAAATCTGCCCGCTTCACGGTCCTGTACTTGACGAAAATCTTGGTTGGTACATCGGTCTTTACGATACATGGAGCAAGTATGAGCCTGAAACCGACGGTGTGTTCATTGCATATTGTTCGGTTCACGGCAACACAGCCAAGGCTGCCGAAAAGCATTTGTGAAATCATCAAATCAAAAACCGACAAAAAGGTTTCGATTGCTGACCTTTCACGCACAGACCTTGCCGAGGATATTGAGGACGCATTCCGTTTCAGCAGAATGGTTGTTATCGCACCGAGCTATGACGGCGGCGTGTTCCCGATAATGAACGATTTCCTGCACCACCTTAAAATCAAGGGCTACAAGAACAGAAAAGTTGCTATGATTGAAAACGGTTCTTGGGCTCCTTCAGCCGCAAAGACAATGAGAACATATCTTGAAGAATGAAAAATGTTGAAATTTGTCCTACTGTTGTGACAATCCGTTCTGCCATGAAAGAAGAAAATATTCCTCAGCTTGAAACAACTTGCTGATGAAATTCTCGGATAATATCATAATAAATTGATACAAACGCAATAATAAAAGGATATAAATATATA